>Ga0157362_1000056_pt1 | contig 31559 bp, 24 predicted proteins | sample AttlaeALBM3_FD_111480 | JGI IMG/M metagenome (GOLD analysis project Ga0157362, IMG submission 111480) | Fungus gardens microbial communities from leaf cutter ant in Ribeirão Preto, State of São Paulo, Brazil - Atta laevigata ALBM3 | ecosystem: Host-associated > Fungi > Mycelium > Unclassified ... | reverse complement strand
TCCAGCATCTGGGTGGCCACGATCACCGGCTTGGCCTTCATCCGGGTCAGCTGAATGGCCCGCTTCTGCACCAGCGGGACGTCCTCCAACGGCAGCTCCACACCCAGGTCCCCGCGGGCGACCATCAGGCCGTCGAAGGCGTCAACGATCTCGGCCAGGTTCTGCACCGCCTGCGGCTTCTCCAGCTTCGCGATCACCGGTAGTCGCACGCCCTCGGCGTCCATGATTGCCCGCACCGCCTCGGAGTCCTTCGCCTCGCGGACGAACGACAGCGCGATCAGATCCGCGCGCAGGTGCAACGCCCAGCGCAGATCCTCGGCGTCCTTGTCGGTCAGGGCCGGGACGCTGACCGCGACCCCCGGCAGGTTCAGTCCCTTGTTGTCCGAGACCGGTCCACCGTCGATCACCGTGGTCAGAACTTCGGCGCCGGCAACGGCACGGACCTCGAGGCTGAGCCGACCGTCGTCGATGAGAATCCGGTCACCGGCCATGACGTCGTACGGCAACCGGGCGTACGTGGTGGACGCGATCTCCTCCGTGCCGACCACCTCGCGAGTGGTGATGGTGAACGCGGCCCCGGGCACCAGCACCGTGCCGCCGCCGGCGAATCGGCCCAGGCGGATCTTGGGGCCCTGCAGGTCCACCAGAATGCCGACCGCCCGCTCGGCCGCATCCGACGCGGCACGCACCCGGCGGTAGCGCTCCTCGTGCTCGGCGCGCGACCCGTGGCTGAGGTTGAGACGCGCGACGTCCATGCCCGCGTCGATCAACGCTCGCATCTGCTCGGGGCTGTCCGTGGCGGGACCGAGGGTGGCAACGATCTTTGCGCGGCGCATGTCTCGACCCTACGGGTGCCCGGGTTTCCGGCGGATTGCCGAGGCTCATCCGTTCGGCGGAGGGGCGGTCAACTTTTCGGACGAGGGCGGGGAGACCGGAGAGGATCAGTAGGACAGCCCCGCCCCGACGGGATGCGCAGGTTGGGGGCCGGCTTCGTCCGCGGGCGCAGCTGATCCGAGCGACGGATCTGAGTCTGCTTCATCTGGACCGCCTCCGGATGAGTGGTGCGAGATGGGCACCACTCTGTCCCCGGAGCCGGCGCGGGACGATGCGCCATCCGACACGCGCGGTGTTCGTTCGCCAGCAGGTCAGGCGGGCGCGATGTTCGCGTTGTGCCGGAACACGTTGTCCGGGTCGTACGTGCCCTTCACCCCGCGCAGCCGGTCCAGCTTCGGGCCGTAGGCGGCGCGCAGCGCCTCTAGGTCGTCCTCGGCGAAGGAGTTGATATAGGTACCGACGCCGTGGGCGTGCGGGATCAGCCGGTCATGTGTCTCGCGCACCCAGTCCCGGCTCGCCGCCCAGGTGTCCGCGGTGTGGTTGATGCCCAGGATGAACGTCGCCCAGTACGGCGTGCGCGACCCGCCCCAGGCGGTGGCATCCTCGGCAGCCTCGCAGTACACCCGGTCCATCAGGTAGATCAGGATCATGTTGGTGGGCACGGCGCGGCGTTCCACCTGCGTCAGCAGCACCTCGATTACGTCGTCGTTGAGCTCGGGCATCGACGCGCCCTTCTCGTAGACGTACAGGCCCCAGTGGTTGCCCTCGTCGAACATCTGCTGCAGCGCGGTGTACGGCATCGGCGTGACGAACTCGAACAACGGCGGGGTCGACGCGCGCAACCGGTCCACCTGCGCGGCGTGGTCCGCGGCGTTGCCGTAGCCGACCAGCATGGCCACGAAGCCGGGCGCGAAATGGTGCTCCGGCGGGATGATTGGCGCCGGCGGCGCGTTCATGGCGCCGATGATGAAGCCGAACCCGGCAGGCAATTGCGCGGCCAGTTCGCGGCAGGCCCGCAGCCCGGCCGCGCCATCGCCCGCGGCCCAGAACAACATGGCGAAGTTGACCATCGGCCCGGCCGGATGGCAGCACAACTCGAACTCGGTGACCACGCCGAAGTTGCCACCGCCTCCGCGCAGCGCCCAGAACAGGTCGGGGTGCTCGCTCACGCTCGCCCGCACCACGCTGCCGTCGGCCAGCACCACCTCGGCGCCGACCAGGTGATCGATCGTCAGACCGAGGTCGCGGGACAACCACCCCATGCCGCCGCCCAGGGTCAGCCCGCCGACGCCGGTGTGGCTGACCACCCCGGCCGGCACGGCCAAACCGTGCTCCTGGGTCGCCGCGTCCAGCGCGCCGAGCAACGCGCCGCCGCCGACCCTGGCCACGCGCGTCTGCGGGTCCACCGTCGCGCCGTTGCACCGGGCCAGATTGATCATCAGGGCGCCGTCGACCACCGCGGAGCCGGCGGCGTTGTGCGCGCCGCCGCGCACGGTGATGCCGACCCCGGCCGCGCGGGCCCAGCGGATCGCCGCGCTCACGTCGGCGGCGTCCAGGCAGTACGCGACCGCGAGCGGACGACGGTCGATCTGGGCGTTCCACAGCGATCGGGCCTCGTCGTACCCGGCGTCGTCGGGGCCGCACACCTCCCCGCGCAGCTCGTGGCGCAGGGTGTCCAGATTCCCGCTCTGCATCAATGTCATGGCGCGCAGTCTCTTGTACGTGTTGGTCGCCGGCAAAGACGTACGGTGAAGAAAATGCACCCACCCGGAGGTCTCCATGCCCGCCGATCCCCGTCGCCTGCTCGCCGTGGCCGGCACCGCCGCGCTGCTCACCACCGGCCTTGCCGTGGCCACCCCGGCCGCCGCCGCGTCCCTGCCGTTCACCAACTGCGGCACGCACACCCCGGCCCGGGTCACGTCGATCGATGTCAACCCGTCGCCGCTCCAGCCCGGACGCAACGTCACGGTGACCCTGCGTGGCTCACTGAGCCAACGGGTCACCGGCGGCAGCTACGACGTGAGCGTCAGCTACCTGGGCGCGTCCCTCCTGCACACCAGCGGTGACCTCGCCGAGGTCGTGCACCTGCCGCTACCCGCGGGCAAGTTCTCGCTGCACGAGACCGTCCGCGTGCCGCAGCAGGCCCCGTCGGGCAAGTACCACCTGACGCTGACCGCGGCCGACCAGCACGACGATCAACTGCTCTGCGTCCGGGTGCCCTTCGAGGTGGCCTGACCCCGACTCAGGCGACCAGCGGTCGGGCGGTCGGCGGGATCGGGGCGGGCAGTGTGGTCGCGCCGGTGAGGTATCGGTCCACCGCGGCCGCGCATGCCCGGCCCTCGGCCAGTGCCCAGACAATCAGTGACTGGCCGCGGCCCGCGTCGCCCGCGACGAACACCCCGTCGGTGCTCGACATGTAGTTCTCGTCGCGGGCCACGTTGCCGCGCGCGTCGAAGTCGACCCTCAGGCCGTCGAGGAGTGGACCCCGCTCCGGGCCGAGGAAGCCCATCGCCAGCAGCACCAGGTCCGCCGGGAGCTCCCGCTCGGTGCCCTCGATCGGTTCGAACCTGCCGTCGATGAGGCCTACATCGCACAGCCGCAGCGCCCGCACGTTTCCGTGTTCGTCACCGAGGAACTCGGTGGTGGACACCGCGTAGACCCGGTCACCGCCCTCCTCGTGCGCGCTCGAGGTCCGCATGATCATGGGGTAGGTGGGCCAGGGTTGCCCGTCCGGGCGGGCATCCGGCGGCTGGGGCATGATCTCCAGCTGGGTCACCGACTTCGGACCCTGCCGGTGCGTGGTGCCCAGGCAGTCGGCGCCGGTGTCGCCTCCCCCGATGATGATCACGTGCTTGCCGGCCGCGGTGATCGGCGACGTGTCGATGTCCCCCTCACAAACGCGGTTGCCCCAGGGCAGGTACTCCATCGCCTGATGGATGCCGTTCAGCTCGCGACCGGGCACTGGCAGGTCCCGCCACGCCGTTGCCCCGATCGCGAGCACAATCGCGTCGTAGCGGGCCCGCAACTGATCCGCCGTCACATCCACGCCCACGTTGACGCCCGGGCGGAACTTCGTGCCCTCGGCCTTCATCTGCGCGAGCCGCCGGTCCAGGTGGCGCTTTTCCATCTTGAACTCGGGGATGCCGTAGCGCAGCAATCCACCGATGCGGTCGTCGCGCTCGTAAACCGCAACCGTGTGCCCGACCCGGGTCAGTTGCTGGGCCGCGGCCAGCCCGGCGGGGCCGGAGCCGATCACTGCCACGGTGTGGCTCGACAGTCGCTCCGGCGGTTGCGGTGTGACCCAGCCGGACTCCCAGGCGCGATCGATGATCGCGACCTCGACGTTCTTGATCGTGACCGGGTCGGAGTTGATGGCCAGCACGCAGGCAGGCTCGCACGGCGCCGGACAGAGCCGACCGGTGAACTCGGGGAAGTTGTTGGTCGCGTGCAGCCGTTCGATGGCCTCGCGCCAGTCGTCCCGCCAGACCAAGTCGTTCCACTCCGGGATCAGGTTGCCCAGCGGGCAGCCGGAGTGGCAGAAGGGGATGCCGCAGTCCATGCACCGGCCGGCCTGCTTGGTGATGATTGGCAGCAGTGCCCGGCCGACCCCCTCGCCCGGATAGACCTCCTGCCAATCCCGCAACCGCTCGGCCACCGGGCGCCGGCCGGCGACCTCGCGAGGGGTGGTCAGAAAACCTCGCGGGTCAGCCATGTGCCGCCGCCATCACCTTGCGCATGGTCGCGTCGGGGTCCAATCCCTCGGCCTCCGCCGCCGCCCGCGCGGACAGCACCCGCTTGTAGTCCTTCGGCATGACCTTTCCGAACCGATCCGCCGCGGCCGCCCAACCCTCGAGCAGCTTCAGCGCGACCGTCGACTCGGTCTCCTCGGCATGCCGGGTGACGGTCGCGTGCAGGAACTCGCGGTCGGCGTCGGTGAGCGGGTCGAGATCGACCATCTCCGGGTTGACGTCGGCCGGATCCAGGTCCAGCACGTACGCGATCCCGCCGGACATCCCGGCCCCGACGTTGCGTCCGGTCGGGCCGAGGATTACCACCCGGCCACCGGTCATGTATTCGCACGCATGATCCCCGGCACCCTCGACCACGGCCATCGCGCCGGAGTTCCGGACGCAGAACCGTTCCCCGACCACCCCACGCAGAAATATCTCGCCGCCGGTCGCCCCGTACGCGATCACGTTGCCCGCGATGATGTTCTCCTCGGCGACGAAGGTCGCCCTGCGATCGGGCCGGATCACCAGCCGGCCCCCGGACAGCCCCTTGCCGAGGTAGTCGTTGGCGTCGCCCTCCAGCCGCAGCGTGATCCCGGCGGGCAGGAATGCACCGAACGACTGCCCGGCCGAGCCGATGAAGGTCAGGTCAATGGTTCCGTCGGGCAGGGCGGCACCACCGTGACGCTTCGTCACTTCGTGGCCCAGCATGGTGCCGACCGTCCGGTTGACGTTCCGGATCGCCAACTGGGCCCGCACCGGCGCACCGGTCTCGATCGCCTCGGTGCACAGCTCGATCAGCTCGTTGTCCAGGGCCTTGTCCAGGCCGTGGTCCTGTTCGGTCACGCAGTACCGCGCCGCGCCCTCGGGCAACTCGGGCACATGCAGGATCGGCGTGAGGTCGAGCCCCGAGGCCTTCCAGTGCTCGATTGCCGCCGACATGTCGAGCATCTCCGCGTGTCCGATCGCCTCGGGCAAGGAGCGGAAACCCAAGCTCGCGAGAAGCTCCCGCACCTCCTCGGCGATGAACTCGAAGAAGTTGACCACGAACTCCGGCCGACCGGTGAACCGTTCCCGAAGCACCGGGTTCTGGGTCGCGATGCCGACCGGGCAGGTGTCGAGGTGGCAGACCCGCATCATGATGCAGCCCGACACCACGAGCGGTGCAGTCGCGAAGCCGTACTCCTCGGCGCCCAGCAGCGCGGCAACGACCACATCACGACCGGTCTTGAGCTGCCCGTCGGTCTGCACCACGATCCGGTCCCGCAGCCCGTTGAGCAGCAGCGTCTGTTGGGTCTCGGCCAGCCCGAGCTCCCACGGCGCACCGGCGTGCTTCAGCGAGGTCAACGGCGAGGCACCGGTGCCGCCGTCGTGGCCGGAGATCAGCACGACGTCGGCGTGCGCCTTCGACACCCCGGCGGCCACGGTGCCGACGCCGACCTCCGCGACCAGCTTGACGTGAATCCGCGCGGACGGGTTTGAGTTCTTCAGGTCGTGGATCAGCTGGGCCAGGTCCTCGATCGAGTAGATGTCGTGGTGCGGCGGCGGTGAGATCAGCCCGACCCCGGGCGTTGAGTAACGGGTCTTGGCGATCCAGGGGTAGACCTTGGCGCCGGGCAACTGTCCGCCCTCGCCGGGCTTGGCGCCCTGGGCCATCTTGATCTGCAGGTCGTCGGATTGGGTCAGGTATTCGGCGGTGACACCGAACCGGCCGGAGGCGACCTGCTTGACCCGGCTGCGGCGCTCCGGGTCGTACAGCCGCTCGACGTCCTCCCCGCCCTCGCCGGTGTTCGATCGCCCACCGATCCGGTTCATGGCAATCGCCAGGGTTTCGTGGGCCTCCTGCGAAATCGACCCGTAGGACATCGCACCGGTGTTGAACCGCTTCACGATCTCGCTGACCGGCTCGACCTCATCGATGGGAACCGGCGGGCGCACGCCCTCACGGAAGCGGAAGAGTCCACGCAGGGTCATCAACCGCTTGGACTGACTGTCCACCCGCTCGGTGTACTGCTTGAAGACTTCGTAGCGGCGGGTGCGCGTGGCGTGCTGGAGCCGGAAAACCGTATCGGGGTCGAACAAGTGCGGTTCGCCCTCGCGTCGCCACTGATACTCCCCGCCGATCGCCAGCCGGCGGTGCGAGGCGGAGATCCCGCCCAGCGGGTAAGCAATTCGGTGACGCTGCTTCACTTCCTCGGCCAGCACGTCAATGCCGACGCCGCCCAGTTGGGTCGTGGTGCCGGTGAAGTAGCGGTCGACCAGCTGCTGGGACAGACCGATCGCCTCGAAGATCTGGGCACCGTGGTACGAGGCGACGGTCGAGACGCCCATCTTCGACATCACCTTGAGCACGCCCTTGCCGAGCGCCTTCACCAGGTTCCGCACGGCCTTGGCGGGCTCGATCTCGATCAGCACCCCGGCGTTGGCCATGTCCTCGACGGTCTCCATCGCCAGGTACGGGTTCACCGCGGAGGCGCCGTACCCGATCAGCAGCGCCATGTGGTGCACCTCGCGCACGTCCCCGGCCTCCACCAGCAGGCCGACCCGGGTGCGGGTCTTCTCCCGGATCAGGTGGTGGTGCACCGTGCCGGTGAGCAGCAGCGACGGGATGGGCGCGAACTCGGAGTCGGAGTGCCGGTCGGAGAGCACGATGATTCGGGCGCCGCCGGCGATCGCGGTGCTGACCTCGGCGCAGATCGCGTCCAGGCGCGCGGCCAACGCCGCTCCCCCGCCGTCGACCTCGTACAGACCGCTGATGTTGACCGACTTGAGCCCCGGCTTGTCCCCGTCGGCGTTGATGTGCGCGAGCTTGGCCAGCTCGTCGTTGTCGATGACCGGGAAGGACAGGCCCACCTGCCGGCAGTGCGCCGGGCTCGAGGAGAGCAGGTTGACCTCGGGCCCGACCGCAGTGCTCAGCGAGGTGACCAGCTCCTCGCGGATCGCGTCCAGCGGCGGGTTGGTGACCTGTGCGAACAGCTGGGTGAAGTAGTCGAACAGCAGCCGCGGGCGGGTGGAGAGCACGGCGACCGGGGTGTCAGTGCCCATTGACCCGATCGGCTCGACGCCGGTCCGCGCCATCGGGGCGAGCAGCACCCGCAGCTCCTCCTCGGTGTACCCGAAGGTTTGCTGACGGCGCGTCACCGAGGAGTGCGTGTGAACGATGTGCTCCCGCTCGGGCAGATCCTGGAGGTCGATCAGCCCGGCGTGCAGCCATTCGTCGTAGGGGTGCTCGGCGGCCAGCGCCGCCTTGATCTCGGAGTCCTCGACGATGCGACCCTGGCGGATGTCGACCAGGAACATGCGGCCCGGCTGCAGCCGACCCTTGCGCACTACGGTGGACGGATCGATGTCCAGCACACCAACCTCGCTGGCCATCACGACGAGCCCGTCATCGGTCACCCAGTAGCGCGAGGGTCGCAGCCCATTGCGGTCCAACACCGCGCCGACCAACGTGCCGTCGGTGAACGTGATCGAGGCCGGGCCGTCCCAGGGCTCCATCAGGGCCGCGTGGAACTCGTAGAACGCCCGCCGGGCCGGGTCCATCGACGGGTTGTTCTCCCACGCCTCCGGGATCATCATCAGCACCGCGTGCGGCAGCGAGCGCCCACCCAGGTGCAACAGCTCGAGCACCTCATCGAAGCTGGCGGAGTCCGAGGCGCCCGGGGTGCAGATGGGGAACAGCCGCTCGAGGTCGCCGGGGATCAGATCGGTGACCAGCTGCGACTCGCGGGCCCGCATCCAGTTGCGGTTGCCCATCACGGTGTTGATCTCACCGTTGTGCGCGATGTACCGGTACGGGTGCGCCAACGGCCAGGACGGGAACGTGTTGGTGGAGAACCTGGAGTGCACCAGCGCGATAGCGGTGGCGTAGCGCCGGTCGGACAGGTCCGGGTAGAACGGCTCCAACTGACCCGTCGTCAGCATGCCCTTGTAGACCAGGGTCCGCGAGCTCAGGCTGGCGAAGTAGACGCCGGCCTCGCGCTCGGCACGCTTGCGCAGTGCGAAGGCCTGACGCTCGAGTCCGAGGCCGTCCTCGGCGGCGGCGAACTGGCGCGCCCACGGGCTGCCGTCCGGGGCGACGAACACTTGCCGCACCGCCGGAACCGTCGCCCCCGAGGCCGCACCGAGCAGGCTCGGTGTTGTCGGCACGTCACGCCAACCGAGGACCTTCAGCCCCTCCTCGGCCGCGACCCCGGCGATCCGGCGCTCGGCCATCGCCTGCGCCTCCGGGTCGTGGGGCAGAAACGCCGCGCCCACGGCGTACGCGCCGGGTTCGGGCAGCTCGAACGGCACGGCGGCGCGCAGGAACGCGTGCGGGACCTGGGTGAGGATGCCCGCGCCGTCCCCGGAGTCCGGGTCGGAGCCGGCGGCGCCGCGGTGCTCCAGATTGCGCAGCGCGGCCAGCGCCTTGGCGACGATGTCGTAGGAGGCGATGCCGGTCATCGTCGCCACGAACGCGACGCCGCAGGAGTCGTGCTCGTGGCGGCCGTCGTAGAGGCCCTGCGGCGCCGGGACGGCGGGCATCGGCGACTCCCGTCGAGGAGGTTGCTGGGTGCGTCGGCTGCTCTCGGACCGGTGCCCGGCCGACGGTGTTCGGAGAGGCTACGCCCGGTCGTCGTTGACCTTGCCCCAGGGCACATCGTGGCGCGCGCACGGTCGGGACGGCTCTGGCCCAGCAGCGGTTGGCAAGCTTACCCCGGGTGGCGCCTCCGCCCGGTCCTGTGAGGTGGGCGACCGGTAGGGGAACGGTTCGCGGTCGGGGAAGTGACGACGCGACCACACGAAGTAACCAACCGCTGCCAGGAAGACGACCATCGATGTCCAGTCGTTCAGCCGCAGGCCCAGGAAGTGGTGGGCATCGTCCACCCGCAACGCCTCGATCCAGGCCCGACCGACGGCGTACGCGGCGGCGTAGAGCGCGCACACCTGACCGTGGCCGAGCCGAAATCGACGATCGGCCCAGAGCACCAGCACCGCGACCCCGATGCACCACAGCGACTCGTAAAGGAAGGTGGGCTGGTAGGTGGCGAGGTTCGGGGTGGCCTGTGGGCGGTGTGCCGGATCGATCCGCAGGCCCCACGGCAAGGTGGTGGGCCGTCCGTAAAGCTCCTGGTTGAACCAGTTGCCCCACCGTCCGACAGCCTGAGCCAACACCACCCCCGGCGCGACGGCGTCGGCCACCGGCGGCAGCAGCACCCCCAGCCGCCGCGCCCCGATCCACGCGCCGAGCCCGCCCAGCGGGATCGCGCCCCAGATGCCCAGGCCGCCCTTCCAGATCTCCAACGCCCGCAGCGGGTGCCCACCGTGGCCGAAGTACGGCTCGGGCGTGGTGATCACGTGGTAGAGCCGCCCGCCGATGATCCCGAACGGGACCGCCCAGAACGCCATGTCGGTGATCAGCCCGGGCCGCCCGCCGCGCGCCACCAACCGCCGTTCGCCGACCAGGATCGCGATCACAATCCCGACGCTGATCGCCAGCGCGTAACCCCGGATGGGCAGGGAGCCCAGGTGCCACACGCCCTGCGGGGGACTGGGAATGTAGGCGCGCGTCATGGCGCTGCCACGATAGCCGCGGCCCCCCGGAGGAGGAGGACGCCGGCCCTGTCGCCGCGTGGGGAAACGGTCCAGGATGGGCGCCGTATCCGGGAACGCACCTGTTCGCGAAGGGTCCGGACATGCCGAACATTGGGATAGTCGGCTGCGGGGTCTCCGCCCTGCACCTCGCGCTGCTGCTGCGACGCAACGACGTGCCGGTGACGATCTACAGCGAGCGGTCCCCCGCGGAGATCCGGGATGCCCGCATGTTCAACAGCGTTGCCCACCACCGGCTCACCTTGGCCCGCGAGCAGGCGCTGGGCATCGATCACTGGGACGTGGCCACCCACGGCTACGACGGTCACATGCACTACATCGCCGGACCGCAGCCGCTGCACTTCCGCGGCGATTTCCGGTCGCGCTCGCGGGCCGTGGATTACCGGATCTACCTGCCGCAGCTCATGGACGACCTCGCCGAGCTCGGCGGCGACATCCGGGTCGGCCCGCTGGATGTCGCCGCCGCGGCCGAGCGCCATGACCTCGTGGTGGTCGCCGCCGGTCGGGGACCGTTGGCCGAGCTGTTCCCACCGCGGCCGGATCGGTCGATGGCCCAACCGATGCGGCAGCTGACCTGCGCGCTGTATCGCGGCATTCGACGCACCGAACCCCACGATGTAACGCTCGCCGTGGCACCGGGGCACGGGGAGATCGTTGAGCTGCCGATCCTCTCGCTGGAGGGGCCGGTGACCGCCCTGCTGATCGAGGCCATCCCCGGCGGTGAACTCGATCCGATCAGCGCCCGCCGCTACGCCGATGACCCATCGGGTTTCGAGGCGACGGTCCTGGACCTGCTCAAGCGGCATGCGCCGACCACCCACGAGCGAATCGATGCCGACGCGTTCGAGGTCACTCGCCCGCAGGACGTGCTGCAGGGCGCGATCACGATGTGCCTGCGCCGGGATTGGGCGATGTTGCCGAACGGGACACCGGCGCTGGCGATGGGTGATGCCCATTGTCTGCTCGACCCGAACATCGCGCAGGGCGCGAACATGGCCTCGTACAGCTCGGAGATCGTGGGGCAGGCGATCCTCGAGGACCGCGGCCTGGACGAGTCGTTCTGCGTGCGCGTCGCCGCCCGCCGCGCACCGATGCTTGAGGCGGCCTACGACTGGACCCGGGCCACGCTGGAGCCCCCGACCCCGCAGTTCCTGGCGGTAATCATCGCGATGGCGATGAACAAGGCCGTGTGCGACGAGTTCACCGACAACTTCTCGTTCCCCGATCGGCAGTGGGCCACGCTTCGCTCGATGGACGCGGCGCGGTCGCACTTGGACCGCTTCGGCATCGACGCCGACCAGGTGTTGGCGGCCGCCGGCGCAGGCTAGAGCACCTGGCCGCGGCGCACACCCGCCGCCAGATCCGCGGCTAGGGCCGCGCAGTCGGCAACGCCGCGGGCCGGATCGACCGCGTCCAGCAGGCGGCGCACGAACGCGGAGCCCACGATCACGGCGTCGGCGTAACCGGCCACCTCGGCGGCCTGGTCACCGTTCGAGACCCCGAGGCCGACCCCGACCGGCAGCTCGGTCACCGCGCGCAGCCGGGCGACCAGCGTCGGGGCGGCGGTCGAGGTCTGCGCCCGCGCCCCGGTCACGCCCATCACCGAGGTCGCGTACACGAAGCCCCGGCAGGCCCGGGTCGTCAACCGCAGCCGATCATCGGAACTTGATGGAGCCACCAGGAAGATGCGGTCCAGGCCGCGTGCGTCGGAGGCGGCCAGCCAGTCCGGCCCCGAGTCCGGGGTCAGGTCCGGGGTGATCAACCCGGCGCCGCCGGCCGCGGCCAGATCGCGCGCGAAGCGGTCCACCCCGTATCGAAGCACCGGGTTCCAGTAGGTCATCACCAGCGCGGGCGCGCCGGCCGCGGCCACCGCCTCGACGGTGGCCAGCACGTCGGCGATCCGCGTGCCACCGGCCAGGGCCAGGTCGACGGCCCGCTGAATGGTGGGTCCGTCCAGCACCGGGTCGCTGTAGGGCAGGCCGACCTCGATCACGTCGACACCCGCGTCGACCATCGCGGTCAGCGCCGCGATCGCGCCGTCCCGACTGGGAAACCCGGCGGGCAGATAGCCGACCAGCACCGCCCGGCGTTGCCGCCCGGCTTCCGCGAAGGCCGCACCAACCTGACTCACCGTCACCTCAACGGTCACAGACCGAACCAGGAGGCCGCAACCTCGACGTCCTTGTCCCCGCGACCGGACAGGTTTACCAGCACCACTGCCCCCGCGCCGAGTTCCTGACCCACCGTCAGTGCGCCCGCGAGTGCGTGGGCGCTCTCGATCGCCGGGATGATGCCCTCGGCGCGGCACAGCAGCCGGAAGGCCTCCATCGCCTCCGCGTCGGTCACCGGCCGGTAGACGGCACGGCCGGAGTCGGCCAGCCAGGCGTGCTCGGGGCCCACGCCGGGATAGTCCAGACCGGCCGAGATCGAGTGCGACTCGATGGTCTGGCCCTCGTCGTCCTGCAGCAGATAGGACCGGGCGCCGTGCAGCACACCGGGTGCCCCGCCGGTGATGGTGGCCGCATGCCGACCCGTGTCCAGGCCCTCGCCCCCGGCCTCGAAGCCGTACAGCCTCACCGAGGCATCCGGAATGAAGTCGAAGAAGATGCCGATCGCGTTCGACCCGCCGCCCACACACGCGCACACCGCGTCCGGCAGCCCCCCGGTCAGCTCGCGCACCTGAGCGCGGGCCTCCTGCCCGATGACCCGGTGGAATTCCCGTACCAGATAGGGAAACGGGTGCGGCCCGGCGACCGTGCCGAGCAGGTAGTGGGTGTGCTCGACGTTGGTCACCCAGTCGCGCATCGCCTCGTTGATCGCGTCCTTCAGCGTGCGACTGCCGGTCCGAACCGGGACCACCTCCGCGCCCAGCAGCCGCATCCGCACGACGTTGAGCGCCTGCCGCCGGGTGTCCTCCTCGCCCATGTAGATCACACAGTCCAGGCCCAGTAGCGCCGCCGCGGTCGCAGTGGCCACGCCGTGCTGTCCGGCACCGGTCTCGGCGATGACCCGCGTCTTGCCCATTCGCCGGGTCAACAGGGCCTGGCCCAGCACGTTGTTGATCTTGTGCGAGCCGGTGTGGTTGAGGTCCTCGCGCTTGAGCAGAATGCGCGCGTTCCCGGCGTGGACGGCGAAACGCGGCGCCTCGGTGATCGGTGAGGGCCGACCGGTGTAGGTCGCGAGCAACGATTCCAACTCCCGCCGGAAGGCCGGATCGGCCTGCGCGGCAAGGAACTCCGCGGTCAGTTGATCGAGGGCGGCCATCAGGGCCTCGGGGACGTAACGTCCCCCGTAGGGGCCGAACCTTCCAGCCGCGTCGGGCAACTCCCCGTACGAGATTGGGGCCTCAACCACCGTGCCGGTCCCGCTGCAGCGCCGGGTGTGCGCCGGCCGCGACCATGTCGGCGACCGCGGTCCGCGGATCCTTGCCGGTCACCAGGGTCTCCCCCACCAGTACCGCGTCGGCTCCCAGCCGGCCGTACTCGATCACGTCGTGCGGACCTCGCACCCCCGACTCGGCAACCCGAACGATGCTGGCCGGCAGCAGCGGGGCGAGGCGACCGAAGATGGTCCGGTCCACCTCGAGGGTATGCAGATCCCGGGCGTTGACCCCGACCAATTTCGCGCCGGCATCGACGGCCCGGCGCGCCTCCTCCGCGGTGTGCACCTCCACCAGTGGCGCCATCCCCAGTGACCCGGCGCGCTCGATCAGGGACACCAACGCGTTCTGTTCCAACGCCGCGACGATGAGCAGCACGACGTCGGCCCCGTGCGCCCGGGCCTCCCACAGTTGGTAGCTGGAGACGAGAAAGTCCTTGCGCAGAACGGGAACGTCAACGCGCGCGCGCACCGAGGTCAGGTCGGCAAGCGTGCCGCCGAAGCGACGGGCCTCAGTCAGCACGCTGATGACCCCGGCCCCGCCCGCCTCGTACTCGGCCGCCAGCGCCGCCGGATCAACAATCGGCGCCAGCTCGCCCCGCGACGGGCTGGAGCGCTTCACCTCGGCGATCACCGACACCCCCGGACCGCGGAGCCGGGACATCGCCTCGCGCGGGGCGGGGGCCCGGCCGGCGCGCTGCTTGAGGACATCCAGCGGGACCGCGGCTTGTCGCTCGGCAAGCTCCTTCCGAACATCGGACAGGATCTCGTCGAGAACCGACACCGGGGCTTCCTTATCGGGACGATGACGTTGTACGCACGCGCCGTCGCGAGAAGGAAGCTCGACGCTGAGCGTTGCGGCATGGTAGCCCGGCCGCCCATCGCCGCCGGCAGGCGCCCTACAGCGTCGGGTCCTCGCCGCGGTCCAGCGCCCGCCATTGCTGCAACGCCCCGTCGTCGCGGCCGGTCGGGGCGGCGGGACCGGTCGGCACGCGCCGCGGGAGCTCGTAACGGGCCGACAGCCCCGGCCAACGCCGACCCCGCAGCGTCGCCAGCGCACCACCCACCACGAGGACCAGCGCACCCACCGCAGCAAGCCACGGCCAGGCGGCGAAGCTGACCTCGCCGACCTGCGCACTGCCGCTGCCCAGTGCCGCACCGGCCCGGCCGGTGAGCGATCCGGCGCCGGGACGGGCGCGCGCGACCACGAGCACCAGGTCGATCGTCCCGAAGCCGGCGATTGCGGCCCCGATGGCCGCGCGCCAGACCCCCCGGCTGACCAACAGGGCCAGCGCCCCGGCCAGTCCGCAAACGGCCAGTGCCCCGACGGCCGGTGCGAGCGAGGAACCGGACACCCGAAGGGGCGCCCGCAGCGAACCCTGACTCGCCGTGGCCTCAACCCAGGTCCGGGTGACCGCGATCAGGACCGTCGCCGCCCCGGCGACGACGCAACCGAGGGCCGCGGCCAGTTCCCGGCGCTCGCTCATGTGGCCGGGCGCAACGTCTCGGCGATCGCGATCGCGCGCAGCACGGCGGCGGCCTTGTTGCGGCACTCCTGATCCTCGGTCGCCGGGTCGGAGTCGGCCACGATCCCGGCGCCGGCCTGCACATGGGCTACTCCGTCGCGCAGTAGTGCGGTCCGGATCGCGATCGCGGTGTCCAGCTCGCCGGCGAAGTCGAGGTAGCCGACGATGCCGCCGTACAAACCGCGACGCGTCGGCTCGAGCTCCTCGATGATCTCCATCGCCCGCGGCTTCGGCGCTCCGGACAGGGTGCCGGCCGGGAAGCAGGAGATCAGTGCGTCGAAGGCGGAGCGACCGGGGGCGAGCCGGCCGACCACGGTCGAAACGATGTGCATGACGTGGGAGTAGCGCTCCACCGACATGAAATCGACCACCTCGACGCTGCCGGGTGAACACACCCGACCCAGGTCGTTGCGGCCCAGATCGACGAGCATCAAGTGCTCCGCGCGCTCCTTCGGGTCGGCGAGCAGGTCCGCCGCCAGCGCGGCATCGGCCTCCGGATCGGCACCGCGCGGGCGAGTTCCGGCGATCGGGTGCAGCATCGCCCGACCCTCGTTCACCTTCACGAGGGCCTCCGGACTGGATCCGATGATGTCGAATCCACCGCCCGGGCCGCCGTCGGGGCCGGGGAAACGCAATAGGTACAGGTAGGGGCTGGGGTTGGACAGCCGCAGCACGCGGTAGATGTCCAGTGCGCTCGCGGTGGTGGGCATCGTGAACCGCTGCGATACAACGATCTGGAAGGCCTCCCCGGCGCGGATCTCCTCGACAGCGGCATCCACCGCGGCCAGGTAGTCATCGCGCTCGGTGCCGGAGGTGTATCGCGGGACGATGCGGTCGTCGAAGGTCGCCGCCGACGGGGTATCGGGTCGAGCCAGGTCGGCGGTCATCGCGGCCAGCCGCTCGACGGCGGAGTGGTAGGCGGCGTCGACGCCGGCGTCCGAGCCGTCCCAGTTGACGGCATTGGCGATCAGGATCACCGAGCCGTCCTCGTGGTCCAGTACCGCCAGGTCGGTCGCCAGCAGCATCGCCAACTCGGGCAACCGCAGGTCGTCGATGGCCTTCTCCGGCAGCCGTTCGATGCGGCGTACCGCGTCGTAACCGATGAACCCGACCAACCCGCCCGTCAACGGCGAGAGCACGGCGGCGCCGGGCACCGGCTCGGTGTGCAACCACTCGACCGTGCCCCGGAGTGCCTCCAGCGGGTCGCCGCCGCGGGGCACGCCCGCCGGCGGGTCGCCCACCCAGTGGGCCACGCCATCGCGCTCGGTGAGCATCGCCGGGCTGCTCACCCCGATGAACGAGTGGCGCCCCCAGACCCCGCCGTGCTCGGCGGACTCGAGCAGGAACGTCCCCGGCCGCATTCCGGCCAGCTTCCGGTACAACCCGACCGGTGTCTCGCCATCGGCGAGCAATCGACGGCTGACCGGGATGACCCGGCGGTCGGTGGCCAGCTGCCGGAACACGGCGAGGTCGGGCGTCACGTCCCCACGCGCGCCATCGGGGACGCCCGGGCCGGCCACCGCGGGTCGGGCGGCCGTCATGGTTGCGCGCCGGCCTCTGCGGCGGCCGCGGAGTCGCCGGAGGAGATGACCGCCGGCAGCTGGTCGGCGTCGAAACAGGTCCGCGAGCCGGTGTGGCAGGCGGGGCCCTCCTGCTCGACCCGGACCAGCACCGCGTCGCCGTCGCAGTCCAGAGCCACGGAACGGACCCACTGACGATGGCCGGAGGTCTCACCCTTGACCCAATACGTCTGCCGACTGCGGCTGAAGTACGTGACCCGGCCGGTGGTCAGCGTGCGGCGCAGGGCCTCGTCGTCCATCCAACCCACCATCAGCACCTCGCCGGTGTCCCACTGCTGGGCCACGGCTGTGATCAGGCCGTTGGCGTCGCGCTTGAGCCGCCCCGCGACGGCCGGGTCCAGGGCGGGCAGGTTGGTCTCCAGGTCAGCATCAGGGCCGGGCATGAGGAGATTCTGCCTGGTTTCGGGACCCGCGGCCGGGCCACCACAGCCAGCACATTCGCCTCTGGCGACACACCGGTTTGCAGCAGTACCACGCTGGTCCGGGCCCATCCGCGTTTAGAGTGTCGTATTCGGCGGTCCGGCGCCGACGTCGGCATTGCCCCATTACGACCCGAAACGACAGCGGAGGATCGCGCCATGAGCGCCGAACATCCTGTGGACCCGCCCCCGGAGTGGGCCCCGTCATGGGACGATTCGCTGCGTGAGAAGCCGTTTCGAGTGGGTGTGCTGGACGCCCTGGAGGCGCACATGACCACACCCGGCAGCAGGCCGCAGGACGGCAAGTCGAACGCGGTGACACCGTCCAGCCCACCGCCGCCCAGGGATGGGCGCGCGGGCAGCCCCGCCGACCAGCAGCCGTCGGCCCCTCCCGGGCCCGCGGTCCCCCGACTGGACTTCGACGCGCTGCGGCCGGGCGACCCGAACGACTCGCCGTTCCCGCCCGGATCGCTGGGCGGGGGGGTGGAGTTCCCGGAGCCGCGCGTATTCCCCGGTTTCTCCCAACCGAGCTCGACGGCCGCGCCGGCCCAACCCGCCGCGACCCCGCCGGCCCGACCCTCGGCAACGGCCGCGCCCTCCCCCGCGCCCCGGCTGTCCGACCCCGCACCCGACCGGAATCCGTTCCGGCTCTACGACGAGCGCCTGGCCACCGCGAACCTGAGCCTGTCCGCCCACGACGCCCTGCCCGCCTTCCGCGGGGAGTTCACAAACGGTCCCGCGGCGCCGCTCGAGGCCGAACCGCGGCTGAACTCCGAGAGCCTGACCGCCGATCGCGTGCTGCGCGGGCAGCGGAAGCCGAACCGGCGCTGGCGACGCGGCCTGCACGCGGCCACCGGTGGCATCTTCGGAGCCGGTGTCGCCGCCCGCGAGCGGCGGGACGCGGAGTTCGAGGCTCGGGTGCGCACCCCCATCACCAACTGCCACCGGATAGCGGTGATCAGCCTGAAGGGCGGCGTCGGCAAGACCACGACCGTGGCCGCGCTCGGCTCGATGTTCGCCTCGCTCCGACCGGATAGGGTCATCGCGGTGGACGCGAACCCCGACCGCGGCACGCTCGGCGACAAGATCGCCCTGGACCGGTCGTCCGCCACCGTGCGCGATTTCGTGCGCCGCTCGGCCGAACTCGACCGGTACTCGGCCGTCCGTGCGTTCACCGCGCAGGCGAGCTCGCGGCTGGAGGTGCTGGCCTCGGAAACGGATCCGCTGGCATCGACGTCGTTCTCCGAGCACGACTACCGGGTGATCACCGGGGTGCTGGAGCGCTTCTACAACCTGATCGTTACCGACTGCGGCACGGGGCTGCTGCACAGCGCGATGGTCGGCGTGTTGGCCAAGGCCAACCAGGTCATGATCGTGAGCTCGGCCAGCCTCGACGGCGCGCGCAGCGCCAGTGCGACGCTTGACTGGCTCGAGGCGCACAGCTACGGCGATCTGGCCCGCGAATCGGTGACGGTTATCACCGCCGTGCAGCCCAAGGCGGCCAAGGTGGACCTCGACGAGATCGTGGAACATTTCGCCCGGCGCACCCGGGCCGTGGTCGCGATCCCGTACGACGAGCACTTGGCCGAGGGCGGGCAACTTGATCTGCGCCGGCTCAGCCGGGGTACCTACCAGGCCTTCCTCCAGCTGGCGGGCGAGGTGGCCGACGGCTTCATCGTGTCCTGACGGCCTGCAGCGGATCAGCGGACCGGGTGACCGGCGTCCCGCAGCGCCTGCTTGACCGCCGGTATGCGGAGCTCGCCGAAGTGGAACACGCTCGCGGCGAGCACGGCGTCGGCGCCCGCCGCCACGGCCGGGGCGAAGTCGCCCAGCTTGCCCGCGCCGCCGCTGGCGATCACCGGAACCGTGACGACCTCGCGTACCTGACGCAGCATCACCAGGTCGTAGCCGTCCTTGGTGCCGTCGGCGTCCATCGAGTTCAGCAGGATCTCCCCCGCGCCCAATTCGCAGCCGCGCCGACACCAACCGATCGCATCGATGCCGGTTCCGCGGCGACCGCCGTGGGTGGTCACCTCGAAGCCCGACGCGGTGTGTGGCCCACCGGGCGGCACCCGGCGGGCATCGATCGAGAGCACCAGCACTTGGCTGCCGAACCGCTCGGCAATCTCCGCGATCAGGGCCGGGCGGGCAATCGCAGCGGTGTTGACCCCGACCTTGTCCGCCCCCGCGCGCAGCAACCGGTCCACGTCGTCGGCGCTGCGCACGCCACCGCCGACAGTCAGCGGGATGAATACCTGCTCCGCGGTCCGGGAGACAACCTCGTAGGTGGTCTCCCGCGAGCCGGATGAGGCGGTGATGTCGAGGAACGTCAGCTCGTCGGCGCCCTCGGCGTCGTATCGACGGGCCAGCTCGACCGGGTCGCCGGCGTCGCGCAGGTTCCGGAAGTTGACACCCTTGACCACCCGGCCAGCGTCCACGTCCAGACACGGGATCACCCGAACCGCCACGCTCACCTGCCCCGCCCCTCACCCGTCCCGGCGTCTGGTGTGCCCGGGGCGACCGCGGCGAGGGCCGCTTGGAGGGTGAATGCCCCGGCGTACAGGGCCTTTCCGACGATCGCGCCCTCAACCCCGATCGGCACGAGGCCGGCAATCGCCCGCAGGTCATCCAGGCTGGACACCCCGCCGGAGGCCACCACGGGCCGGTCGGTGCGGGCGCAGACCTCGCGCAGCAGGTCCAGGTTGGGGCCGCGGAGGGTGCCGTCCTTGGTCACGTCGGTGACGACGTAGCGCGCGCAGCCCTCGGCGTCCAGCCGGGTCAGCACCTCGTACAGCTCGCCCCCGTCCCTGGTCCAGCCCCGGGCCGCCAAGGTGGTGCCGCGCACGTCCAAGCCGACCGCGATGCGGTCGCCGTGGCGGGCGATCGCGGCGGCGCACCAGGCCGGGTTCTCCAACGCCGCGGTGCCGATGTTCACCCGGGCGCAGCCGGTGCCCAGCGCCGCCTCGAGTGAGTCGTCATCTCTTATGCCTCCGCTCATCTCCACAAGCACGTCGAGCTTGGCCACGACCTCGTGCAGGATCGCCCGGTTCGAACCCCGCCCGAACGCGGCGTCGAGGTCGACCAGGTGGATCCACTCCGCGCCGGCGGCCTGCCAGGCGAGCGCCGCGGCCAACGGATCGCCGTACGAAGTCTCGGAGCCGGCCGCGCCCTGCACCAACCGCACGGCCTGCCCGTCCGCGACATCCACGGCGGGCAGCAGTTCCAGACGACCGGCAGCCACGGGTGGGAGATTAACCGACCCGCGGGAGCCGGATCGCACGCCCCGCGCAGGGCGACACGAGGCGACCGAGGGACCGGCTTCCGCAATCGGTCGCACGGCGCCATGATGTGCCGCATGGGGCGATGCCGACCGGGCCGGTGGGCCTGCCGGGTCGGTGTGAGCCTAGCCGCCGTGGCGCTCGGCGGTTGTGGCCTCCCCACCGTCACGCCCGCCGGGAACGCGGGCATGCAGATCCCTTACGACGATCCGCTGGCCACGTCGACCCGGGCCCTGTCGACGGTGGTTACCCCGGTGTCGGCACCGCACTCACCGGGCGTCTCCCACCGCAGCGCGGCCCCGAAACCCGCGGCTGCCGTGGCGGCCCCGGAGCGGGCGCGCAACCGGCCGGCGGCAGCCAAGCCCGCGGCGCCGGCCAAAACCGACCGGGCAAGGTCGGTGCCGGTCGCCGGCAGTACGACATCCACCAAGTTGGCCCTGCCGCCGCTCGGTGGGTACCCCTACGCGCTGAGCGGGTTCTCGAGTGTCGGGCCGCCGCCGGCCACCATGCGCCTGACCGTCGCCGAAGGCTCGGGCCCGGGAGCCGAGCTGTGGACGATGGACGCCCGACGCTCCGACGGCAGCGGCGTGGTCGAGGAATTCACCCTGGCACGGGGTCCGGACGGGATCTACCTGCGCACCTACCGGCTCGACGCATCCACGGGCTCCGCGGGCCTGATCCTGGACTTCGTCCCCACCGCGCCGGTGCTGTTCGAACCCGATCACGCCGAGACCGGCCACAGTTCGGAGTTCGAGATGACCTCCACGGACGGGTGCACCCGTGCCCGCACCACGGTCACGATGGTCTCGGCGGGCGACCGGAACACAGTCCGACACCTCAGCATGGACAGCACGCTACGCACTATCGGCCCGGTCTCCTGCATCGCGGTGTCCGGCGAACGGGTCGAGGACCTCTACCACTCCGGTTCCGACGTCCTGCCCACGCAGATCGACTCCGAACTGCACGGGACCCTGGCCGGGATCCCGGTCCGGGCGACGTCACATGCCGTCGCGACCCGCGGCGCTTCGGACGTGGCACGGTCGGCGTTCGAATGAGACGGGTTGGCTCATGTGGTTGATCACCCTTCGGGACCTGCAATGGCGTCGGCGCCGCTTCGGCTTCGGCGCGCTCGGCGCGGCCCTGGTGTTCTCGGTGACCTTGCTGCTGTCCGGGCTCACCGCCGCGCTGCACGGTGAGGCCGACAGAGCGGTGGCCGCGGTCGGCGCCGACGCCTGGGTCGTGCGGGCCGGCGTCAACGGGCCGTTCAGTTCGCTGTCCGCGATGCCGGACACCGTCGTGCAGCAGGTCGCCCAGGCGCCCGGGGTGATCCGGGCGGATCCGTGGATCATGGCCTTCGGCACCACCGAGGGGAAGCGGCAGGTCGACGTGAGCGTGATCGGGTACCGCCCCGGCGGACTGGGTCCACCGGTGCCCAGCGCCGGCCGCCAGCCGACCCGGCCGGGCGAGGTGCTGGTCGACACCGCGACCGGGTACCGGATCGGCGACACGTTCGCCCTCACCGGGGTGCCGCTGACCGTGGTCGGTCAGGTCAAGCACATGACGTTGCGCGGCGGGGTCGGAAACGTCTACCTGAATCTGCGTGACGCTCAGTCAGTTCTGTTCAAGGGCAATCGGATCATCACCGCCGTGGTGACCAAGGGGGTGCCGCAGAACGCGGCCGCGCTGGGCCTGAACGCGGTGTCGTCGAAGTACGCGCGCAGCGACATCCTGCGGCTGTTCAGCAAGGCCCTGCATGCGATCGACATCCTGCACCTGCTGCTGTGGGCGGTCGCGATCGCCGTCGTCGGTACGGTGATCTACCTGTCCGTACTGGAGCGCATCCAGGACCTGGCCGTGCTCAAGGCCATCGGGATCTCCACGCGGACGCTGCTGAGCAGCCTGGCAGTGCAGGCGGTGGTGCTTTCCGTCGCCGCCGCGGTGATCGCGGTCGGGATCGGGTACGCGGTCGCGCCGGCCTTCCCGATGCCGGTGCGCCTGTCCGCGTCCTCCTCCGCCACGTTGGTCGGCGCGGCGGTCGGAATCGGGTTGGTGTCCAGCCTGGCCGGGTTACGTCGGGCCGTCGGGGTCGACCCCGCAACCGCGTTCGGGGCGGGGGTCTGACGTGGAGTCACTGCTGATCCACGACCTGACCGTGGAGTTCTCCAGCGGCGACTACCTGGTCCGGCCCCTGGACGGCTTCGCGGCGGAGGCCTATTCCGGCGAACTGGTCCTGCTGCTGGGACCGAGCGGCTGCGGCAAGACCACACTGTTGTCCTGTCTGGCCGGGATCCTGACCCCGAACTCCGGCAGCATCAGCCTGGACGGCACCGACATGACCCGGTTCAACCCGGGCGAGCTGACCGACTACCGCCGACGCGGGGTGGGCCTGGTCTTCCAGGGATTCAAGCTGGTCCCCAGCCTGACCGCTCGGGAGAACGTCGAGGCACCGCTGCGTCTGGCCGGGCTCGACCGGACCGCCGCGCGGGCGCGTGCCGAGGAGTTGCTCGGCCAGTTCGGGTTGTCCGAACGAATGAACAATCGGCCCGGGAAGCTTTCCGGCGGCCAGCAGCAGCGCGTCGCGATCGCCCGCGCGCTGGCCCAAAATCCCCCGCTGCTTCTCGCCGACGAACCCACCGCGGCGCTGGACTACGTCCAGGTGGAGACCGTGATCCGGACGCTGCGCGACCTGGCCGCGCCGGGCCGGATCGTGATCGCGTCCACCCACGACCACCGCCTGGTCCCGTTGGCCGACCGGGTGATCAAGATGGGGCCGGAGGCACCCATCGGCGCTCCGCGGTCCGGCCCGGTCCAGCTCAGCGCGGGCAGCGAGTTGTTCGCGCAGGGGGATGTCGGCGAACTGGTGTACGTCGTCGAGTCCGGCGAGATCGACCTGGTCCGTGCCCTGGCCGACGGTGGCGAGGAACTGCTGCACACCTCGGTCCCGGGCGAGTACTTCGGTGAGTTGGCGCCATTGCTGGGTTTCCCGCGGTCGGCCACCGCCCGGGCCCGGACCGACGCCGTCCTGATGGGGTACACGGTGCAGGAATTCCGCGAGAGGGTCGGACCGGAGGGTATCCGCAAGGCCATGGGCACCCGCGCGGCCCAGGAACCGGCAGGCGTCGGGTCCTGACCGGGCGACGCCGAGGCCTTACGGAAGGGCTGGTCCGCTTTTCCGTCAGTTGAGCGTGCCCAGCCAGTTCGCCAGCAGCACCGCCCCGGCCTCCCCCGATTTCTCCGGGTGGAACTGGGTCGCGCACAGTGCGCCGTTCTCGACCGCGGCGACGAACGGTTCGCCGTGCTCGGCCCAGGTGACCAGCGGTGCGGCGGAGGGCGTCTCGGCCCGCAACTGCCAGCGCCTGGTGGCGTAGGAGTGCACGAAGTAGAACCGCTGCTCGGCCACACCACTGAACAGCGTCGTCGCCTCCGGCGCCGTGACCGTGTTCCAGCCCATGTGCGGAAGGACCGGGGCGTGCAGGCGTTCGACCACGCCCGGCCATTCCGCGCACCCCTCGGTGGTCACCCCGTGCTCCACCCCGCGATCGAAAAGGACCTGCATCCCGACGCAGATGCCGAGCACCGGACGGCCACCGGCCAGGCGGCGGCCAATGATTTCCGGCCCGGACACCCGACGCAGCCCGGCCATGCAGGCTGCGAACGCACCCACGCCGGGCACCACGAGGCCGTCGGCGGCCTCCGCGGCGGCGCGGTCGGCGGTCACGCTCACCTGCGCGCCGACCCGCTCCAGGGCCCGCTGGGCCGAGCGCAGGTTCCCCGATCCGTAGTCGAGCACTACCACCGCGGGCCGGGTCACAGGCTGCCCTTGGTCGAGGGCACCCCGGTCTCGCGCGGGTCGACCACGACGGCGTCGCGCAGCGCCCGGGCCACACCCTTGAATTGCGCCTCGGCGATGTGGTGCGCGATCCGCCCCCGCAGCACGTCGACGTGCAGGGTGATCTGGGCGGCGTTGACGAACGACTCCCAAACGTGGCGGGTCAGGGAGGTGTCGTACTCCCCGATCATCGGCGCCTGTCCGCCCGGCTCGGTGTGCACGAGGTAGGCCCGCCCGGACAGGTCCACGGCCACCCTCACCAGGGTCTCGTCCAACGGCACGAGCGAGTTGGCGAACCGGCGCACCCCGGCCTTGTCGCCCAGCGCCTGCCCGAACGCGGCACCGAGGGCGATCGCGGTGTCCTCGACGGTGTGGTGCGAGTCGATGTGCAGGTCGCCCTCGGTCTTGACGGTCAGGTCGAACAGGGCGTGCTTGCCCAGTTGGGAAAGCATGTGGTCGTAGAAGCCGATGCCGGTGGCGATGTCGAGCCGGCCGGAACCGTCCAGGTCGATCTCGACCAATACCGCCGATTCCTTGGTGACCCGTTCCACGCGGCCGATCCGCGCACCTGCCATGGCGTCAGATCCCTTCCTGCACGTACCTTCGGGGAGGCCCGGGCGATTGTCCCGCAGCATCGGCGGGGGGGTCGACGAACAGTGCCGGGCTGGTTTTGCGAACCGCGCGAAGCGCGTCGAGGAAGGCGTCGTTCTCCGCCGGCAGCCCGGCGGTGACCCGCAGCCAGCCGGGCAGCCCGACATCGCGGATCAACACCCCACGATCCAGCACGGCCTGCCACACCGCGGCGGAGTCGGTCAGGCCGCCGAACAGCACGAAGTTGGCGTCGGAGGGCACCACTTCGAACCCATCGGCGCCAAGCTCGGCCACCAGGCGGTCCCGCTCGTCGCGCAGCGCCGCCACCGTGCACAGCAACTCCACCCGGTGCCGCAGCGCCACCCGCGCCGCCGCCTGCGTCAACGCGGACAGGTGGTACGGCAGCCGAACCAGCAGCAGGCACTCGACCAGCTCCGGGTCGGCGGCCAGGTAACCCACCCGCAGCCCGGCCATCGCGAAAGCCTTCGACATGGTGCGCGTAACCGCCAGCCGCGCTCGTCCGGGCAACAGGCTCAAGGCGCTGGGCACACCGTCCCGCGCGAACTCGGCGTAGGCCTCGTCCACCACGACTATGCCCGGCGCGGCATCGTGCACTGCCTCGATGACCTCCAGCGGCAGCGCGGTCCCGGTCGGGTTGTTCGGCGAGGTCAGAAAGACGACGTCCGGACGGTGCTCGCGCACCTGGGCGATTACCCGATCGCGATCCAGTGTGAAGTCGTCCTCCCGGAAGCCGCTGAACCACGTAGTGCCGGTGGCCACCGAGATGAGGCGGTGCATCGTGTACGACGGCTCGAAACCCAACGCGGAACGCCCCGCCCCGGCGAAGGCCATCAGCAGCTGCTGGATGATCTCGTTGGACCCGTTTGCCGCCCACACCTGACTACCCGTCAGGCCATGGCCCAAATAGTCCGCGAGCTCGGCGCGCAGCGCCGCGGCGTCGCGGTCCGGATAGCGATTCAGCGATTCCGCGGCCTCCTGCACGGCGGCGGCCAGGTCCGCCGCCAGAGCGATCGACGGCGGGTGCGGATTCTCGTTGGTGTTCAGCCGCACGGCGACGTGTAGTTGCGGCGCGCCGTACGCGCTGCGTCCGCGCAGGTCGTCCCGCAACGGCAGCCGAGTCTCCAAAACCGTTCAGCCCTCGCGGGGAATTCGCACCCGCACGGCATTCACGTGCGCCAGCAGGTGCTCCGCGGCGCCCAGCGCGTCTATGCACGCGGCCGCGGCGGCCAGCGCGTCCCGGTCGTAGGAGACCAGGTGAACACTGCGCAGGAACGAGTGCACCGACAGGCCACCGGTGTGCCGCGCGGTGCCGCCGGTGGGCAGCACGTGATTCGAGCCGGCCAGGTAGTCGCCCAAGCTCACCGGCGAGTACGGCCCGACGAAGATCGCGCCTGCGTTGCGCACCCGCCGCGCCACCGACGCCGCGTCCGCGGTGATGATCTCCAAGTGTTCCGCGGCCCACTCGTCCACCACTGCCAGGCCCGCCTCCAGGTCGGCGACCAGCACGATCGCGCTCTGATTGGCCAGCGCCGAGTTCACCTGCACCTGATTTAGCGACACCCCGCGCTGCCGGGCAACCTCGACCTGCACGGCGTCGGCCAGCTCCGGGCTCGGGGTCACCAGCAGACAGGCCGCGTTCTCGTCGTGCTCGGCCTGGGAGACCAGATCCGCGGCCACATACGCCGGGTCCGCGCCGGCATCGGCCAGTATCGCGATCTCAGTCGGCCCGGCCTCGGCGTCGATGCCGATCACGCCCTTCAGCAGGCGCTTGGCCGCCGCCACATAGACATTCCCCGGCCCGGTGACCAGGTCGACCCGCTCGCACTCGTCGGTGCCGTACGCAAACATCGCGATCGCCTGCGCGCCGCCGACCGAGTACACCTCCTCGACTCCGAGCAGGGCGCACGCCGCCAGCACCACCGGGTGCGGCCAGCCGTCGTTGTCGCGTTGCGGCGGCGAGGTGACCGCCAGCGACTCCACCCCGGCCACCTGGGCGGGCACGACGTTCATGACCACACTCGACGGGTAGGCCACCACCCCGCCGGGCACGTACAGCCCGACCCGACGTACCGGCATCCAACGCTCGGTGACGACCCCGCCGGGAACGACCTCGATCTCCGCATCCGGGTGGCGCTGCGCGGTGTGCACGACCCGCGCCCGGCGGGCGCACTCCTCCAGCGCGACCCGCACTTCGGCGTCGAGGTCGACCAGCGCCTTCTCCAGCACCTCCACCGGCACGCGGGTACTCGCCGGACGCACACCGTCGAAGCGCTCGGCGAAATCCAGGATGGCCGCAACACCGCGCCGGCGCACGTCCTCACAGATCGGCCGGACGATCTCGAGCGTCGCCTCCACGCCGGCGGCAGCTCGCGGCAGCAGGTCACGCGGGACGTCCCCCGCCCGCCGAAGTTGGCGTTCGCGCAGGTCAAGTACGGGAAGCACGTGCCGATTCTAGTCGCACAATATGCTGCGGCCCGTGCTGACGCGTCTGCCGCTGTTCCCGTTGAGCACTGTGCTCTACCCCGGGCTGCTCCTGCCGCTGCACATCTTCGAACCCCGCTATCGGGCGCTGGTCGCGGATCTGACCCGCAGTCCCGAGGCGAGTGGGCCCGATCAGTCGTTCGGCGTGATTGCGATCCGGACCGGCAACGAGGTCGGGACCGACACCCTGCCGACGCTGCACCCCGTGGGGTGCACCGCAGCGCTCAAGCAGGTCGAGCCGCTGCCGAACGGCCGCTTCGACCTGGTGACCAGCGGTGATCGACGCTCCCGCCTTCACGGCCTGCTCCCGGAGGGTCCGTATCTCGTGGGCGAGGTCGAGTACCTGCCGGAGGACGTCGGCGCCGCGCCGGCGGCCCTGGGCGCCGCGGTGCGGGCGGCGTACTCCGAGTACCGGGAGCAGCTGCTCGAGGCGGCGGGTCAGGCGCCGCGAGTGCGCGGCGAGCTGCCCGCCGATCCGGTGATGCTGTCCTACCTGGTCGCCTCGGCAATGCTGTTGGAGCTGGGCGACAAGCAACGGCTGCTCGAGTACCCGGATGCCGGATCCCGACTACGCGCCGAGCTCGCGCTGCTCAACCGGGAGCGTCGCATCCTCGACCGGTTGCCGTCCGTTCCGGCGGGCGATCTGATCACCCCCGGCGGCAGCCCGAACTGACGCCCCGTCCCGATCCTCGGTGGACGACTCCACGCCGGCCCGGGCGGCGCGCTTGGCCGGCCGCTCCAGGCCCGCTATCAGGCTGACGTAGGCCACCAGCACGCCCACCGGCCACCCAAGCAGCACCACCCGAGCCTTGACCGTGATCATGGCGTGCACGGTGGCGCCGTTGGCGAGGCCCAGCGCCGCCTGCGCGATCCCCGGCGGGCCGAATGCCGTCCCCACACGGCGCGCGATGAACGCCCCGGCGAGCGCCCCCGCGGTGAGGCCGATCATGACCGCCAGGCGCCGCCGGTAGCGCCAATAGCCCAGGCCGCCTGCGACCAGCCCGGCGCCCAGGCCCAGCAGCAGGAACCACAGGTCGGCCCCGATGAACTCACCGGTGTCCTGATTGTTCAGGTAGATCGCACCGTCGCTGTTGATGTACGTGGGCGCCGGCGCCGCCCACTCCCAGAGCATGCCCAGGTAGGGGGCGACCAGCAGCATCGACACCGCGGCGGCCAGCGCCGCCGTGACTGCTCGCAGCGCACCCGGAGAGCGCAGCGCCGCGTTCGGCCCGCCCACCCGAGTGCTCACGCCACTAGTTGACCACGGCGGTCGCGGTTTCCCGAGGTGCACCCCCGTTCGGTCCCGGCCGCGTTCGTCCGCATCCGGCCGGCTGCCGTGGTGGGCCCCGCGCTACCCGATCCGCGGTGAAGACGTCCCGGCCGGCGGCCGGTGGTCTGTGGCCGGTTCCCCCCGGGTGGTACCCAATACCAGGCCGGCCATCGCAAATGCCGCGGCCAGGGCCACCGCAACCGCGCACGCCAGCAGCGCGACGCGAGCGCGTGCCCGGCCTCGCCGGCGGGCGGGTGCACGACGCGTGTCGAGCATGGGTCTCCTCGCGGGCCTGCGCGGCCGTTGCCGACGCTGACAGGGTGCGGCCGTGGCCGCGCCGCGAACAGGGGGCCGGGGGAGGCACCGTCCGGTCGTCGGGGAAGTCGATCCGAACGGAGGAGACCCGGGTCGGGAGCACGCGGACGAAGGGGTCACGCGACGCCGGGGTCGCCACCTCCGTCACACCGGGGGGCCGGCTAGCGGGACACGCCCTCCAGGCAGGACGAGCCGAGCAGGGCCTTGAGGTCCGCCATCAGGGCCGCTGACGGCGTCACCCGCGGGCCGTTTCCCAGCCTCAGCACGGTGGTGCGGGCGGTGGTCTGAAGGTGCAGGTGCACCTCGCAGGTTCCCGGGTGCGCGGCCAGCACTTCACGCAGCCGTTCCACCAGGGGCGGAGTGCAACGCACGGCGGGCAGGTGCAGGGCCACCGGGCCCGCGGCGACCCGTGAGATGTCCGGGAGGCTGACCTCGGAGGCGACCACGCGCGGGACGTCCTCGCGCCGATCGAGCCGCCCCCGAACCGCCACCACCGTGTCCTCGGCCAGCAGCGGGCCGGCCGTGGCGTAGACCGCCGGGAAGAACATGCACTCGATCGCCCCGCCCAGGTCCTCAACGGTCGCGACCGCCCACGGGTTGCCCTGCTTGGTCAGCTTCCGGACCAGGCCGGTGACCAGACCCGCGATCGTCACGACCGCCCCGTCCGGGCGGTCCTCGGCATCGGTCAGCGTCGCGATCGGACAGTCCGCCGCCGCGGCCAACACGGACTCGATCCCGAGCAATGGGTGATCGGACACGTACAGCCCGAGCATCTCGCGCTCGTGGGCCAGCAGCGTCGGCTTCTCCCACTCGGCCGTGGTGATCTCGAGGTCGAACATGGTGTCGGGAAGGCGATCTGAGTCATCGTCAGCCAAGCTGCCGAACAGCGAGTCCTGCCCGATGGCCTCGTTGCGCTTGACGTCGATGATCGCGTCGATGGCGCGTTCGTGGACGTGCAGCAGCCCGCGCCGGGAGTGCCCGAGCGAGTCGAACGCGCCGCCCTTGATGAGCGACTCGATGGTCTTCTTGTTGCACACCGGCGCGGGCACCTTGCGGAGGAAATCCTGAAAGTCGGTGAATGCGCCAAGGGAGTCCCGCGCCTCGATGATGCTCCCGACCACGTTCGCGCCGACGTTGCGAATCGCCGAGAGCCCGAACACTATGTCGGTGCCGCGGGGGGTGAAGTCGGCGTCGGAGGAGTTGACGTCGGGCGGCAGCACCCGAATCCCCATTCGGCGGCATTCGTTGAGATACAGGGCGGACTTGTCCTTGTCGTCGCGCACCGAGGTCAGCAGGGCAGCCATGTACTCGGCGGGATAGTTGGCCTTCAGGTAGGCCGTCCAATACGAAACCAGCCCGTAACCGGCGCTGTGCGCCTTGTTGAACGCGTAATCGGAGAACGGGACGAGGATGTCCCACAACGTTCGGATCGCGTTCTCGGAGTAACCGTTGGCCCGCATCCCCTCGGAGAACGGGACGTACTCCTTGTCGAGGATCTCCTTCTTCTTCTTGCCCATCGCCCGCCGCAGCAGATCGGCGGCCCCCAGGGAGTACCCGGCGACCTTCTGCGCGATCGCCATCACCTGTTCCTGGTAGACGATCAATCCGTAGGTCTCGTCGAGGATCTCGGCCAGCGGCTCGGCGAACTCCGGGTGGATCGGGACCACCAGCTTGCGGCCGTTCTTGCGGTCGGCGTAGTCGTTGTGCGCGTTGGCCCCCATCGGACCCGGCCGGTAGAGCGCGATCACGGCCGAGACGTCGGCGAAGCTGTCCGGGGCGAGCGAGCGCAGCAGCGACCGCATCGGGCCCCCGTCGAGCTGGAAGACCCCGAGCGTGTCGCCGCGGGCGAGTAGCTCGTAGGCCCTGCCATCGTTCAGCGGCAGGTGCTCGAGCACGACCGGCGCGCCACCGTTGGCCTGGATGTTTCGCAGACAGTCGTCCAGCACGGTCAGGTTGCGCAACCCGAGGAAGTCCATCTTGAGCAGGCCGAGCGATTCGCAGGCGCCCATGTCGAACTGGGTGATGATCGCGCCGTCCTGCTCACGCCGCTGGATCGGGATCACATTCAGCAGCGGCTCGGCGGACAGAATCACGCCCGCCGCGTGCACCCCCCACTGCCGCTTCAGGCCCTCGAGGCCCTTGGCGGTGTCGACCACCCGGCGCACGTCCTCGTCGGACTCGTAGAGCGCGCGGAACTCCGCGGCCTCGGAATAGCGGTCGTGGCCGGGGTCGAAGATCCCGGACAGCGGCACATCCTTGCCCATCACCGCGGGCGGCATCGCCTTGGTGATCCGCTCCCCCATCGCGAACGGATACCCGAGCACCCGGGAGGCGTCCTTGACGGCGGCCTTGGCCTTGATCGTGCCGTAGGTGATGATCTGCGCGACGTGGTCCTCGCCGTACTTCTCGGTGGCGTAACGGATCATCTCGGCGCGGCGACGCTCGTCGAAGTCCATGTCGATGTCGGGCATCGAGACGCGTTCGGGGTTGAGGAACCGCTCGAACAGCAGACCGTGCGCAAGCGGGTCGAGCTCGGTGATGCCCAGCGCCCAGGAGATCACCGATCCGGCCGCGGAGCCACGACCCGGGCCGACTCGGATGCACTGCTCCCGGGCGTGGCGGACCAGGTCGGCGGTGACCAGGAAGTAGCCGGGGAAGCCCATCTGGATGACCACGTCGACCTCGTACGCGGCCTGCCTGCGGTGGGCATCCGGCAC
>Ga0157362_1000055_pt1 | contig 31562 bp, 30 predicted proteins | sample AttlaeALBM3_FD_111480 | JGI IMG/M metagenome (GOLD analysis project Ga0157362, IMG submission 111480) | Fungus gardens microbial communities from leaf cutter ant in Ribeirão Preto, State of São Paulo, Brazil - Atta laevigata ALBM3 | ecosystem: Host-associated > Fungi > Mycelium > Unclassified ... | reverse complement strand
CGGCGCGCGCTCCGCAATCTGCGTTTATTGAAGCGCCGTTCGATGTGACGGACAGGGACGCAGTCGATACGGTTATTGGCAATGTTCGGCCGGATGCCTGCATTCATCTGGCGGGCATATCTGACCCGGAAAGAATAACCGCAGATACACGCCGTAACTGGTCTGTCAATCTCGATGGTGCACTGAATATTGGTGAGAGTCTTCTAAAGCATGTGCCGCATGCACGAATGGTGTTTGCATCAACGTCTGAAGTGTACGGGGCAAGTTTTCATGCAGAAAGTCCTTTGACTGAACATGCATCTCTTGCCCCACTGAACCCGTATGCCGCGTCCAAGGCTGCGGCCGATATGGCATTGGGTGTTCTGGCGCGTGACGGATTGCAGGTAGTGCGTTTTCGCCCATTCAATCACACTGGCACGGGACAGGAACCGTTTCGTGTTGTCGCAGCTTTTGCGAGACAGGTGGCTCGGGTCGAGGCCGGGTTACAGCGGCCTGTCATTGAGGTGGGTAATCTGGAGGGGCAGCGGGATTTCATGGACGTTCAGGACGTCTGCGATGCGTATATTGATGCGATTGCGCCCCAGATCGGCCTTCAGCCTGGAACGATACTGAACCTCTGTTCCGGCTCGCTTCGTTCCGTCCGCTCAGTGCTGACGGATTTTCTGGAAATTTCCGGTGTGAGCGTTGCGGTTCACGAAGATCCGGCGCGTGTGCGGCTTCTGGATGTTGCTGTAACGCGAGGAGACGCATCACAGGCGCATCGTCTTCTTGGATGGGAGCCACGGGTGCCATGGTCCCGCACCCTGCATGATGTGCTTAATGACTGGCGTAACAGGGTTCGGGCATAAAAAGCTTTCAGATCGAGGCGGTGTGACCTGATTGCGGGCAGAGTTCTCGTTCCACCAGCGCGCAGACGACATGTGCTGCGGTGATGTGAATCTGTTGGATCAGAGGAGTCCAGTCTGATGGTGCACGGAATGCGATGTCACAGTCGTCGACCACAACGCCGTTGTCTCCCATGAACACGACTGTTGTGAGGCCGTGAGCGCGTGCTTCAGCCAGAGCGCGAACGATGTTGGGCGAGCGGCCGGAGGTCGTAATGCCAATGAACACGTCTCCAGGGCGCCCAAGAGCTGCGACCTGACGTGAGAACACGTGGTCATAGCCGTAATCATTACTGATGGCTGTCATGGCGGAACTGTCAGTGGTGAGTGCTATGGCAGCGAGGGGACGCCGATCATACATCAAGCGTGCTGTGAATTCGCCCGCAATGTGCTGTGCGTCGGCGGCACTTCCACCATTCCCTGCGACGAGCAGCTTGCCCCCGCGATGCAGGGAGGCTGAGATTGTCTGGGCTATTTCAGCCAGACAGTTCTTGCAGGTACTGCTGTCAGCAAAGTCGCGCATCGTGTCTGCGGAGCGATTGAGAAAATCGTCCAGATAGCTGGCTTCGCTATCGGAGAGGACGTTCGTCAGCGCTTCTGTCGTGGACTGAGACATCGATGGAAAAACTCCGGGCAGGGCGTCTGGAATGTATGGGCGGCGCGCTGCTGCCACATGGGCGTATGGGTGGTGAGACAGTCGTTTTTCTGCACTTCTGTCAAGGGGATATGGGGTTTGGGGCGCTGGATGCAAATCGCGTTTCGGGAATGGTCAGTTGCGTGTTCGCATGCACATGTCCGACAAGGGGAGGTTACTTCATGAAGGATTTGCTCGCGTGCTGAGTATCGCCTCCCTGCATCTTTATCCTGTCAAAAGCCTGCGCAGCCTCGAGCCAGAAGTGATGGATCTTGAAGCATGGGGCGCGCGCGGAGACAGGCGCTGGGTCGTGGTAGATGCTGACGGGATATTCCTGACACAGCGCAAAGACCCGATCATGGCAACGGTTCGCGTTCTTCAGTATCCCAATGGGATTGTTCTGCAACATGCCACCCAGCCTGATCTGAGAGTTCCGTTTCCTGATGGTGGACCAATCGCAGATGTAGCTGTTTGGAAGGACACGATTTCAGCGCGTGATGCTGGTGATGAGGCTTCTTTGTGGTTGAGTGCGATTATCGGAAAGTCGTGTCGCCTGACTTACATGGATGCGCCGGGTTCTGCCCGTCCGGGGCATCACGCAGGGCACGATTTTCAGGTGTCTTTTGCAGATGGCTTTCCGTTGCTTGTCTGCACGACAGCCTCTTGGCAGGACCTGAATATGAGACTGAAAGTTCCCGTTCCCATGGAGCGGTTCCGGCCCAATATCGTGATTGCCGGGGCAGCGCCATGGGAGGAGGATAGCTGGGTAACATTGCGGATCGGTGACGTGGAACTCAGAAACGTCAAGTCATGCAGCCGCTGCGTGATGACGACTATTGATCAGGCAACGGGCACCATCCCGCACAAGGGTGAACCCCTGCGCAGTCTTGGGGCGCTTCGTCGCCAGGAGGGTGGGATCATGTTTGGCCAGAACGCCCTTGTAGTGCGGGGAGGACGCATAAAGTTGGGTGATCCCGTCCAGCTTTCAAAAAACTGAGCCTTTTAGAGGTTTGACGCCGATTTCTGCTGCTTCCAGATCGCGGCAGCTTCATGGTCCAGAATAACCGTGCAGTTTGCGTGAAGCCTGATTGCGGAAGCGCTGATGTCTGGCGTCAGTGGGCCCAGAAGTGCTTCTGCAACGATGCGGGCTTTGCTTGAACCCGTGGCCACGAGCAGCAGTTCCCGTGCCTCTAGAATGGTGCCGACGCCCATGGTCAGGGCAGTGTGTGGGACGGCATCGGGCTGTCCACCAAACATTGCAGCGTTCTGTCGGCGTGTGACGTCATCAAGGGTGACGGGTCGTGTGCGCGTATCGAATGCGGAGGGCGGTTCGTTGAAGCCGATATGGCCCGTTTCACCAATGCCCAGGAGTTGTAGTCCTAAACCGCCTTCATTTTGAATTGCAGCCTCATATGCCGCGCATTCAGCAACAAGGTCCGAAGCTGTGCCATCAGGTACATGGGCATGTTCCGGGTGCATGTTCACATGCCCGAAAAGGTGTTCCTGCATGTAGTGTCTGTAAGAGCGTGGATCTGTGGGGGACAGGCCGACATACTCATCGAGATTGAAGGAAGTGAGCTGTGAAAAATCGAGCTTTCCAGCCTGATGATCGCAGACCAGAAGCGCATAGATGCTTTCCATCGTGCGGCCGGTTGCCAGTCCAAGAACCGGGTGTGCGGCACCGCGAATGTGGTCTGCCAGAAAGGTGGCTGCCCGCTGGAAAGCGCTTGCTGTATCGGGCGCAATGATGACGTTGAGTGGCATGGGTTTTCTCCCCGTTCTTGCGTATGAGACGGTTACAGACGCCGCTCGCCGCCGACCCACACTTCCAAGATGTTCAGCGTGGCATCAAGAATGGTGAAGTCCGCCAGAAAGTCAGGCGCGAGAACACCGCGGTCATGCAGGCCCAGATATTGTGCGGCATTGGAACTCACCAGACCTGCGGCCTTGGGAAGTGACATGCCTGATGCAACAGCATTGCGGAGTGCCTGATCGAGCGTAAGAATGCTTCCTGCCAATGAGCCGTTTGGCAGTCGGACAACGCCATCCTGGATTGTGACATCTTGCCCGCCTAGCTGACTGGTGCCATCTGGTCCGCCGGTTCCGCGCATTGCGTCCGTTACGAACAGCAGGCGCTTGCCCATGACGCGTTCGACCAGACGGAAGCTGGCTGGATGCACATGGTGTGTATCGAAGATCATCTCGCCATAGGCGCTGTCACTGCACATGAGTGCGGTAACCGGGCCGGGCCTGCGTCCTTCAATGGGAGACATGGCGTTGAAAAGATGGGTGGCACCAATCGTGCCTCCCGCTGCGCAGACAGTGCAGATCGCGCGTTCGGCACCTTCGAAATCCGTTGTGGTGTGCCCGAGACTGACCCTGACACCCGCCCGTGAGAAACGGCGCATGGCATCATCCGCATGCTCCAGCTCGGGTGCTAGCGTAACCACCCGCACGCATCCTGTCGCAAGTGCTTCTTCCACTTTTTCGGGTGAAGGCGCGATGGCAAACGGGGGCTGCGCTCCGAGTTTGTGGGGGCTGACAAATGGTCCTTCCAGATGTGCACCATGCACGCGCGGACCGTTTGCCACCCCGTTCCGGCAGACTTCAGCCACGGCACGGAGCGCGCACATGACATCAGCCCAGGGGCGGGTGATTGTGGTGGGAAGGATGGTGGTCGTGCCGTGGCTCATATGGAAGTGCGAAAGCGTTTCGATGGCGCTGACGCCGTCCATCGTATCTGCCCCACCACCGCCATGGACGTGGCCGTCGATAAAGCCCGGCAGGATATAGCGATCACTGCTGGTCCTGAGGGGATCAAGCGCGCGGATATGGGTGTCGAACGTGATGCGGCCGGGAAGGATGCGATCCGCAAGGACGAGCTGGCCGTCTAGGTAGGGCATCAGGTGTGATCCAGTGGTAGAAGGCCCGTCTTTCCGAAGCGGCGGGCATAGCAGAGGATTGCAACGTAGGACGGGAGGACGAGCAGGGCGAACATGGCCTGAAAGCCGACGAAGGGTTTGAGGGCGACATAAATCTGAGGGACGACCGCGCCGCCACTATATGCCATGACCAGAAATGCTGATGCGAGTGGCGTCCATGCTCCCGCGCCACGGATGGCGATTGGGAAGAGGGTTGGCATCATCATGGCGTTTGTGGCCCCTAGCAGCGCCACGCACATGACAGACGGATAGCCATGCGTGAGAAAGGCGGCCACGGTCAGGCAGAAGCCACCTATGCACGCAAACTCTAGAAAGCGCTCCTGCGAGATCAGGCGGGGGATGACCACGATCCCCGTCATGTAACCTGCCAGCATTCCTGCCAGTGTGAGGGACGTAAAGAATTTGGTTTGGCTGAGCGGCAGGCCAAAGCCCTGCCCGTAAGTGCCAATGGCGTCTCCTGCCATGACTTCGACGCCAACATAGAGAAAAATTGCAATGATGCCGAATACCAGATGTGGCCGGAAAACGCGGTTTTTCTGATCTGGAAGGCCTGGCCGAGAAGGGGCTTCAAGTTCGGGTAAGGGGAAAAATATGATCGCACATGCAGCGATCAGCAGAACGACAGCCATGCCCATGTAGGGCGCATAAATTGCCTGCACAAAGTGTGCGAGAATGGTATCGCGCGTGGCTGCGTCCGGGGCCTGTTCCGCTTTTTCAGCAACGCTGCCGATATCGCCCATGACCACGGTGGCAAGAACGATCGGAGCCAGGATACCGGCAAATTTGTTGCATACGCCCATGATTGCAATGCGCTGTGCCGCGCGGTTCTGCGGGCCGAGAAGGCTCACCAGCGGATTGATGACGACCTGCATCAGTGAAAGACCGGCGCCTAGAACAAGCAGGCCAGTTAGAGCACCTCCATAGGAACGCATGGTGACGAACTGCCCGAACAGTGCAACCCCCACGGCGCATAGGGCCAGCGATCCGGAAAGCCCCTTACGCAGACCCAATTTGCGGGCCAGCACGGAGGCAGGTAGCGAGAAAAAGAAATAGGAAAGATAAAAGACCATCGGCACAAGAAAAGCGCTGACGTCCCCAAGCGAAAATGCAACGCGGACGAACGTGATGAGCGGCCCGTTGATCCAGGTTACGAACCCGATCATGAAGAAAATACAGGCTGCCAGCCCCAGAGGGGCCAGCCCGTAGCGGCCAGTCAAACTGTCGGGAGAGTGCATCATGGTCTTGAAACTCCACGGACCCCACAGGGATCCGGTGTCGACAGGGGCGTTCAGGAAATCGTCACGACTTTCGTCAGGTGTCTGGGTGCCAGTGTGTCCAGGCCTTTGGCGCGCGCCACGTACTCGCCCAGCATCTGAAGAGCAGGTAGAACCACAAGCGGTCGCGTTTCTGCATCGCTTTTAACGGTCATTGAAATCGTGCCCGGCCCTCCAATTCCGATAACCCGCGCGCCTTTTGCCATCAGCTCAGTGGCGAGCAGGCTTTCCTCCTCCAATGTCTCAGGGTGATAGAGGAAAATGACGAGTGAGTTTTCGTCGATCAGACTTATGGGCCCATGGCGGTATTCTAGTGGGTGATGCGCTTCGGTCTGGCTCAGACTCATTTCCTGAAGCTTAAGTGAGCCTTCCCGGGCCACGCCGTACAGGGCACCGCCACCGAGAAAAACAAAATGCGTGCGCCCTGCTATCATTTCGGCGAGACGTGGTTCGATGTCATTCAGGAGTTTTTCGGCAGTCGAAGTCGTGCTGGGTGTTACGGAAATTCCAGCATAGCGCAGACCCATCAGCAGCATCAGGCTGGCTGCTGCGGCTGCGACTGTTTCGGTAGATTTACCGCTGCGTGAAAGTGCCAGAATTCTGGGGTTCAGCGCTGTGGGTACGTAATCGCCCGGGCGTCTGGTCCATTCGTTGCCCGCTACGGCGCGGGCGAAAAAGCCCTTTCGGTTGAGTGTGTCTGCAATCGAATCAGCAATATGGACAGATGTACCACACCCCACCACGACATGGACTGTGCCTGCCTCAGGGCGGCCTACATCCTGACTGACCTTGCTCCATAGAGGAAACTGTTCGCGGATCCCGCGTTCCGTGGCGTTCATGATAATATGCCACTCAGGAGCTTAGGCCAGATTCATGCAGATTGTGCGCAAGTCTGTCGATCCATTCCGGTTCACAGTTCCATCCGGCCAGTCGTGCGGCGGAAAGAAGTCCTCCACCTGCGGGGGGGAGGATGGGTTTGATCGGTGCCCCACATTGTCTGGCGATTGCGTTGCGGAGGAAGGGGCTCTGCAAGGTGCCACCTGCGTAGCTCCAAGGCATTGTGATACCTGCGAAGCGGGTGCGGATGGCTTTAATATGGGCCGCGAGTTCGTCCGCTGCGTCTGTCATCAAGCGTTGGGCAGTCAGGTTTCCGCTTTCGGCCATTCCGGACACGATGCGTGCCAGGGCTGCCACGGAGGAGCGTTCATGTGTCAGGGACGCATACCATTCCAGAAGTGCTGGGCCACAGAGCTCAGGATTTTTGGGTAGACCAGCACCCTCGCAGAATGGCGCCAGAAAATTTGCGTCTGCTGTATTTCTGCCATCAAGAATTTCCGTGAGAAGGGAGAGCGCTTTTCGCCCGATCCAGAACGCGCTTCCCTCATCCCCGAAGAGGGCACCCCAGCCACCGACCCTGCACTGTCTCTTGTGGCCGTCCGTTCCCCATGCCATCGAACCTGTGCCGGAGAGCAGCAGAATGCCACTTTTGCCGGCAAAAGCTCCCGTGCAGGCCATGTCCACATCGTTTCTTATAAAGAACGGTACTGATATGAGCGAATTTACAACATCATCCTGTCGTGATCGGAGCGTTTCGCTTTCTCCATACCCCGCAAGGCCAAACGAAACAGCTTCAAGAGACGAGGGTAGATTACCGAGAAGGTTTTCGAGAACAGAGCGCCACAGCGGCTGGTCAAAAGGGTTTGAGCCAGCACCGCGCCTGATTTCGACAATTGTGGAATCCTGCCGTGCGATGACCAGAAGCGTTTTTGTGCCTCCACCGTCCATTGCTGCAATACAGGGTTCGCTCACGGTAATCTTTCTCGTGCAAATGGTGTTGATATCGATATGATCGTTCGCGAAGCGCTCATGTCAAGCCACCTTACTGATCGTTAGGTATAACTTTCTGGCATGATTATGCGCGTTTTGGTGAAGGTGCTGCAAGGCAGGTTTCGAGAGCGTATGCCCGTAAAGGAGAAACTGTTTTGGTCGCCGACCGTCTGACGCAGATCCGCCGTTATCTCTACTTGAACGGCATTACCGGTGTGCATGAACTTGCCGAAAAAATAGACGCATCATTGGCGACTGTAAGGCGTGATCTCCAGAGACTGGAAGATGAAGGTATTATCGTCCGAACGCATGGCGGTGCGGCGATTGCGGAATCGAAGGATCGGGAAATCGCTTTTGAGACCCGCGAGAAACTCAATATCGAAAACAAGCGTGCAATAGCGCAGGCTGCATTTCCGCACCTAAAAAAGGGTTCTGCGGTGTTTTTTGATTCCGGGACGTCTGTTCTTCAGTTTGCGCGGCTCCTCCGGCTTGACCCCATGCCCCTGAAAGTATTTTCCAACAATATTCTGATTGCAGAAACGCTCAGCGGCGTTTCCGGAATTGATATGACCCTGCTCGGCGGAAAGGTGCGGCATACCCAGCGCAGTATTGTGGGTTGGCTGGCGGAGCAGGTGATTGGCGGATTGTGGTTCGATCAGGCCTATCTGGGAGCCCACGCTGTTCAGTCCGATGATTCCATTGCAACGCCAGATGGGGAAGAAGCCAGCCTCAACGCGGCGATTATGCGGCGGACTGATGAGTGTCATCTTCTTGCTGATCATACAAAATTCGATCGTCATTCGACATACAGAGTGGGTGGCCTCAATCAGCTTTCGCATATATTTACGGATACGAAACTTGATCCTGCGCGGCTGCGTGCGCTCAGGGAACGGGGGCACAAGATTATCGTGGCCTGAAGACCGACAAGGATGACGATGCTCAACGATCCTGAAACTCTGGCAGAAATCACGTCACTCGCGGACCTTTATGAAAAAGCTCTGGGAGACAATGATCTGGGCACGCTTGATGCGCTCTTTCATGATGGCCCGGAGACGGTTCGTTATGGTGTGGGAGAGAATCTTTACGGTTTCGAGGAAATTCAGGATTTTCGGAAGCGTCGGCCTGGTGGCTCTCCTCCGCGCAAAGTTGTGCGGCGTGTGATTACGGCCATCGGACGAGATGTTGCTGTTGTCGATCTTGAGTTCCAGCGTCTTGGTGGGACGAAAATTGGGCGGCAGAGCCAGACCTGGTTTCGCACTGGGCAGGGTTGGAAGATTCTGGCGGCACATGTTTCTCTGATGGCTGATGTCTCCTGATCAGCGCTAAAAAAACCTCTGTTGGATAAGGAAGTAGGGCACGCGATGAAAGACGACATGGAAATCCGAATTCTGGCTACGGCGAGTGGTCTGACGGAACTGCCTGCTGAATTTTATCCCGGCATACGGTTCAATCTGGATCTGTTGCGGAGCTATGGAGCGCTTGTGGAAGGGTTGGAACTCTCAGACCGTCTAGAGCCTGCGTTCGAGTACGAGCCATGAGCAGCGGACTGGAACTGAAGACGTGTGATATCGCGGCACTTGTTCGGAGTGGAAAGCGCTCTGCGGTTGATGTGACGCAGGCTGTTCTCGCAGATATCGAGGCTCGGGATAGTACACTCAACTGCGTCACACGTCTGCTGCATGAGCGTGCGTTGCAAGCTGCGGCAGAAGTGGATCGCAAAGTTGCAGCGGGCGAAGATCCAGGTGCGCTGGCGGGTGTACCGTTTGGCATCAAGGACCTCTTTGATGTGCAAGGACAGATAACGACTGCTGGTTCAGTTGTTTTACGGAATGATCCGCCTGCGGATGAAGATGCGGTTCTGGTTGCCCGCCTGTTGGAGGCAGGTGCAATTCCGGTAGCGCTGACGAACATGGACGAGTTTGCATACGGCTTTGCGACGGATAACGCCCATAATGGCGTGACCCGCAATCCGCATGCCCCTGACCGACTTGCGGGTGGGTCTTCAGGCGGTTCAGCTGCTGGTGTTGCTGCGAGTATGTTTTCGCTTGGTCTGGGGTCCGATACGAACGGCTCCATTCGTGTTCCCGCTTCATTGTGTGGGGTATGGGGGTTACGTGCCACGCAGGGCCGTCTTTCCGTAGAGGGCAGTTATCCGTTTGTGGCGAGTCTCGACACCGTTGGCCCATTTGCAGACAGTGCATCTGGTTTACAGGCGTGCTTTGAAGCCCTTACCAAAGAGACGATGGTGCCCGTCGATACGACAAATCTGCGGATAGCGCGGCTGGGTGGATGGTTTGCCGATAATATGTCTGCACCTATGCAGGCAGCGGTTGATGGTTTGGCGGAGTTTCTGGGAGCAGGCACAGTTGTGGAGTTGCCGGAGGTGGCTCGGGCGCGTGCTGCGGCCTTTATTATCAGTGCATCCGAAGGTGCGGCTTTGCATCTGGACCGCTTGAAAGAACGTGCTGCGGATTATGATCCTGCCGTTCGGGATCGTCTGCTGGCGGGGGCATTGCTGCCCGCTACGTTGATTTTCAAGGCACATCGCCTCCGCAACTGGTTCAGGGCGGAAATGCACAAGGCATTTGCCGATGTCGATGTTCTGATTGCTCCGGCTGTGGTTGGGGAAAGCCCGCGTTTCGACGAACCGTTGATTGAGGTTGGTGGGAAAATGGTGTCGGCGCGCGCCAATCTGGGCCTGTATACGCAGCCTCTGACGCTTGCAGGTTTTCCGGTTCTGACGGTGCCTTTGGTTGTACCAGGGTTGCCATTAGGGGCTCAGCTTGTTGCCAGGCCGGGGCGGGAGGATATTCTTCTAGCCCTCGGGCGTCGGCTCGAAGAAAGCGGTATCGCGTTGGCGCGACGCGTTTGATTTAGCACCATGGGAGAGTGTGCCTCCCGTGGTGAAACATTATCCCACAGAGCGTTATTGATAATCGTTTGCATTTACATCCTCCGCACATTAGGTTCCGCTTTCGCGTTTCCGGGGCTTGATGCGTGCAGATGTCGATTGTTCGAATTATTAATCTGAGTCTTGTTTGTGACGGGCGGAACGCCTGAATGGCGCAGGACCGGTCTGAATATTTCGGACGTAGGGTAGCGCTGGCCTGTGCGCTGTATGCGTCAATGTTGCTGCTGTTTTCGAGCCTTTGTGGTTTCTGGGGCGCAGAGGGGCAACAGGCGTTCAGTATCGCGGGTGTATTGTTTGTCCCGTGTCTGATGAGTTGGGCGTTTATTGCAACTGGTTTGCGTATTCCTGCATGGACCTGCGGCCTCATGCTCTTCGTAGCGGCTTCTCTTTTGGGTGTTAGGCTCTGGGTAGGCTGATGGATATTTCTCTCCGTCGGCGCATGGGTTGGCTGCATGAATGGGGTGGTCTGCTGTTTGGCTGGCTGCTGTTTCCGGTCTTCGTGACGGGTACGCTGGCAATGTTTGATACCGAAATCACGCGCTGGATGCAGCCTGAAGTCCATCTTGTTCGTGGCGTTGCTCCCACGGATGAAGCTCTGGACCGTGTGGCTGAACGACTGCGGGCGGTGGCCGCGCGTGGAGAGAGCGGATCATTTATCCTGCTGCCACAACCTCGCGATCCATCTTTACGAGTTCTGAAATATAACGGCCGGGCGTTCATGGGGGATCTTGTGGATCCTCGCGACGGACGTGTGCTGTCAGTACGCCAAACGATAGGTGGGCAGTTCTTCTTCGGGTTTCATTTCACGTTGTGGCTTGGTCCTTTTTGGGGGGGCGGAGCTCGTTTGTTATGCAGCCCTTGGCATGTGCATTACCTTGATTTCAGGCATCATGTTGCATCTGAGGCAGATCCTGCCGGATTTCTTTACGTTCAGGCCTGCTGCGACGGCGACAAGATGGTGGCTGGACATGCATGTCCTTATGGGCATCGCCGTATTGCCATTTCATATCATGATTGCCTGTACTGGCCTGACGGTTGCAGCGAACGCATTTCCTGTGCGGGATCTGGTGGATTTTGTTTCAGCCAAGCCGCCTCCTGCGCCCGTGGCCTCTTCTGCTCCCATATCTGAGCAAAGCTGGGCTCCCACAGCTCCGCTTGGTCCATTGATCCGGCAGGCGGAGGCGCTTTCAGGTGCTTCTGTTCGATATGTTCTGTTTTCGCCGGGCATGGCCACGGCTTACATGGAAAACACCGGCCATCTTTCCCTGTCTGATGCGTGGGTAACGTTCGATGCCCATGACGGACATCTGGTGTCGAAAAGCCCACCGGATGGTTGGGTGGCGAAGACAAACAAGTTGCTGAACGGTCTGCATCTGGCGACGAATGTCACGCTTGGGCTGCGCTGGCTGTATTTCTTCGGCGGGATATGTTCGACGCTGATGATGGGAAGCGGGTTGGTTTTTTATACCGCCAAACGCCGGGCAAAACTGGAGCGTGGAAAGTCGGGTCCCAGCGCTTTTCTTTCGATTGTTGAGGCCATCAATGTTGGTGTTGTTGGTGGGGTACCTTTAGCCTGTGGTGCCTATCTCTGGGCCAACCGCCTGCTTCCGGTAGCTTTGGAGCATCGGTCCAGAGACGAGGTTGCTGCGTTTTTCTTGGTCTGGGGCATAAGCTTTGCGCTGGGAGTATTGATGGTCCGGTCGCAGCCTCGTCATCTCGTATGGATTTGCGTCTTGTCGCTATGGGCGTTTCTGGGGCTGGGTCTACCGTTTTTGGATGCTGCGACTGCATCAGTGCTCCGTGTGGGAGGCATTGACCGCGTGCTTTATGCCTCCGTGGATTTAACGGCTTTTGCGTTTGGATGCTGCGCATTGATTGGTGCCCTGCGGCTTGGGCGTAGAGCGGCGTAATGCATGTATTCTTTGTAGCATCCGGGCTGATTGTTGGAGCGTGTTTCTGTCATGCCGGGAGCCTGACACACCCGCGCCGTAGCGCTGGATTTACGTCTCGGCGGGTGAGGCCAATGGAATTGCGTGGATATTGTCTTGAAGCGGCGTTCCTCGCGGTAGCATTCGTATTGTGCCTTGTCGCTTCGCCCGTATTTGGTTTTTTGGACTGGATGACGCTGTTGTCTGTGGGATGTGTGGGCAGTGCATTCTGGATCGGGTTTGCTGCCCGGAATTATTTCCGAACAGCGCCCGTACTGGGTGTGATGCTTGTGCTTCTGGGTTGTGTGTAGGTGGATTACCAGCCTGCCACTGCGCCATCACTTCTGGGATCTGTGGCGCCTTCCAGTCGGCCATTCTCGTGCCGTATGATTGCACCAGCGTGCCCCATCAGCATTGAGAGGGCCGGAAGCTCTTCAATTTCATGTCCGGCAGTGCGTAATGCGGAAATGACGGCCGGATCAAATCCCGGTTCTATTTTTAGGGACGTGCTGCCATGACCCCATATGCGTCCCAGCAGCCAACGCGGGCGGGAAATGGCTTCCTGTAGGGGCGTGCCGTAATGGATATGGCGGCTGAAAATTGTCGCCTGCGTCTGTGGTTGGCCTTCGCCGCCCATCGTTCCGTAGACCATTAATCGTCCATCGTTGAGGCGGGCTGCTGCCGGGTTCAGTGTGTGGAAGGGTTTTGCGCCCGGTGTAAGGGCGTTCCAGCCTCCTGATGTCAGACGGAAGGAGCTGCCGCGATTTTGCCAGAGCAGCCCGCTTTCTGGCAGCATCACGCCAGAGCCGAACTCGAAATACAGACTTTGGATCATGCTTACGGATAGGCCCGAGCTGTCGATTGCTCCCATCCATGTCGTATCGCCCCATTGGGTTTTTTCGTTCCACGGATAGGCGTGATTCATGGAAATACGATCGGCCATATCCGTGAGGCTGGTGGGGTCACTCAGGAGTGCGCGGGCATTTGCCTCTGATGTGGGGCGACCATCGACCTCTGTGTTGCGGTAGCGAAAGGCCTGTTTTGTGGCTTCGACTATGCCGTGAATATGTTCGTAGCTGTCTACATTTTCACGGTTCAGGCCAAGGCGGTCAAAGAGTGACAGAATGAGCAGGGAAGCGACGCCCTGAGTTGGTGGTGCGGTGTTGTAGAGGCGCCCCCAGGAAGTTTCTGTCTCAAGGGGGAGGCCGGTTGTTGCTTGATGGTTCAGGAGATCTGACAGGCGGACGGGGCTTCCCGCAGCTTCCAGATCGGCAGCGATCATGCGCGCTAGCGGGCCTTTATAAAAGCTCCGCAGGCCATGTGTGGCGAGGTGCCTGAGGGTTTGTGCAAGGGCTGGGTTTTTGCGGATGTCGCCCTCGACCAGAGGAATGGTGTCTGACAACAATGCCTGACGAAAGGCATTGTTGTCAGAAAGTTCGTGTTCTTTTTCTCGCAACAGGCCAGCTTCGCTGGACGTCACCACGCGGCCGTTTTCGGCGTAGTGAGTGGCATCTCGCAACAACCGCTCCAGCGGGAGGGGTGTTTGTATTTTGGAACTCTCACGAAGAGCGGTTTCCCAGCTCGATACAGCTCCTGCCACGGTGTTTGCTGCGAACCCGCCCCGCCAAGGGATCGTTTTGTGCCCGGCTTGCTCGTAAAAATCGTTGGTAGCGGCTTGTGCGAGCTTTCCGCAGGCATCAATGGCAAGTGTGCGTCCGTCTGGAAACGCAATGAGCCAGAAAGCATCTCCACCGAGGCCCGTCATGTGTGGATAGACGGCCGAGAGTGTTGAAGCTGTGGCGATAATAGCCTCGATGGCGGTGCCACCATCCTTCAGAACGTCCAGACCGGCCTGACTGGCCAGATGGTGTGGGGATGTGACCATCCCGCGTAATGAGTTTGAAGTATGCACCATGTCGTCGGCTTTCAGGTCTGGGATGTCATGACGGCGGGAGCGATATGGTCCTGCAGGACCTGTGTCAGAAGTTCCTCGGGACCCTGTGCTGTCTGGTGGCGCGTTGAGGCAATGAATTCCACGTCTGGAAGGTCTGGCAGTATGCCCGGCGCGCAGGGGGTTATGAGTTTGTTGCCTGTGAGGAAGGCGGGTTGAGCGGTGATGCCATAACCTGCGCGCACGGCTGCCAGAATAGCGCTGAGGCTGTCACTCGTGAACGCCAGATGCCAAGGACGGCCTGCGCGATTCAAGGCTTCTATGGCCAGACGTCTGGTGACGCTTCCATCAGGGAACGTGACGAGAGGCAGGGAGTCCTCTGAGGATGGAAGCATGCCGTCGGGTGAGTACCAGCGCAGGCGCTCCGTCCAGAGTTTGCGGCCATGTGTGTCTGTGGAGCGGCGCATCCCGCACAGCAGGTCGATGGAGGATTCTTCTAGGAGCTTTGCGAGGTTTGCACTGAGGCCCACTGTCAGGGTGACTTTAAGCAAGGGGTGTGCAGCGCGAAACATTCCCAGAATTTCGGGGAAACGAGTCAGCAGAAGATCTTCTGTAACGCCCAGGCGGATCGTGCCTCGTGGTGTGTCTTTGCTGAAGCGTGAGAGGATCTCGTCTTCGCATTGAAGCAGTTTTCGCGCGAGAAGAATCAGTTGCTGCCCGCTTTCCGTCAGGCGCACGCTTTTCGTGCTGCGGGCTAGAAGGCGTGTACCTAATACATCTTCCAGCTTGCTGATATGCTGGCTGATCGTGGACTGGCTGACACCCTGCATCTGCGCGGCAGATGTGAAATGCAGCGTCTCCGCAACGGCGAGAAACGATCTCAGATGAAACGGATCAAGATGCGACTGATCATTCATATAAATATGTGAGGGCAAATTCATTGGTCGGTCAACTTGATCTGATGCCGGTATGAGCGCAAACTTCCACCGACAATGACACTTGGCGCACAGACGGGAGAGAGCATGACCAGTCATGGGAGAAGGGCGGTCGAAAGATGCAGGATTCTGGCGAGCGCACCCTTCAGCGAAATGGAAGGCGGGCTGTTTCGTTTCTGGCTTGGAGATGCATACCGCAAAGCCCTCGAGCAGGTGCGGATATGGATGGAAGAAGCGGGGATGTCTGTGCGCATCGATGCTGCCGGCTCTATCATCGGTCGCTATGAGGCGCTGACACCTGATGCGCCTGCCCTGATGACGGGCTCCCACCTTGATACTGTGCGCAATGGTGGCGCCTATGACGGTATTTTGGGCGTAATGCTCGGAATCGAGATGGTTGCAGCCTTGAATTCAGACGGAATTCGAATGCCTTTCGCGATAGAAGTGGTGGGCTTTGGAGACGAGGAAGGGTCGCGTTTCCCGGCGCCAATGCTGTGTTCGCGCACAATGGCCGGGCAGGTGGATACCGTTCCATCCGCTATTGTGGATGCTCAAGGCAAGAGTATTGCTCAGGCCATGGAAGATTACGGGCTGGACCCGGCGCTGCTTAAAAATGCGGTGCGTCAGAAGGGCGAGATTCTGGCATTTATTGAAGCGCATATTGAGCAGGGCCCCTGTCTGGAAGCAGAAGACGGGTCTTTGGGTGTGGTCAGTGCAATTGCTGCCCAGACCCGTCAGCGTGTGCGGATTTATGGGCAGGCAGATCATGCGGGAACCACCCCCATGACATTACGGCGTGATGCGCTGGCCGCTGCGGCAGAAGTGGTTTCCACAGTTGAGCGGATTGGCGTTGCTTCGGGCGAAAACCATGTTGCTACCGTAGGCTTTCTGGAGGTGCATCCGAATGTCTCGAACGTCATTCCGGGGGAAGTACGTTTTTCTCTGGACATGAGAGCTGAAACGGAAGCCCAGCGTGACCGGATGGTACTGCAAATTCAGGAAGAAATACGGAATATCGTAGCACGCCGTGGGCTGAAAGCGTCATTTGAGCAGAGCCATTTTCTGCCGAGTGCTGCGTGTACGCCTGAGATGGTGAGTCAGCTTGAAAAGGCGGTTTCCAGTGTTACAGGGCGTCCTGCTTCCCGCCTTCTGAGCGGTGCCGGACATGATGCGATGGCGATGGTCCATCTGTGTCCGATGGCTATGCTGTTCATTCGCAGTCCTGGCGGTCTGAGCCATCATCCGGATGAAGATGTCCGGGTTGAAGATGTTGAGCTGGCCCATCGTGCCCTGCTTGCTTTTGTCAAGGAGTTCCACCTGTCGTGACCCTGTCTTTCAGCCAGATTGATCCTCCTGCCCGTCTGTTGATGGGGGCGGGTCCTGCCAACGTGCATCCCCGTATCCTGCGCGCCATGGCAGCGGACGTGATTGGGCAGATGGACCCGGAAATGACGGCCTACATGGATGAGACAATGGCGCTCTACCGTGAGGTTTTCCGGACGAAGAACAAGCAGACGCTGTTGGTCAACGGATCTGCGCGTTCGGCGATTGAGGCAGCGCTTGTCTCGCTCGTCATTCCGGGCATGAAGGTTGTTATTCCGCGTATTGGCCGATTTGGTCTGCTGCTGACAGAAATTGTATCCCGATGTGGGGGTGTGCCTTGCACGATTGATGTTGAGTGGGGGCAGGTCGTGCGCCCTGAACAAGTTGAAGCGGCGATCATTGAGCATAGGCCGGGGCTGGTTGCGGCCGTTCATGGGGATACATCCACCACGACCGCGCAGCCTCTCGCCGACATCGGAGCGATCTGTCGTCGTCATGATGTGCTGTTCTATGTTGATGCAACGGCTACGCTGGGTGGCATGGAGTTTGAAACTGATGCCTGGGGCATCGACGTTGCGACGGCGGGCTTGCAGAAATGTCTGGGTGGGCCGCCGGGCTCTGCGCCTATCACGCTATCGGATCGCGCAGTGGCGGCTGTTCTTGCACGACGCCATGATGAGGCTGGAATTGCGACTGGCCAGCCCCAGGGTGAGGGGCCGGTCATCCATTCGAATTACTTCGATCTGGCGATGCTGATGAATTACTGGTCCCCTGCCAGAATGAACCACCATACCGAGGCAACATCCATGCTCTATGCCTCACGCGAAGCTGCGCGGATTGTGGTGGAGGAAGGTGTCGCTGCGCGTGTTGAGCGCCATACGCGTGCGGGGCGCGCAATGGTGGCGGGGCTGCGGGCGATGGGGCTACGTCTCTATGGAGACGATACGACCCGGATGTCCAACGTAACGGGGGTCTGGGTTCCTGAGGGTGTGGACAACGCCCGGGTGCGGGAGCAGATGCGGCAGGATTTTGAAATCGAAATCGTCTCGTCTTTCGGGCCATTGACTGGCAAGATCTGGCGGATTGGTGCGATGGGTGTGAACGCCCAGAAACACAAGGTCCTGCTGACCCTTGGAGCATTTGAGGCTGTGTTGGCCGGAGAAGGTTTCAAGCTGCCACGTGGTACGGGTGTGGACGCTGCAAGGGAAGCCTGGGGCTAGACCTGTTTTGTAAGTATGTTGTCGTTTGCTCTGACGTGAAGTCCCGTCGGCACACCGATTGTGCCGACGGTGGGTGGTCTGCCTATACTCGGATTTGTGCGGCTGAATGCCTATTCGTGGATCATGTCGAGGTCGTTGAAGCGGGTGAATTCGCCCTCGAAGTAGAGATGGATCGTTCCCGTCGGCCCGTGACGCTGCTTTTCGAGGATCAGTTCTGCTTTGTTATGGACGAGTGCCATTTTTCGTTGCCACTCTTCGGTGGCGATCTGGAATTTGTCCGTGCTGTCGTAAGCACTTTCCTTCGGCATGCGCTGCTGAAGGTAATATTCATCGCGGTAGACGAACATCACGGCGTCAGCATCCTGCTCGATGGAGCCGGATTCACGAAGATCAGAGAGCATGGGGCGCTTGTCTTCGCGTGACTCGACCTGACGGGAGAGCTGGGACAGTGCGATGACGGGAACCGAGAGTTCCTTGGCGATTGCCTTGAGACCCTGTGTAATCATGGAAATTTCGAGCACACGGTTATCCGGTTTCGTGCCGATGGCCGGACGCATGAGCTGAAGATAGTCGACGACGACGAGGCTCAGGCCTTTTGTTCGTGCGAGGCGTCGGCAGCGGGTTCGCATTGCTGACAGGGAGATGGCCGGAGTGTCATCGATATGAAGGGGCAGGCGCTGGAGTTCGCGGGAGACGCGTACGAAGCGATCAAATTCTTTTTGGCCGATGTCGCCACGACGGATACGCTCACCTGAGACTTCGGCCTGTTCAGACAGAATACGGGTTGCCAGCTGCTCGGACGACATTTCTAGTGAGAAGATTGCAACAGCGCCCTTGGGGGGAACGCCCTCGTCTTCGGCATCACGCAGTAGGGCGCGTGCCGCTGAGAAAGCGACTTTGGTTGCAAGCGCGGTTTTGCCCATTGCAGGACGACCGGCAAGAATGATGAGATCGGAAGGGTGAAGGCCGCCTGTGCGCTTGTCAAAATCGCGTAGGCCGGAGGTGAGTCCCACCACGTCGCCGGAGCGGTGGAATGCTTTTTCTGCAACGTCGATCGCACCCGTCAGGGCTTTGCCGAAAGAGACGAACCCACCTTCCTGACCTTTATCGGTGGCGAGCTTGAAAAGTGCCTCTTCGGAGGCTGCGATCTGGTCCACGCCGTCCAGATCGGGGCGCGCACCGAAGGCGTTGTTGACGACGTTTTCGCCAATGTCGATCAGCTGTCGTCGCACCCATGCATCGTGAATGACGCGGCCATAATCGCCAGCATTGACGATGCCTACCATGGCAGTCAGCAGGCGTGCGAGATATGCGGGTCCACCGGCCGCATTGAGCAGTCCGGTATGTTCGAATTCGGCACGCATTGTGACAGGGTCTGCAAGCTGGCCGCGTTCGATCCGGCGGGCAACGGCTTCGTAAATCCGGCCGTTCACCTCGTCCGAGAAATGCGAGGGCTCCAGAAAGTCTGAGACGCGCTCGTAGGCTTTGTTGTTGGTTAGGATGGCGCCAAGAAGAGCCTGTTCTGCTGCCTGACTCGCAGGAGGAGAGCGGCGCAGAAGGGCACCCAGGCCATCCTTGGGGCTGGATTCCGACACGGGGGAGGATGTTGGCGATTCGATCATGTTCACCGTGTGATCTTAGCACTGGCGGCCACCGTAAGCAGCGTATGAAATGGCATCCTGTTAGCGAACTGATGCGTTGGGCTGTATCGGCTTGGATGTGACTTCGAATTCTGCAAAATAGAATGTCAGAGAATCAATATATTCAAAATTATTTGGAGCTTAAGAATGAATAAAATTACGGTGCCATCTCGGGGAAATTTTGGTAATAAAATCATGCAGTATTTAGCTGCAAAAAAAATACAAAAAATCATAGGACTTAATTCGAAAATATATGGAATAAACATAGAAGAATTAAACATTTATAGCAAATATGATCAAATAAATTGCGAGCATGATTACATAATCTCAGATGAAAATATCAATGAAGATGACATAAAGGAAGCGTCAATTCGTCCTGGAGGCACTAATTTCATTATAAATGGATTTTTCCAGGATATAAATTTGTTTCCGTCAAAGGAAGAATCTTTTGAAATATTAAATGAATATAAATCTATTAAAAATTTTTCTGAGTTTTCAGAGAATGATTTGGTAATAAACGTTAGGTGCGGTGATATATCTATTGGTGTGGAGTGGTATCTTTTGATACCATTAAATTTTTATAAATTTATTGTGGATTATACAGGGTTAAAACCCGTTTTTGTTGGGCAACTTGATAATGAAATCTATGTATCCGAAATAAAAAAAATGTTTCCTAATGCTCGGTATATTCCGTCGCAAGGAACAATTGATGATTTTTCAAAATTACTAACAGCAAAGAATATATTATTATCGGTTAGTACATTTTCATGGTTGGCTGGGTGGTTGTCTGAAGCAAAGCAGATATTTTATCCGATGCATGGTTTTCTAAACCCTGCTTTACAGAATTGTTATTCTGTAAATATAGCAAAAACCAACCTGGCGCCTACAGATGATTTACGTTACAGATTTTTTATGCTCCCACTTATGTATGGTGAGCCATTAGAGATATTTTTAAATAATAACGCTTTAAAAAATTCACCTTCTTTTGAAATAGACCGATCTACTGTCAAAATATTACGAGAAAATGCTGGAAGAGTTTTAACTTCAGGAGGGGGTACCGAAGGTTTTGTGGACAATATTTGGTATGTTCGAGAATATCCTGATGCCGCTTGGGAAATAAGTTATGGGTGGTTTTCGTCACCGAGTGATCATTACAGCCGTATAGGCAGATCACGAGGGTATTTTTGCCATAAACAAGAATATCAAAATCCGAAAATCATAGAGAAGAATTTCCAATTTCATGTAAATCAAAGTAGTGTTTCGCCTTGGTCTGTTGAGCAAGAAGATACGCAAAAAGATGCATTGCGTGTAATGAAAGCTTCTCCTTGGTGGATATATGCAAATCACACAGCATCTGAGAACAATCCTTGGTGGAGAGTTGAATTTGAAAATCCTATTTTTATTTCTGGAATCGTTATTTACAATAGAAAAGAAAATGGAATAACTAAAAATCGTCTATTCCCATTTGAGGTGTATTGTAGAAATGATATTGGACTTTCAATGAAGTGCGATATTAATAATGTAGAATATATTAATGATGGTGATGTAGTTGTTGTTAATATGAAAAGCTGCGAATTTATTAAATCGGTAACTATAATTTTACCTGGAGAAGAAAGGATACTTCACATCAGGAAAATAGATTTTTTGAGTGCGTGAGAAATATCAATTTACGTTACTTGGTCCTGCCTCGTAGATCGAGGCAGGGAGATTTTAGTCTGCCTGCCAGCCATCCTGTGCGAGTGCGACGCCTGCCAGATATAGGCTTCCACAAATTAGCACCCGTGCTTTTGGAGCGTGGGGCAAGGCATTAAGGCGTGCGAGAGCTTCCTGGATCGTCGGGCCCGGCGTTGCGACATTGCCAGATGCGGCGATGATATCTTCAACTGGCATGGCAAGATGCTGTCCCGGCTCGGCAACGGCCTGGACGGATGTGGCACGGGAGACGATTGGGGCAAGAAAGCCTGAGGCGTCTTTGCTCTGCTTGACGCCAGCAATGATATGGATGGGAAGGTCTTTCCACCCGTCCATGACTTTTCCCAGAACCTCACCTGCACCGGGGTTGTGGCCACCGTCCAGATAAAGCTCCCAGCCTTCCGGGAGCATCTGTGTCAGATTGCCGTGGAGCCTTTGAAGGCGGGCTGCCCAGCGTGTGTTGGCGATTCCGGCATAGGCGGCGTCTGGAATTTCGACGTGGCACAGGCGCAGGGCTGCAACGGCCAGTGCTGAATTTTCGATCTGATGCGGGCCCGAGAGGCCGGGTAGAGGAAGCTCGAGTGCTCCGTCAGCATCTGCATAATGCAGGTGTACGCCGTCTGTGGTGATCGTCACGTCTGTGCCAACAACGCGCAGGGGGGCATTGAGGGATGCAGCTCTTGCGTGGATTGTGGCGAGGGCTTCGGGCTTTTGTGCTGCGCAGACCACAGGCACGCCCTGTTTGATGATGCCCGCTTTTTCCCCTGCAATGGCTGAGAGCGTTTCACCGAGAAATGCCTGATGGTCGAGACTGACGGGTGTGATGACGCAGACGGCCGGGTTAGGAACGACGTTTGTTGCGTCCAGTCTGCCACCAAGCCCGACTTCGAGAATGACGAGATCTGCCGGAATACGTGAGAACAGGAGCAGGCCTGCAGCGGTCAGGACTTCGAAGACCGTAATTGGGGCGCTGTCGTTTGCGCGCGCGACTTCCTCGAACGCTTCGACGAGCAGGTTTTCATCTAGCAGCTTGCCTGCCAGACGAAAGCGCTCGCGAATGCTGACAAGATGCGGGCTGGTCATGACGTGGACACGCAGGCCTGCTTCTTCCGCGATGGCGCGGAGATTTGCGCAGGTGCTGCCTTTGCCATTGGTGCCCGCCACGTGAATGACGGGGGGGAGTGCGCGCTCGGGGTGACCAAGCTTTGCCAGAAGGACTTCCAGACGGTCGAGCGAAAGATCGATCAGCTTTGGATAAAGGTCCTGAAGACGAGCGAGGACCGCACCCGGGCGGCCCTCATATTCACTGGCCAGCTTTACTGGCTCGCCCTTCTGGGTGGCCATCAGGCTGCTTCTGAAGCTGCAGGCTGCTTGGTCAGCAGGCCGATGATGCGGCCAAGAGTTTCCGGCAGTTCGCTGCGCTTGGCGACGATATCCACCATGCCGTGTTCGCGCAGGTACTCGGAGCGCTGGAACCCCTCTGGAAGAGTTTCTCGCACGGTGTCCTGAATGACGCGGGGGCCAGCAAAGGCGATCAGTGCGTTGGGCTCGGCGATGTGGATATCACCGAGCATGGCGAAAGATGCAGAAACGCCGCCTGTCGTCGGGTTCGTGAAGACGACGATATAGGGCAGTCCGGCTTCACGCAGCATCTGAACACCGATGGTGGTGCGGGGCATCTGCATGAGGCTGACGGCGCCTTCCTGCATGCGTGCGCCACCTGACGCCGTGAAGACCACAAGCGGTGCTTTCTGCAGAACGGCCAGACGGCACGCTGCGATGAAGGCTTCGCCCAGTCCTGCGCCCATGGTGCCCAGAAGATATTCGGGAGCCATGACAGCCACGACAGCTTTCTGCTGCTTGATAAGGCCGTGGGCCACGAGCAGGCCCTCGTCCAGATGGGATTTGCTGCGTGCTTCTTTCAGGCGATCCGTGTAACGCTTGGAGTCACGGAACGAGAGCGGGTCAACCGGCATCTTGGGGAGTTCGATTGTGGTGTATTCACCATTATCGAATGTCCATGCCATGCGCTCGCGGGCTTTGGCGCGCATGTGGTGGCCACAATGCGGGCAGACTTTTTCGTTGCGCTCAAGGTCCTTGATGAGGACCATCTGGCTGCAGGATTCGCAGTTGGTCCACAGGTTGTCCGGCACGTCGCGCTGAAGCAGGCCACGCAGCTTGGGTCGGACGTATTCGGTCAGCCAGCTCATGTTTCTCGTTACTCTCCGTCTGCCGTCGTTGAGGAAGGCAGCAATATGGGGGCCCGGCTGGGGCTGGGTATTGGGGCGCGTTTTTAACGCTGGTCGCCTGAATTTGCCAGCCTTCTCCTTAAACGCGCTTTTTACTGCGCTTCTGCCATGCGGGAAAGGGCAACCCAGACCCGCTAAATGCTGTTAGAACGATGACTTTCCGGAACGCATATTCCAGACGTATCCGGCCTGAAGAAGGACGCAATCATGTCGGACCGTTTTGTCAGTTTTCGTAATCCGTCAGGGCAGGGGCTCAAGCCGGGTTGGTTTATTGGCGTTGGTATATTTTTTGTTCTTCTGGGCATGCTTGCCTGGACCGACGTTGTAACCACCACGCTTGCGAGTGTGGTGGTTCTGGGTGTGCTCCTGATCATGGCGGGCATGGCTCAGGTCCTTCAGAGCTTCATGCATCGCGGATTATCCGTGTCGGGGCAGTGGCTCTCAGGGATTATGGGTATTTTCTACATCATCGCAGGCTTGCTGATGATCGAGGAGCCAGCGACAGGCTCTGTATTCCTGACGGCTGTGCTCGCAGGGTGCCTGATTTTTGCCGGGTTGAGTCGGACATTCTGGGCGGCGGGCCATCGAGGACTGAGCACCTGGTGGACGGCGGCAGCAAGCGGGCTTGTGACGCTGCTGGTTGGTATTCTGTTGTACGCCACGCTGCCGTGGTCCGGGCTTTCCTTGTTTGGGACGCTTATTGCGGTAGAGCTGATTTTCGCAGGGATCGCTGCCATTTTATTTGGCATGTCCCTGCGTAAGAATGCTCTCTGAGAAACCAGTCCGGAGCCTCAGCTCCGGACTGCTGTTGCCAGTTCACGAAGCTGGCTGAGGACGCTTGGCACAGTCTGCTGTGTGGCTTTGCCATCGTGCAGTGTGGCTGCCAGCGTTTTGATCAGGGCTGAGGCCACGACTGCTGCGTCACCGATGCGCGAAGCGGTTCTTGCCTGCTCAGGTGTGCTGATACCAAAGCCTATGGCGACGGGCAGATCCGTGGCTTCGCGGATGCGCGGCAGGGCCTTTGAGAGATCTTCGGCGCTGGCGCTGTTTGTACCTGTTATGCCTGTTATGCTGACGTAATAGACGAAGCCTGAGGCCGCTTTCAGCACGTGAAAGAGGCGTGAGCGGGACGTGTTCGGCGCAACGAGGCTGATGATGTCCAGTCCGGCTTCGCGGGCGTGGTTGTCCAGAAGGTCGGCTTCTTCGGTGGGCATATCCACCACGATGATGCCGTCCACACCCGCTTCGGCAGCGTCAAAGCAGAATTTGACAGGCCCGTAGCTATCGATTGGGTTGAGATAGCCCATCAGGACGATAGGGGTGTTGTTGTCGTCCTTGCGGAACGTGCGCACCATATCGAGCACGCGCGCCATGGTCGCGCCTGCCTTCAAGCCGCGGATGGCGGCATTCTGGATCGTGATGCCATCGGCGGCCGGATCGGAGAACGGAACGCCGATCTCGATGAGGTCTGCGCCTGCGCCCGGCATTGCACGGAGCAGTTCGAGCGAAGTGTTGAAGTCGGGGTCGCACGCCTGAAGATAAGGGATCAGGGCGCCGCGGCCCTCGGCCTTGAGGGCGGCAAAACGGGCCTGGATACGGCTCACAGCTTTACTCCGAGATGGCTGGCGACGGTGAAGATGTCCTTGTCTCCGCGACCGGAGAGGTTCAGGACAATGATCTGATCAGGAGACATGGTTGGCGCGATCTTGGCGACATGCGCCAGCCCGTGGGCGCATTCAAGCGCGGGAATGATGCCTTCCGTACGTGTGCAGAGCTGGAAGGCGTCCAGTGCTTCCTGATCGGTGACGCCGACATATTCTGCACGTCCGATATCGTTGAGCCAGGAATGTTCCGGGCCGATACCGGGATAATCTAGGCCCGCGCTGATCGAATGTGCTTCCTCGATCTGGCCGTTGATGTCTTGCAGCAGATAGGTACGGTTTCCGTGCAGTACGCCGGGGCGTCCGCGCGAAATGGATGCTGCTGTTTTGCCGGAATCCAGGCCGTGCCCTGCTGCTTCTACGCCGACCAGCCGGACAGAAGTATCATCGAGGAACGGATGGAAAATGCCCATGGCATTGGATCCGCCGCCGATTGCTGCCACGATGACGTCTGGCAGGCGGCCCTCCGCGCGGATGATTTGTTCTTTGGTCTCGATGCCGATGATGGACTGAAAGTCGCGCACCATCTCCGGATAGGGATGTGGACCTGCGACTGTTCCCACGAGGAAATACGTATCTGCCACGTTTGCGACCCAGTCGCGCATGGCCTCGTTCATGGCGTCCTTGAGGGTGCCTGCACCCGCAGTGACGGGTTTTACCTCGGCACCAAGCAGGTGCATGCGAAAGACGTTGGGCTTTTGCCGCTCGACGTCTGTTGCGCCCATGTAGATGGTGCATTTCAGGCCGAACAGGGCGCAGACGGTTGCTGTTGCAACGCCGTGCTGGCCCGCGCCTGTTTCTGCAACGATGCGCTTTTTGCCCATGCGGCGTGCCAGAAGGATCTGGCCCATCACGTTGTTGAGTTTGTGAGACCCGGTGTGGTTCAGTTCTTCACGCTTGAGATAGATTTTTGCACCCCCAAGCTCTTCGCTCAGGCGTCGTGCATGCCATAGCGGGCTGGGGCGGCCGACATAGTCCCGGTAGTAGTAATCTAGTTCCTCGCGGAAGCTGGGGTCAGCCTGGGCCGCACGATAAGCTTCCTCAAGTTCCAGAATCAGCGGCATGAGCGTTTCGGCGACGAAGCGTCCCCCGAAGATTCCGTAGCGGCCGCGGTCATCCGGGCCGGAACGCAAGGAATTGGGCAGGGAGGGAGTTGAAGTGGTCATGCTGCGCTCTGTTCCGCGTGAAGGGCGTGTCTGCGATACCAAGGTGAAGCCCTTGCGTCTATGCGCGAGAAGGCCGTGACTGTCTGGCGGATGCTGCTACAAAGGATTGCTCTCTCTGACTGGTGACGACAAGAGTGGGTTTCTTCATTTCCTGCCGTGAGGTGATTTTTTCATGTTTCTCGCCCGCCTTGCCGGCGTGCCGGCCCGCGAGATTGAACCGGATGACGATCTGTCTGGTATTGTCTGGATCGATTTGATCAACCCGTCTGCCGAAGAGATCGACCGGGCTGAGAAAGCCCTGGGTATTCATGTGCCGCGTCGCGAGGAGCTCGAGGAAATCGAGAGTTCTTCACGCCATTATGAACGCAGCAATGTTCTTTACCTGTCATCTCCGCTTGTTCGGCGTGTGGATGAAAGTGCGTTTTCGTATCCTGTAGGTTTTGTGCTGACGGCGCAGAAACTCGTGACTGTCCGCTATTCAGACTATTACGCATTTGATGTTGTTGGCCGCGATATTGCCGAGACCGCAAATGACGGCACGCTGACTCCTGATCAGGTCATGACCCAGCTTCTGGAAGAGATGATCAATCGTCTTGCGGATATTCTGGAAGGTTTGGGCCGCACTCTGGATGATGTTTCGCGCAAGGTTTTTAATGCGGATCGTCCACGCAAGAGAGCGAACGCAGGAGAGATGCTCCGCGAAACCCTGCGTCGTCTGGGGCGGGCAGGGGATCTTGCATCCATGATCCGGGACAGTCTTCTGGGGATCGACAGGATGCTGATCTATGTTGGCGAATTGCCCGGCCATGTGCTGGTGGATGGGCTCAAGCAGCGCCTGAAGGTCGCGGGACGGGATGTGGCATCTCTGAACGACTTCGTGGCGCAGACGATGAACAAGGTGCAGTTCTTGCTGGATGCTACTTTGGGCTTCATCAATATTGAGCAGAATGACGGCATGAAGGTGCTGACGGTTGTCAGTTCTGTTGGTATTGCGCCCACGCTCATTGCAGGCATTTACGGCATGAATTTCAAGATCATGCCCGAATTGTCCTGGCATTATGGCTATCAGTACAGCCTGATGATGATGACGCTCTCGATTGTTTTGCCGCTTTTGTGGTTTTGGCGCCGCGGGTGGTTTGGCGCCAGATAGCGGTTCTTCTGTTTACCAGCCTGCTTCTTTCATGCGTTCGAACGACTGTTTCTGAAGCATGAATTCCGTGTTGTATTTGATGTCGAATTCCTCGTCTGTCATGCAGATGAGGATAATCATTTCGATGAACGAGACGATTGTTGGAATCCCGGTCCAGCAGAAAAGGATGTAGAGCAGCCCGAGGATTGGGGAGCCGAGATAGAATCGGTGCCCTCCGAATGTTCCAAGGAACATTGCAAGGAGGGTTGCGATGGATTTTTTCTTCATCAGGCAGTGCTCTTGTTTGTTCGTAACGAAGGGTAACTTACCCGAGCGCGCTTTGCACCAGCTTTTCCTGTTGAGCGATATGAACGCTTGAAAGGCCGGTTGCAGGCGATGCTGCGCTGTCACGCCCGACATATTCTGGGCGCGAGACACGATGATTGCATTCGCGCAGGGCACGTTCGATCCTGCGATCTACGAAATTCCATGCGCCATTATTCTGGGGTTCTTCCTGACACCAGATGACCTGATCGGCATCCGGGTGTCTGGCAAGCTGTTCTACTAACGGGTGATGCGGAAATGGGTAGAGCTGCTCCAGGCGTATGATTGCTACGTCTGCCCGGTTCTGGCGTGAGCGTTCCGCGAGTAGGTCGTAGAAGATTTTTCCAGAGCACAGGATGATTCTCTTCGCACCTTCCGGGAACTGCGGATCGGGCAGGACTGTCTGGAAGCGTGTGCGTGGACCCATTTCTTCCAGTGTCGACACTGCGTCCCGGTGGCGTAGCAGTGATTTGGGCGTGAAGACGACCAGAGGCTTGTGGCACCGGCGGCCTGTCTGGCGGCGCAGTGCGTGGAAATAGTTTGCAGGTGTCGTGATGTTGCAGACACGCATGTTGTTTTCAGCGCAGAGCTGGAGGATGCGCTCTGGTCGGGCGGAGGAATGCTCAGGGCCGCCACCTTCGTGGCCATGTGGGAGCAGGAGCGTCAGGCTGGATGTACGGAGCCACTTCGTCTCACCTGAGGCAACAAACTGATCGAGAATGATCTGGGCGCCGTTGGAGAAATCTCCGAACTGCGCTTCCCACAGGACAAGCGCGTTCGTGTCCCCGAGGGAGTAGCCATACTCGAAGCCCAGAACCGCATACTCGGAGAGGGGCGAGTTCCAGATTTTTAGTGGGGCTTGATGAGGGGCAATGTGAGTGAGGGGTGTTTCTTCCGCTCCGGTGTCCTGATCCACTAGAACGGCGTGTCGCTGGCTGAAGGTGCCTCGGCGGCTATCCTGTCCTGACAGACGGACCGGGTGGCCGTCCATGGACAGTGTTCCGAAAGCGAGGGCTTCTGCTGTGGCCCAGTCCAGCGGGCCTCCTGCCTCAACGGCATTTCCGCGGGCAATGATTTGGCGCGCAAGGCGTGGATGAACACTGATGTTGGCCGGGATCGTCCCGATAGCCTCGCCAACGGCGCGAAGGCGTTCAAGCGGGACGCCTGTCATGGGCTGGATGCGGTCTGGTTCATCCTGAAGGCGTGTGGGGTCCTGGGGGCCATCCAGCCAGTCTGTGGCATCGGGCTTGTACTCGGCGGCAGCGGTGTATTCCTGTTCCAGGTCAGCCTGGAAGCTGTCCCACATGCTGCTGACGTCGTCTGAGCTGAGGGCGCCTGAACGGATTAGCTGGTCAGCGTAGAGGCGACGTGTTGTCGGGCGGGCCTGAATGGCGCGTACCATTGCTGGCTGGGTGAAAGAGGGCTCATCGGTTTCGTTATGGCCGTGGCGGCGATAGCACACGACATCCAGCACAATATCGGAGTGGAATTCAGCCCGCCATTGATGGGCAAGTCCTGCGCAGCGGGCAACGGCTTCAGGGTCGTCTGCGTTGACATGGAGTACGGGCGCCTGAATGGCTTTTGCAATGTCGGTTCCGCAGACACCTGAATGCGCATCTTCGGGGATGGTTGTGAAGCCGATTTGGTTGTTGATGATGACGTGTACGGTGCCACCAGTCCTGTAGCCTGTCAGGCGGGACAGGCCGAGTGTTTCATACACCACACCCTGCCCGGCAAAGGCGGCATCGCCATGCACGAGAATCCCAAGGTGATGATTGCGCTGTGTATCACGGTCGCTGTCCTGATCCGCACGGACGCGACCCAGCACGACGGGATCAACGGCTTCAAGGTGGGATGGGTTTGGCAGGAGTGAGACACGCATTGTGCGCCCGGCATGTTCGAGCGTGGTTGCCGTGCCGAGGTGGTATTTGACATCGCCTGAGCCCTGAACATCGTCCGGCTTGAAGGATGCGCCTGCAAATTCGCTGAAAATTGCCGCGAAGGGTTTGCGCAGGATATTGGCCATGACGTTCAGGCGCCCGCGATGGGGCATGCCGAGCGATACGGATTTTACGCCGTCCCTCGCGGCTTCGTCGATCAGTGTGCGCAGGGCGACGATGACGCTCTCTCCGCCCTCAAGGCCGAAACGGCGCATTCCTGTGAAGCGCTTCTGGCAAAAGTTCTCAAATCCTTCAGCGCGTGTGAGGGCGAGAAGGATGCGTGTTGGAGACAGGGGACTTTCGGGTGTGCTGTTTTCGAGCTTGTCGATCCACCATTGCCGCTGGTCTGGGTCTTGCAGATGCATGAACTCCGCGCCGATAGAGCCGCAGTAGATTTTGCGCAGACGTGCCAGCAGGTCCCTGTCTGCGCCGGGCGGATTCAGTTCACGCAATTCCGGGAGCGGGCGGATTCCGAGTGGGTCCAGTCTGGCAGCGCTGTGGCCGCGCAGACGGAAGGCATTACGCAAAGTCTCCGAACCTGTCTCGGGGGCATCTGCCGGAGCTTTTTCCGTGGCGAGAGCGTCGAACAGGGCTGCAAAAGTGGGGTCAACAGATGTCGGGTCAGCCTGCCAGCGCGCATGAAGCTCCGCCAGATAGACGGTATTTGCGCCGTTGATTGCGTCCCGATCGTCGCGATGATCGCCCATGAAACTCGTCTCCTGCCAGCGAGGGGGCGGACCTTAGCGGATTGGAATAGTCCGGCCAACGAAAGAAGGATGACGATGCATTAAGGTATGCTGAAGGCGCGTTTCAGGACATCCAGCCTGCGCTGGCGTGCACGTTGCGCCACGGGTGCATCCGGCTGGACGTCAAAGGCGTGATAAGTGCCGGGGAAGAGGTCCAGCTCGACCGAAATCCCGCTGTGAATGAGGCGCTGTGCATAGATCAGGTTTTCATCGAGGAAGAGATCCAGCGCACCGGTGCTGATATAGGCGGGGGGCAGATTCGTGAGGTCTGTTGCGCGTGCCGGAGCAGCGTAGGGTGAGATGTCCGGGCTACCGGGAAGTTCCGGGCTGAGAAGGACTTCCCATGCATAGGTATTGCTGGCACGGGTCCAGACGAACTCGCCACCAACGGGCGATGCGTCTGCCTGCCCGTTGACGGTGCGGTCGTCCAGCATCGGGTATACCAGATCCTGAAAGATGGGACGCGGACCTTTGAGGTCGCGGGTCATCAGGGCCAGAGCCGCTGCGAGACCGCCACCAGCGCTCTCGCCTGTCAGTGCGATCCTGCTTGGATCAATACCGAGGCTGCCTGCATTTTCTGCCATCCACAGAAGTGTGGCGTAGCAGTCTTCGACGGGTCCGGGAAAAGGTGTTTCTGGGGTCAGACGGTAGTCGGGGGAGACGACGACACAGTCCAGTTCATGAGCGAATCGGCGCAATGTGCAGAGGCTCTGTTCCGGAAGCCCGGCGAGGTAGCCGCCGCCGTGGAGATGCAGCAGGGCGGGGCGGTCCTGCTTCGTGTGCTTTGGGTGGACGATGAGGAGCCTGATGTCCGGGGCGCTCTTAAGGCCCGGGATAAGGCTTTCCCTAACGGTGAGGGAGTAGTTATCGGCTATATTGCTGGCAGTGTTTGCGCGCTCCTGCATCAGGGTGCGCACGGCAGAAAGTGTTAGTGGGGATACGTCTTCTCTCGGGTTATCGAGCAGGAACTGACGAAGTTCAGGCAGGACGAGAGGAAGAGTGTTCATGGAAGCGCTTTCTGTAGGGTCCGGGATGATATTAAGACGCTTAACGTGCGGACGATCCTAGGGTTGGAATACGGGATTTTGCATGTCTGCCACAGAATTGCCGCAACTTTTGTAGTTCGAGAGTCGTCATACCCCTGCCGATATATGGAAAACGGCATTGGTCGGGGGTCAGGCGAATGCGTGCTCTTCTGCTGCTTTTTGTAGGTTTAACAGGTGTTGTTGCGCCCGCTGTACAGGCG
>Ga0157362_1000053_pt1 | contig 31646 bp, 32 predicted proteins | sample AttlaeALBM3_FD_111480 | JGI IMG/M metagenome (GOLD analysis project Ga0157362, IMG submission 111480) | Fungus gardens microbial communities from leaf cutter ant in Ribeirão Preto, State of São Paulo, Brazil - Atta laevigata ALBM3 | ecosystem: Host-associated > Fungi > Mycelium > Unclassified ... | reverse complement strand
GCAGTCATGTCGCAGCAGCAGAATTTCAGGCAGTCGCGGCGACGGCGATGAAGGCGCCAGTGCCAGACAGCTACTGCCCGAAGCCCCAACGTTCTGCGCGGCGAATGTGGGGCATCCCCCGATATCGGCAAGGCGTCGGCTCTGGCTGACCAGATACCGATCTCCGATCATCAGCTCCGGGAGCTCTTCCTTCCCCTGCATCCCGACCGCCCCTGCGCCATTGTTTCACGCTCCTTTCTGGACAAACAGAATTGAGACTTCGTTAACGGCGCAGGTGATTCGAGACAGCTGCCCCGTTTGGGAAAGATTATGAAACTCAGTCTTCGAACGGATCACGCATCAGGATCGTGTCATCACGCTCCGGACTCGTGGAAAGCAGGGTTACGGGCGCCTCGATCAGTTCCTCGATGCGACGCACATACTTGATGGCCTGTGCCGGAAGTTCAGCCCACGAACGTGCACCAGCAGTCGTCTCGTTCCAGCCTGGCATCGTCTCGAAAATCGGCTTGACGCGGGCCTGTGCACCAGGAGCAGACGGGAAGCTGGTGATTTTTTCGCCATCCAGCTCATAGCCAACACAAATCGCAATTTCTTCAAGACCGTCCAGAACGTCCAGCTTGGTCAGGGCAATACCGCTGACACCACCAACACGACAGGCGCGACGCACCAGAACAGCATCAAACCAGCCACAACGGCGCGGACGGCCCGTCACTGTTCCGAATTCGTGACCGCGCTCACCAAGTGTCCGGCCCACGGCATCATACAGTTCAGACGGGAAAGGACCTTCGCCAACGCGCGTTGTGTAAGCCTTGGCAATACCCAGAACAAAACCGACCGAGTTCGGCCCCACACCACTTCCGGATGCCGCAACAGCAGCAACCGTATTGGAACTGGTGACGAACGGATATGTGCCGTGATCGACATCCAGCATCACAGCCTGCGCACCCTCGAAGAGAATACGGCGGCCAGCACGACGTGCATCGTCAAGACGATCCCAGACAGCACAGGAATAAGGCAGCAGACGCGGCGTAATCTCTGCAAGGAACGCCTTAAGTTCTTCCTTGGTGAAGGTGTCTGCACCCAAGCCTGCGAGCAGCGTGTTGTGATGCAGCAGAACTTCGTCCAGCTTCCAGTCCAGCGTCTCCGGCTCGGCCAGATCACAGATACGGATAGCGCGACGGGCCACCTTGTCTTCATAGGCAGGGCCGATACCTCGGCCTGTCGTGCCGATCTTGCGATCGCCACGTGCAGCTTCACGCGCACGATCCAGCGCACCGTGCACAGGCAGGATCAGCGGAGCATTCTCGGCAATCCAGAGCGTTTCGGGGGTGACGGTCAGGCCCTGTGCCGTCACGCGATCAATCTCGATCATCAGTGCGCGGGGATCAACCACAACACCATTACCAATCACGCCAATCTTGCCACGGACAAGACCGGAAGGCAGCAGGGAGAGCTTGTAGACCTGCTCGCCCACAACCAGCGTGTGGCCCGCATTGTGGCCACCCTGGAAACGAACAACGATGTCTGCACGACTGGCAAGCCAGTCTACAATCTTGCCTTTGCCCTCATCCCCCCACTGGGTGCCGATCACGGTGACGTTGGACATGACTTGGCTTCCTCGACCTAAAATTCAGAGCAGAAAATACGTAAAGACAGGCAGATCAGAGCGGTAACGCCACACCATCCCGCCAGACATGGGTGCAGCGCAGACGCTGGGCCTCTGCTGCGGGGTCCTGATCGCGCCCAAGGGCCGCAACCGTGGCAAAACCGCTGCCATGCAATTCCACGAGATCCGCACGGGCAAGATCAACGGGAACATAGCAGCGCGGTCTGGCATCCGGAACCGGTGCGGCGCGCAGGAGAGCCTGCGGACGCAATGTCAGACCACAGGCCGCTTCCTGACCAGCCAGATAACGGCCACCACGCCCAAGCTCTTCACGGGATGTGGTGGAAAAAACGGTGACGCAGAGACCCGTATGGTATCTCCAGCCACGAACATCGACCGGATCAATCGTCAGGCGCAGCTCAGGCGAGCGCTCACGAATGGCGTCAACGCTCGCTTTCAGACGATCGAAATGCCCACGAATTTTTTCGGGAAAATCGACCTGCGACAAGAGCTCCAAACCACGATCCGCCGGACCAGCCGAACGCAGCATAACCGCCAGTTGCTCGCGCACGGAGCCCCCAAGCTCCTCAACCGCGCTGGCATCTTTCCGATCAAGCGCATGAATCAGGGCAGCACGTTCGCCCTCCGGGATCGCACCTTCAATCAAACCAAGCAGCAACGCTGGCATGGACAGATCAAACGACACGCCATCAATACCAAGCTCCTGCAGAGCTTCCGCACCCAGAGCCACCACTTCGGCATCGGCCTGAGCCGAATCCGGACCAATCAGTTCGACACCCGCCTGCGATACCTGACGGTCAGACTCACGTCCCGGCGTTCCGATAACGACGCAACTTCCAGAATAGGAAAGGCGCAGCGGACGAGGCGCATCTTGCAGACGTACCCCGGCAATACGGGCGATCTGCGTCGTCATGTCGGGGCGCAGGGCCATCATACGATGGGAGCTGGGGTCCATGATCCGGAACGTCTGCTCCGAAAGGGCCTCACCTGAACCACCGAGCAATGAGCTTTCAAACTCCAGGAGCGGCGGGCGGACACGCTGATAGCCATGGCGTGAAAATGCTTCCATGACGCGCGCAATGCCGCGAGCCTCGGCTTCAGCTTCCCCTGGAAGAAGGTCTGCAAAGCCAGACGGCAGCAAAGCTGCGCTTGGTGTCTCGGAATATGGGCTCATGCTGCAAACTCCGTGCAGGTCAGCTCGTAGGCCCAGTCGAGCCAGGGCAGCAAGGCCCTGATATCTTCAGCTTCAACAGTGGCTCCACCCCAGATCCGCAGTCCTGCAGGTGCATCGCGATAAGACGCCAGATCATAGCCAGCGCCTTCCGATGCAACGAGACCCGTCAGATGTTTAACGGCCTTGGAGCGTGCGTCGGGAGAAAGCGCCTCGAACCATGGAGCCGTGATTTTCAGGCAGATGGACGTGCACGAACGTGTCTCGACCGTTTCGGCCAAAAAGGACACCCACTCCGTCCGCTCAACCCATTCACTGATAATGGCAAGATTGGTCTCGGCTCGCGCTTTCAGTGCCGGAAGGCCGCCTGTGTTTTCTGCCCACCGCAACCCGTCCAGCGCGTCCTCGACGCACAGCATGGACGGCGTATTGATGGTATCGCCCTCAAAGATGGCTTCCATCAGCCCCTTTTTATTCGTGAGGCGGAAAATTTTGGGCAAGGGCCGTGAAGAAGCCTTTGCCAGACGCTCGGCAGCACGCGGACTGATGGCGAGCATGCCATGTGCGGCTTCACCACCCAGCGCCTTCTGCCAGGACCAGGTCACCACATCGAGGCGATCCCACGGCAGATCCATCGCAAATGCGGCTGACGTCGCATCACAGATCACCAGACCATCATGCTCCTCGGGAATAAGCTCCGGACCCGGAATTCGCACGCCGGACGTTGTCCCGTTCCACGTCAGAATGACATCGTGCGACCAGTCCACGGCAGAGAGATCTGGCAGGGCACCATAGGGAGCCTCAAGCACGCGTAGATCTTCGATTTGCAGAATATCGCGCAGATCCTGCGCCCATGTCCCCGAAAAGCTCTCGAATGACAGCACATCAACGCCACGCTCACCAGCCAGCGCCCAAAGGATCATTTCAACAGCGCCGGTATCAGACGCAGGAACGATCGCAACCCGCCAGTCTGAAGGAATTCCAAGTACGCTTTTGGAAAGCGTAATAACCTCTTTCAGGCGCCCCTTGCCCTCTGGCGTACGATGGGAACGCCCAAGAAGGGCCTGATCAAGTGCAGAGAGCGTCCATCCGGGTCGCTTGGCACAAGGGCCGGATGAAAAGAACGGGCGGGAAGGCTTGGCGGTCGGCTTGGACATGCTCGTTCCGGGCTGATCGATCCGGGATTGCCTTGAAAAAGCACCCGTCTGTGGTGCGAGAGGGGGGATTCGAACCCCCATGCCTTTCGGCGGTCGATTTTGAGCCGACTGCGTCTACCGTTCCGCCACTCTCGCGTCTGCGGCCCGAACCCTAGTGCATTCGCACCAAAAGAACCAGACCGCGAAAGAAAAAGTCAGTGCCCCGTCATCAGAAGAAGATTCTGGATAGCTGCACCTGAAGCACCTTTGCCCAGATTGTCAAGTCGGGCCGTAAGGACAACCTGATCGCCTGAACCATGAACGCGCAACTCCATGCCGTCCGTATCCGCCAGTGTATCCGCGAGCAACATGGTCTCCTGCGGCAGGACCCGGACGCGATCCGCAGCCTGATAAGTCTGTTTCAGAACGTTCTCGACATCCGAAACATCGGGCTTGCCGGGAAGATCCGAGAGGTGAAGCGGAATGGAAACGATCATGCCCTGCGGGAAATGTCCGACGGACGGCACGAAAATCGGCTGGCGTGTCAGACCCGAGTAATGACGCATCTCAGGAAGATGTTTGTGCTGAAGTGCCAGACCGTAGAGGAAAAATGCCGGACCACCATTGCGCTCATGTTCTTCGATGGCCGAGCGACCCGCACCGCTGTATCCCGACACTGCGTTGACCGAGACAGGATGATCAGCAGGCAGCAGACCTGACGAAACAAGCGGGCGAAGCAAAGCAATCGCGCCCGTAGGATAGCAGCCGGGATTTGCAACATACTTTGCGCGGCGAATACGCTCTGGCTGTTCTGAATCGAGTTCAGGCATACCGTAAGCCCATCCGTCAGCGATGCGGTGGGCCGTGCTGGCATCCAGAATCCGGACATTCAGTCCCCCCGCTAGAGTCACGGTCTCACGGGCAGCATCATCCGGCAGACAGAGAATCGCCACATCTGCACTGGCCAGCATTTCCCGTCGAGCCGAGGCATCTTTTCGCAGAGCTGGATCAATGGAGATCAGCTCGATACCGTGTTCGGAAGGGAGAGCCTCTATCCGCTGCCGGATTCCAAGGCCAGTTGTGCCGGCTTCGCCGTCAATGAAAACGCGTGTCATACCTCTTCCATAACGGATTTTCGGAATGACGACCATTCTCAGGGCACGGTGATTTCATATAGCAGCATTGTCCGGCCATCGCGCTCAAACGTCTCGGTATGATGCAGCCCGATGCTGCCCAGAACGATTCGCGATGCGCGATTGTCCTCGCTGGCAATCGCAACAACACGCTTTATGCCCGTATCCATAACAAAATACAGCGCAGCGGCTGCCGCCTCGCGGGCAATGCCGCGCCCTGCTGCCCAGGGAAAAATAGAGAAACGCAGCCCAAGGCCACGTCCATCGGGGCGCTCATGAACGCCGGTTATTCCAACAAAAAGCCCATTTTCACGAATGGCAAAAATACCAACGCCGCAGCGAGCCCAGAACGAAACGTCCTCGGCCATTTCTTCTTCTGCTTCGATCCGGTTGCGCACGCCGCCAAGCATCTGGCCAAAGGCACCGGCATCACTCTTGAGCCGGATAATATCCTCCAGATCCGGCCAGTTCACAGGCGTCAAAACCAGACGCGAGGTGCGGATTTCACGTCCGAACACCCGGACCTCCTCGAATTGTCAGGCGCGGAACCGACATGGTCCCGGCCCGACAAAGGACACTGGCAGGATCAGCGTGCCAGAGGGCGATATTTGATACGGCCCGGCTCGGTTGCATCAGGCCCAAGACGACGGCGCTTGTCAGCTTCGTAGTCCTGGAAGTTCCCCTCGAACCACTCGACATGGCTGTCACCCTCGAACGCAAGGATATGCGTCGCAAGACGATCAAGGAACCAGCGATCATGGGTGATGATCACGGCGCAGCCTGCAAATTCCGCCAGCGCGTCTTCGAGAGCACGCAACGTATCAACATCGAGATCGTTGGTCGGCTCATCGAGCAGGATAACGTTACTGTCCTTCTTCAGCATCTTCGCAAGATGGACGCGGTTACGCTCACCACCGGACAGGACGCCTACGCGCTTCTGCTGGTCAGAACCCTTGAAGTTAAAGGCCCCAACATACGCACGTGACGGCACAGTGCGTTTGCCAAGCTGAATGACATCCGTACCACCGGAAATCTCTTCCCAGACCGTCTTGTCATCATCAAGCGTGTTACGGGACTGATCGACATAACCCAGCTTAACGGTCTCACCGACGCGCAGAGACCCGACATCCGGCTGGTCATAACCCGTGATCATTTTGAACAGCGTGGACTTACCCGCACCATTCGGACCGATAACACCAACGATACCGCCCGGCGGAAGCTTGAAGTTCAGGTTTTCGATCAGGAGGCGATCGCCATATCCCTTGGACAGATTCTCAGCCTCAATGACTGTTCCACCCAGACGCGGACCAGGAGTGATGACAATGTCCGCCGTGCCACCAGCACGCTCGGCATTGTTAGCAAGCATTTCCTCGTACTTGGTGATACGGGCCTTGCTCTTGGCCTGACGAGCCTTAGGAGAGCTGGAAATCCACTCCTGCTCGGCTGCAAGCGCACGCTGGCGGGCGCTCTCTTCCTTCTCTTCCTGCGCAAGGCGCTTGCGCTTCTGGGTGAGCCAGGAAGAGTAGTTTCCTTCAAACGGATAACCACGGCCACGCTCAAGCTCGAGAATCCAGTTGGTAACATTATCAAGGAAGTAACGGTCATGGGTGATGACCATGACAGTGCCCTGATAGTCACGCAGCGTCTTCTCAAGCCAGCTGACGCTTTCCGCATCAAGATGGTTGGTTGGCTCATCGAGCAGCAGAATGTCAGGCTTTTCGAGCAGCAGGCGGCACAGGGCCACACGGCGGCTTTCACCACCGGACAGATTTGTCACCGGGCTGTCCGCAGGCGGGCAACGCAGGGCATCGAGCGCGATATCGAGCTTGCGGTCCAGTTCCCAGCCGTCGCCGGCGTCGATGGTTTCCTGAAGTTCAGCCTGCTCAGACAGGAGCGCTGTCATCTCGTCGTCCGACATCGGCTCGGCGAACTTCATCGAAATTTCATTGAAGCGGTCAACGGCGTGCTTGAGCTTGCCGAAACCGAGTGCAACATTTTCGCCGACGGTCAGATTCGGATCAAGCTTCGGCTCCTGCTCAAGATAGCCGATGCGCGTACCTTCAGCGGCCCAAGCCTCGCCGCCATATTCCTTCTCGATACCCGCCATGATCTTGAGCAGTGTCGACTTACCGGCGCCATTGACGCCGAGGACACCGATCTTGACGCCGGGAAGAAAGGATAACGTGATGCCCTTGAAGACCTCGCGGCCACCCGGATAGGCCTTTGTAAGGTCCTTCATGACATAGACATACTGGTAGGCGGCCATGGCAGGACTCCTGATGATGGTGGGTGATGCGCGGTGTGCTTCGGCAAGGGCACACGAAAAATAGCACCCTGCGCCCGGCAGGACTCGAACCCGCAACCAAGCCGTTATGAGCGGCCGGCTCTAACCAATTGAGCTACAGGCGCACAGGTGCAGGACGAAATTGCTCACCTGAGAGGTTTTTGCAAGAGGCCATCGTGGCAAAACCTTCAATTTCGTTATACTCTTATCTGCCTTCCCGCCTCCCGACAGGCCCTCGTGGATCTCTGCCGACGTTCCGAGATGGCATCGTGCAGCCATCTGCCGTGGGGAAATCATGCCTGAAAAACTCTCGATCCCTAAAATACCGGACGGTTCCTCAGAGTGACCGGAGCAGCAACTTTCGCCCCGTGGCGAAAACTGCGCTGGCTCTACGCTCCGGACCCGGTCATGGCCGGTTACGCCCTAAGGACAACCTGTACGTCCCTCCTCGCACTGGGAATTGCCCTGTGGATGGAGCTCGGCAGCCCGCAATGGGCCGCACTGACTGTCTGGATGGTCGCACAGGGAACACGCGGACGGAGCCTCGCCAAGGCAAAATGGCACCTCTTTGGCATGGTGCTGGGGGTCATCTGCGGCGTAGGGCTGGTGGCAGCCTTTCCACAGTCCCCCCTGATGTTCATCCTGCTTCTGGCCGGTGGCATCGGCATATTCTGCATGATCGGGACATTCCTGCCCGGCCCGGCGTCCATGACGAATTACCGCATCCACGGCATGCGGGCGACGGGCTTCACCTACGCGATCATCTCTCTCGACGGAATCGCAGACCCAAACCACATTTTCAGTATTGCCGCATCCCGCGCGACATACATCATTCTGGGCATTGTTCTTGAAGCATCCATATCCGGCCTTTTCCAACTCGGCCTGACCAAGCGCACCAGACAGCAACTGGCCGGTACATTCGAAGGGGCCCTCAAATCAGCGCTTGGCGCCGTCTCGGGCGTTCTCGCCGGTGATCCGAAGGCCCTGAAAGACATGCAGGGCGTCTTTGGCAACGTAACAGCCCTCGGAGACCAGGTGGAGTTTGCGGAGGTCGAACTCGGTCGCCACGATCACGCAGGCGATCATACCCGCGCAGCCCTCGCCGACATAGCAGTCCTTCTTGCACGGGCGCAGGACCTCGCAACACTCATGCGCCTTCCCTTGAGCCAGGATGATGCCTTTCGCATAGAGGCAGACAATATCCGCAGGTTTCTTCTGGACATCCCTGATCGCCTGAATGGGCCCGAAGGCATTTCTCCCATCCTTGCTGATCTGCGCGACCTTCATCGCGAATGCCGCCTGAAAGTGGTGGCAGCGTTCGAAGCAGAAGACACAGAGCACGATACCCGCGAGGCAATCCTGAGGCACGGCATGCTCCAGCAAGGCCTCGTTGAGCTGATCGACACCCTGCGCATGGCGCTCCGTCAGTTCGAAGCCGCCCGCAACCCTCAAAAGCACGACAGTTTCCACGCACCGATTCGCTCTTACAGGGACTGGGAACAGGCAATAGCCTCCGTGCCTCCGTAACCATATTTGGAGCGGGTCTGATCTGGATCGCCACAGCATGCTCCTCCGGGCTTGCGTTCATCATGTTCGTGGCCATCGTCTGCAGCCTGTTTTCCACACTTGAACGCCCTGCCCTCGCCACGCAGTCCTTCCTGCGAGGGGCATGTTGCGCGGTGATTGCAGGCGGTATCCTTGATCTCGCACTACTTGGAAAACCTACGGTATTCGAGATGCTGGCTATGTGGTCCGGACTGGCCATGATGCTCGGCGGCCTGGCGTTCGCCTTCCCGCCCCTCACGCTTTCGGCCGTGTCTTACAACCTCTTCCTCCCCATCATGATTGGCCCCTCCAATCAAGACCGGACAGACGAGATTGCGTATTTCAATACGGCCCTGCCCCTCATTCTGGGGCTGCTATACGCCACATGGATGTACAGGGTCTTCCTGCCCTACGACGCAGCCCATCAGCGCTGGACGATGCGTGAGCATATTCTCAAAGACCTTCACCGCATCGCCGCAGGCAAGGGGCGCGAAACGGTCGACAGCATCGTTTCACGGAACGTGGACCGGTTCGTGCGACTTATGAACAATGCAGGCAACACGCCAAGTCCGGTCATCAGCGCCTATCTGAACGGAATTCTGTCTGCGATGCGCGTGATGCTCAACCTGCTCCGCATCGAGGCGATCCAGCACGCTTCCGGCCTCTCATGGCCTGCACGTCGGGCGCTGGATCTCGTTATGGCAAGGATGAGCCATTTCAGCGGCCGCTATCACGGGCATTACGGACGAACGCTACGGGCGACGAACCTCGCCATCTCTCGCCTGCGCCGCGAAGAAACCATCGAGCACCGTCCGCGTGAACGATTCGTCCTGATTGCCGCCCTGACGAGCCTCGATGTCATTTCAGCAGAGCTTGACACCAACCGCGTCTTTTTCGATGCGAGATCGCCATATTTTGATCCAAATGAGCGATGATCACGCAGAAATGTTCTGCAACGCTCTTTCTCTTTCCCGCAGCGGGGAGAAATCTCCGCAACTGACAGCGGGTTGCCGCGGAAAACAGGGATCTTAAGAGAGGATACCGCCATGTTTCGTCGCATTGCGCCCGTTATCGGCCTTGCACTGGGTCTTGCTGCCTCCGCTGCGCACGCACAGACCCCACCTGTTCCAGATCCGATCCAGGGCACTCCGAGCAAAGATTTCTCGAACGTTTCCCCGTCTAATCTCGCCGGAATCATGAACTACTGCACGGAACATGAGTACGTGTCTTATGAAGTCGGCAACCCGATTCTGTACGGGCTGAGCGAAAAGTACAAGACAACCGAGCCCAACGAGACAGGCAACTACGACTATGCCCTCGGCACGGCTGGCCAGTTCGCCCGCAACGGCAGCACCTTCATCATTACGGCCTACACATCGATCGATGATCGCAAGGAAGCCTGCGCAAACGCCGTGAAGGCTTCGCAGCCCTACCTATAAGGTCCAGGCCTTTCCAGACGTTGCCGACAAAGGGCTCTTTTCCGCTCACAAGGCGGAAAAGAGCCCTTTTCTGCGTCTTAGACGCCCTCTGGGCAGATCAGGCCTGCGCCGGTAGTATCAGGCGCATCACACAACCACCTACCAGGACAGGACTGTCATGGACATCTCCAAGATTTCTGCCGGCAAAGACGTGCCAAACGACATCAACGTCGTCATCGAGATCCCACAGGGCTCCCAGGTGAAATACGAAGTGGACAAGGACAGCGGGGCCATTGTGGTAGACCGTTTCCTGTTCACGCCTATGGCGTATCCGGCAGCCTACGGCTTCATTCCAAACACTCTCGCCGCTGACGGCGACCCGGCAGATGCGCTGGTCCTGACACCAGCTGCAGTCGTCCCGGGCGCGGTCATCCGCGCACGCCCGATCGGCATGCTGAAAATGGAAGACGAGAGCGGGCAGGACGAGAAGATCATCTGCGTTCCGCACGACAAGATCCACCCGCAGTTCACGGACGTTCAGTCCATCCACGACCTGCCAAAAATCACACTGCGCGCCATCGAGCATTTCTTCGAGCGCTACAAAGATCTGGAGCCCAACAAATGGGTCAAGGTTTCCGGCTGGGCTGACAAGGAAGAGGCTGGCAAAGCCATTCTTGCCGCACTTGCCGCTGCCAAGTAATCATTTGAAATAACCCAACGGCAACTTTTGCCGTTGGGTATCATTGGTTCGAAGCCTCGTCCTTTTCTTATAAGGACGAGGCTTTTTTGTTCACTAATGCGTTGGGCAGGGGAAAATTCCCAAATTTAATGTGCATTCTAACGTTCTTTGTGTGACAAGATTAAATTGATTTCACCCGTTGTCCCAAGGAACAGCGACTTGCATCGCCTGAGTTTTCCAGCCGTCCTCTGTGCGGTTTCCCTCCTCCCTGCAGCAGCTGTCGCCCAGACCACAGCCGCGTCCTCCAAAGCGACCACAAGTACGCCCCTGAAAAAGGCCATTACCGTGGCCCCACGGATGCAGGTCCTCCCAACCGTTGCCACATCTGAGTGGCCAGACCAGAACTCTGTTCAGGCCAGTGAGCGCGTGGATACGCCGCTAGATCAGATCCATTTCGACGGCAGCACAGTTCCTCCGCTTCCTCACCCGGAAGCGCTACTCACGGACCCATTCGGATGGAATACGGCCCTGCGGCGCAAAGGCATTGCGCTGCTGATGGACAACACCAACGAATTCACGGGAGCGATCACCAAGCCAACACCGGGCTATGGATTGAGACAGGGAAGCAGCAACGCTGGCCAGTACAGCTTTGAGACCGATATCGACTGGGAAAAGCTGGCGGGTGTCCGCGGTTTCTCCACGCATACGGTCATGGTTGGCCGTTACGGTATTCCAGCAAGCCGCATGTTCGGCGATAACCTCAACCCCAGCTCCGAAATCTACGGCGCAGGCGGTAACGTCGTCGTCCATCTGGTTTACGCATACGGCGAAGAGACGCTTGCACACGGTCATTTCGACATCGTTGCAGGACGTATTCCGTTCCTGAACGATTTCTCATCAAATCCGCTATACTGCACGTTCATGAACAACGCCTTCTGCGGTAACCCCAAAGCCGCCGGTGAAAATACAGCGCATTCTTCCTACCCTGACGGCGTATGGGCTACCCGCGTTCGCGTACGCCCCACCACGCATACCTATATTCAGGCAGGTGTGTATTTCAGTCAGGCGGGTATTTACGGCAACACGCAGTATCGCACGGGCTTCAAGTTCAACGGCGCTGATATCAACGGTGAATCCATCCCTGTAGAAGCAGGCTGGGAGCCAGTCTTTGGAGCTGACAAACTGCCGGGTCACTACAAGGTCGGCTATGCTGTCGATACGATCGATCACAACGACACATATTATGATAGCAACGGCAACGCATTTGCCCTCAGCGGCCTTCCAGCCCGTAAGCTGCATGGCTCCTGGGCTGCATGGTTCCTGGCTGACCAGATGGTCTGGCGCCATCACAACGCTGCCAACAAGGAAGCAGGCCTGACACTCGTCGCTGGTTTCTACGCCAACAGTCCCCGCAATTCGACCCGCGCACAACAGTACCAAATGGGCTTCGTGGACAGTGGCCTGCTGCGTGCACGTCCATTCGATACGATCGGCATCAACTTCATGTATGTGAAGGTCGCCAACAACGTCACCAGCACACAGATCCTGCAGATGGAACAGGGACAGCCGCTTCTGAACGGCTCTTATGGCCCACAGTCGTTTGGCGAAGTTCTTGAAGCCACCTATCGCATCCGTGTGATGCGCGGCGTCACGTTCGCACCAGACTTCCAGTACTTCATCCGGCCGGGTGCCCAGGCAGCCCTGCGAAACGCAGCGATGCTCGGCTTCCGCTCACACATCCAGTTCTTCTGATCTACCCGCCCCCGGTCAGAAAAGCCGCGAAAGCAGCCCCACTCGGACCGGGATCCCTCTGAGGGCAGGACACCAGCACATACCGCCGTTCAGGAAGCAAGAATGGAACGGCGTGCAGGAGCCCTGCCTCCAATGACCCTGCCACAACTGATGCAGACAACACGGTTGCCGCACCCCCCCGCTTCCACAGCAGCGCGCACCGCCTCATTCGAGCTGAATTCCATCAGCACAGACAGGTCTCCCACGGTCATTCCCGATCCACGCAGCACGTTCTCCAGCACCCCGCGCGTGCCAGATCCCGTCTCCCTGAGAATCCAGTCCGAACCCACCAATTCTGGAACAGTCTGAGGCGGAGTATTTTTCCATGGATGGAATGGCGCCACCACGAGCAGAAGCCTGTCCAGAGCCACCGTCTCACAGCGCAGGTCCGACAGATCTACTTCCCCCTCAATCAGACCAAGCGTTGCATGGCCCTCTCGAACTGATCGGCAAACCTCCGCCGTGTTTCCAGCCTGCATCCGCAGCTCAACGCCAGGGTGAAGCGCTCGAAAAGCCATCAGGCGCCCCGGTAGCCAGTAGCCTGCAATCGTCTGACTGGCATGCAGATTCAGAACACCTGAACCCAAACCTGCAAAATCAGCCATTCTGGCTTTCAAAGCCGCCATACGCGCAATCACAGCCTGCGCTTCCACCTGCAGCAGGCGCCCGGCGTCTGTCAGTTCGATGCGCCTGCCAATACGGCTGAACAATGACAGACCACACCCGGCTTCAAGCATGGAGATTGCATGGCTCACCGCAGATTGCGTGAGGTTGAGCACGCGTGCAGCTTCCGTCACATGCTCACGTTCTGCCACCGCCAGAAAAACACGCAGCTGATCAAGCGTCATGCAGCCCTCTTTGCAAGCAGGCCTGCGAGCGCCGCGGCCTGATCCCGGATCTCCGGAATAGCGACGGACTCAAAAAGCGTACCAATCCGCATCGGGCCAATCGCAAAAATATCGCCGTGAATTTCTCCCCGCACATCCGTCAGAGCGCCGTCTTCCAAACATTCCAGCCCACCACCCAGAACACTTTGCCTGAGGTCACCACGTTCCAGCATGTTTTTCAGAAGTGGAGAGCCAACTTTCAGATAATCCCGATGCGGCCCGGTACAATTCACCACACGGTCAGCCTGCAAAACCTTCATGCCTTCAGAAGTGCCAACCGTGACCTCTGCACACTTGCCCTGCAATCCAACGGAATGGACATGGCCCCGCGCAAAAACCAGCCGCCCCTCCCGTATCTCGCTCTCCAGTAACGCCGCAACTTCAGGAGCAATACGATGACGCGCAATATCCCAACGTCTTTGTAAATGTCGGCGGAATCGCTGTCGTTCCACCACAGGCATGGACAGCCAGATCCGGTTACTAACGCAGCGCAGCGAATCTACGGCCGTCCTCCAAGGCATGCCGCCACGCACTGCTTTTTTGAACGCTTTAAGACATCCCACAGCCGTCAGAAGCATCTGCGCATCCACGATAGGAGGAACACAGGGCGTTGATTGCGACAGATGAGCCTGTGGAGGCCATCCGTGTCGCGACAAGGCTGTAATTTTCCCGCGATGACCGCTCTCGCGAAGCTTCACAACAACATCCACCGCCGTTAGCCCCGTTCCTGCCAGAACGACGGACATTTCAGCGCCTGTCTCATCATAAAGAACCTGCTGCCAGGCATTATGCTCATACACGCCCTCAGCCTGAGCCCGAGGCTCTACGTTTCGCAAAACTGCCGGGTCAAAATTTCCTTGAGCGAGGATCACGACATCCGCGAGCAAAACACGCCCATCATCCAGATCCAGGTGCCACTGTCCGTCTTCGCGGTAACAGTCCGTTGCACGAACCTGCCAGTGCTCGGGCTCTGCATCATGCCAGCATTGCCGCAGATACTGGCCAAATATCATTCTCGGTGAAAAATTATGGGGGGCAGCACCTACGTCAACAGTCTCTCGCAACCAGCGCAGAAAATGATCGGGATCTTCAGGAAATGCGCTCATCGAACAATTGCGGACATTCAGAAGATGCTGCGGGCAGGACGTGGAATATGCGAGACCCAGAGCCGGTTTTTCAGCAGGATCAAGAATAATAATACGTGCCTGAACATTTGCGTTGCGCAGGTGAAGCGCGAGCAACGTACCGCTCGCACCTCCACCCACAATCACAAATACAGGGACAGAAGCTGATGTCATTTTGGCCTTCCGGGGTAACCGCAGAAACTGCCGTTACCGTCGTCCTTAATGATCCATCAATCCAATAGAAGCTTTGTGTCGGATCGTTCGAAAATGTAAATGAGTAGGACTTCGTGGCCCCAAACGCGAAAAACGGCCCCGAAGGACCGTTTTTTCGAGAAGACTTTCTTAGAAAGTCTGGAGCGGGCGATGGGATTCGAACCCACGACCCCAACCTTGGCAAGGTTGTGCTCTACCCCTGAGCTACGCCCGCACTCCGTGGAGCGGCTTATCGCTGAATCAGCTTATCAGCGCAACCCCATCACGGCGCTTTTTTGCATTTTTTCCGAAATTTTTTCTTCAATATCAGGAAAACTGCCATTTTTATGGGGAACTACAGCGCCTGGTTCAGCCTCCCCTTGCGTTGAGAAGCCACGAAGCCGATCTTTCAGGAAGATTAGCCCACGGCACAAAACGGATTTTACTTCATGAGCAGCAGTTTCAGCGAACATCTTATCGGCCAGTCCCCCAAACCCTCCCCGTCAGCAGCAGGGAAAGGGGTACAGATCGTAGATGCCGACGAGCGGAACTTCATGGCTGAAGTTATTGAAGCAAGTCAGAGCATTCCTGTTCTGGTCGATTTCTGGGCGCCATGGTGTGCCCCGTGCCGCCAGCTCGGGCCCGTCATCGAAAAAGTTGTTCAGGCAGCAGGCGGCCGCGTCAAACTTGTAAAAGTGGACGTCGAAGCCAATCAATCGCTCGCCGCACAACTTGGACAGCTTGGCCTTCCCCTGCAATCGATTCCCGTTGTTGTCGCGTTCTGGAAGGGACAGGTGCTTGACCTGTTTCAGGGTGCCCAGCCCGAGAGCGAAATCCGCCGGTTTGTAGAATCCCTTCTCAAACTCGCAGGTGGCGCCATGCCGGCAACTGAAATCCTGGCTGCTGGAAAACATGCTCTTGCAGAAAGACAGGCTGAGCAGGCCGTGGGGCTTTTCGCTCAGGTTCTGGATACCGAAGCAGAAAACCCCGAAGCCTGGAGCGGCATGATCCGGTCGCTAATCTCATTGAATGAAACAGAATCAGCAGAAGAAGCCCTGTCGCAGGTTCCTGAAAAGCTCCTCACACACCCAGAAATCACAGGCGCCAAGGCAGCGCTGGAACTTCATCGCGAGAGCCAAGCGGCAGCTTCCGAACTTGATGGCTTACGCTCAGCAGGCAACGCCAACCCCGACGATCTCGGACTGAAAATGAAGCTGGCTGCGGCCCTGAACGGTGCAGGCTTCCGTGCGGAAGCGGCGGAAATCCTGCTCGAAATTCTCAAAAAGGACCGCGACTGGGAAGATGGCGCGGCAAAAACAGAACTCCTCCGCTTCTTTGAAGCGTGGGGGCATACCGATCCCATCACCCTGACAGCCCGCCGCAAGCTGTCCTCTCTTCTGTTTTCCTGAGCGCATGGCTTCCTTTTTCGAACAAGGATTTTCAGAGGGCGAGGATGAAATTCCACGCCGCGTTCCCTCTTTGTCAGACATCACCCTTGCTGACATTCCGCCTCGCCTCGGGCTCTTTCCCTTGCCGGGTGCGCTCCTGCTGCCCGGTGGCCGGTTGCCGCTGAACGTCTTTGAGCCACGCTATATTGCGTTGCTGGAAGACGCTCTCGCAGACCGACGGCTGATCGGCATAATCCAGCCGGACAGCCTTGCAGAGGATATGGATGATCTTGATGAGCCTGATCTGCATACGATCGGGACCATCGGGCGCATTACCTCCTTCACGGAACGTAGCGACGGCACTTTCTCCATCACCCTCTTCGGTGTCTGCCGTTTCCGTCTTCTGAGAGAAAGTGGGACTGATCGAGGGTGGAGGCAGGGCATTGTAGATGCCTCATCATTCTCCGCCGACCTTGTGGAATCGGAGCCCTCTCCACTCAACCGTGGCGAGCTTATGGAGGCTCTCAGGCGCTATTTCGCAGCCCGCCGCCTTCGAACCAACTGGCCCACAATAGAAGAGATGGACGACGACACCCTGTTACTCGTCCTGCCGATGCTCGTACCGTTTTCACCAAACGAAAAGCAGGCCCTTCTGGAAGCCGAAACCCTAAACGACCGCGCAGAGGTCTTGCTCGATCTTCTCGCTCGCGGCATGGAATGAACATGACATCTGAACTCGATCCGCGCCTTCTGTCCCTGCTCGTGTGCCCCGTCACCAAAGGGCCCCTGACTTATGACCGGGAGGCTCAGGAACTGATCAGCCCGCGTGCCCGCCTGGCTTTCCCTGTTCGCGATGGTATTCCAGTCATGCTCCCGGAAGAAGCTCGTGCCCTAAACGAGCTGCCCTGATTTCTTCTGGTCCCCAAAAGCCCCGCGCGTCTTAAGCTCCCGGGGCACATATTTCTCTTCCTGTGACACTCGTTCACGAACCTTGAAGTTCATGACCAGCTTCATCAGGTCGGTAGCGTCAATTGCTAGGGCACGACTTGAATCCGTGGCTTCCTGGACGCGTATGGAGTTGGCTCTGGTCGCGGCTTCCAACTGGGTCGTACTGGTGTTGATTTCCATGATCCGTTGCGCCTGAGCCTGCGCCCCCGAAGCAATCTGGCCTACCGCTTCACCCAGTTGCTCAACCGAGCTCTGAATACTCCGAAGCGCGCCACCTGTTTCATCGACAAGACGCACACCGCGCTCAACATCCTCCAGGCTTTCCCCGATCAGAGATTTGATTTCCTTTGCAGCCGTCGCAGAGCGACGTGCAAGCGCCCGAATCTCCTGCGCCACAACCCCGAAGCCCAGCCCCGCATCCCCCGCCCGCGCGGCCTCGACGCCAGCATTGAGTGCAAGCAGATTTGTCTGGAGCGCAATATCGTCAATCACTCCGATGATCTGGCTGATCTGATTGGAAGATGAGGAAATCTTGCCCATCGCGTTAATTGTCCGGGCAACAACCTCGCCCCCCTGCACGGTCTCTCCGCAGCAGCGCGATACCGTGTCATCCGCTTTGCTGGCCTCTGTAGCGACTGATTTCACGGATTCGGTAAGCTCACCGATCGTGCGAGCCACCATCTGAAGACCTTCGACCTGCTCTCCGATCCGCGTTGCAGCATCTTCGCTCGAATCACTGATGCTTCGCGCCCGGCTTTCCACCTTGCCACTCGTGTCCCGCACAGCAAGGATGATGCTACCCAGCCCCGCACATGCTTTGCGAAACGCATTGCTCATACGATTAGAGCGATCTGCTTCCCCATTATCGATTTCCTGAACCAGATCTCCTTCCGCCATCTGCTCAAGCGCGTCGGCCAGCGATTCCGTCAGGACACCAAGGCTGGAAATCCGCTCCTGCTCAACCCTGATCTGCTCGGCCACATCCACATTCTGCATGTACGCCTTAAGACTGAGATCCATATCCAGAAAAGCTGTCTTGATAATCAGGCTGACCTGAGAAGCCAGAAGATCTCCATCAGGAGCGGGAGAACGCGAGCGCCCCCAGAAACCCCTGCGTGCCGACTGCTCACTCACCGTCTGCCGCACAAGATCCGCACAGAGCCGCTCAACCAGAAGCGCATAACCCGCAATATACCACTGCGGCTCCAGACCAATCCGGGCATGAGCATCACCGATCCGTCGGGTACTGTTCAGATAGTCAGCACCCAGTTCACCGCCGAGAAGCTGGGCCCAGTGCTCTTCCTGGCGTCGGCGCGCCGTCTGCTGCTGCATGGGTGAGGAAAAGAATTTTGTCAGTTCTGGCCTGCGGCCAAGTTTCTCGTAAAAGCTGTCGAGAACGGAGCCCAGAGACCCCCGAACCTTCTGCTGGAGCTGTCCGAGCTGGCGCCGCTCACGGCTGCCGATCTCCAGGAATGCCAGACGTTCGGCAAGTTCGGGTGGAATCGACGTCTCTGTCATCCGCTGTCTCCATAACGTGCGACACCTCAGACAAGGAGGTTCAACTTGCAATAACATTTCAAGCGTTACGCAATTATGAAGACATTCTCCGAAACAAGAGAACTAGAGCATTAGAATCACAATACTGGATCAGTGCGTATTTGATCCATAAGAGACTTCCGTATCCGGCGTTGAAGCACGCGGAGTAAGATCCATTCCATTACCAGAACCGATTGAAACCGTTCCCGGAGCGGCACTGCGACCATTACTCTCAGGCATTTCTGCGGACCGCGAAGATGGAATGGGTGCATCATCTGCATAGCCAGTATTGCCATCATGATGGCGATGGTGTCGCCCACCATCAGAACCCGCGCCAGGAGGCGGAAGCTCGGACATATCAGCAGGCGGCCCATCAAACAGCGACGAGGCGCCACAGGCTGTAAGGGCAAGAGGCAAGGCAAGAAGAATGAACGACATACGTCTCATGTGCGCAGTGATAGCACTTTTACGCGGTTGACGCATCCCTGCCCGGAATGGGACACAGCGCCCATGTTCACGCCCGCAGGGGCCAATCCTTTCAGGACACCAGATCATGTTTGAAGGCCGGATTACTTCCTCCGCCGCTCGCCGCCGTGCCTGGTGGGACAGCCTCTTCGTAGACCACGCAATCTTCCGCCTCGTCTGGACAAACGTCACTCCCGTCATTCCGGGCAAGGTATGGCGCTGCAATCATCCAACCCCTGCCCGGCTGAAGCGCCTTAAATCCAGCCTTGGTCTGAAGACACTTGTGAATCTGCGCGGACATCGCCAGTGCGGCTCCGACGCGCTCTCACGCAGCGCGAGCGAAACCCTCGGGCTTGACCATCTCGACATGGCATTCGAAAGCCGCGGTGCACCACATCGCGATCGTATCCTGCGCTTTTATGGCATGTATCAAACCCTGCAATTTCCCATGCTGATGCACTGCAAATCCGGCGCAGACCGCGCAGGTCTGGCGTCAGGCCTGGTCGTGATGTTTGAGGGAGGAACTGCAACGCAGGCCCTCAGACAACTCCACTGGAAATTTGGTCACTTCAACCGCTCCCGTACCGGAATTCTGGATGCGTTCTTCCTGCGTTACCGGGATGAAGCAGAAGGACGCGTTCCATTCCTCGACTGGGTCAGAAATGAATATGACGAAGACCGCCTGCGTGCAGATTTCAAAGCCGGCAAACTTGCGTCTTTCCTGAACGACAACGTTCTCAAACGCGAGTAATCAGAGCATTTCTGATGTGGAAGACATGCTGCGTATCAGATCAAGCATCCGCTTTCGCATGGACGAATCCGGGATACGGTAATATGAGCGCACAAGATCAACAGTCTCCCGTTTGGTAAAGAGAGACGCTTCATCTGGCGGGAGATCGAAAAGTTTGGGTGATGCTACAGCCTTGGGTGGCGGCCCCCCGAATGCAGACTGCGTCTCCGCGAAACCAGTCGACACTGGGAAAACAGGGGCAGACGCCGCTGATGTATCTTCCCGCATGTCATCAAAGAAAAATCCTATGGGAACATCCAGAACCCGAGCAAGATCGTAAAGGCGACTTGCTCCCACACGATTGATGCCACGTTCATATTTCTGAACCTGCTGGAATGTGAGCCCAAGCGCATCTGCCAGTTTTTCCTGAGACATCCCCAGAAGTGTCCGACGCAGACGGATGCGGCCACCCACATGAGCGTCGACAGGACCCGCGGCTGATACACTCTTGGCCGCCGCGCCTTCTGTCGACGTTGTCATTCCGCAATTCCTTTCCAGAAAACTTCTGGAAGGTTACCCAAACAACATAATATTATCAATGTTAACCTTTTGGTACAAACACAACCCGCTCTGCTCTCTGCCCACGACGAGGGATAAAAGCCAAAAGCATAAACAGAATGGCCAATGATGCCGGGATCGCCCGCCCCCAACGCGAAAATAGTGTTGCCTTCAACGGTGGCGGAACATCGGTGACCAATGCATCGGCCAATCCCCATCCAAGACGACTAACTTCATGGCCGCGCCCATCATAAACAGCTGAAATACCGGTATTATTTGCAAAAACAACAGGCAGCCCCTCTTCAACGGCGCGCATCCGTCCCGTTGCAAGATGCTGACGGGGGCCCGCACTATTTCCGTACCAGGCATCATTCGAAATGGTCAGAAGCCAGTTAGGACGCTTGTGACGCTCCGTCACCGAGCCTGAAAAAATGATTTCATAGCAGACCATCGGTCCCAGGGAGCCAATATCAGGCAAAGTCCACGTCCTGAGACCAGGACCCGGCGTAATAACGCCCGGAAGAATATTGAACGGCAAGATCCAGGGCTGATATTCACCAAACGGGACAAGACGACTTTTGTCGTAGATCGCTTCGATATGCCCGTCAGGCGCCACTGCTTCCAGACTATTGAACCAGTGGCCATCCTTTTCGCGGTCTGAACCGATCAGGGAGGGTGCGCCACTGGCTGCCTGCTCAATCATCTGCCGTGCAAGCTCGTCTTCATCCAGAAGACCGGGAAAGCCAGACTCAGGCCAGATCACAACAACCGGGCGGGAGCTTCCATCGTCGCGCGCCTGCTGTACACCTTTAGAGGTCAGTCTGAGATAGCGTCGGAAATTCTCGATTGCACTCTGATGGCTGATGATTTCGTCTTCAGAAACATTCCCCTGAACAAGAACAGCGCGCGGATTGACAACATCAAGCGGTTGAACTGTTTCAAGTCTCCAGTAACCCCAGCCACCCCACAAAATGGCCGCTATCAGAACAGCCGAAGCTGCCCTGCGGCTGCGAAAGACCGTCAGAGCACCCAGCACGACAAACAGCGTAATGCCATCGACACCAATCAGGCTGGCAGGCTGAATAAAGGCATCTCCAACTACACCTGGAAATTCCAGATCACTTCCAAGCGGGTTCCACGGAAATCCGGAAAACAGAAATACTCGCCCCATATCCACCAGAGTCCAGCTTCCGGAGAACATCAACACCCGGCGCCAGCCTGCGGGCACCAGTCGACACAGGACTGCGGGCACAGCCACCAGTGGCGCAATGATGAGGGACACACCGGGAGATGCAAACGGCACCACCCACCAGAATTCATGCACACGGGTCAGGATGGCATTCGTCAGCCAATATAGACCCGCAATATGAAACCCCATTCCAAAAAGGAAACCGCAAAGCGCAGCCTGCTTCCAGCTTCTGGCGTCTTCTGCGGCGCGATACAGCACCAGCAATCCGAGTGGCAGCACGAAAAGCGCGCACACAGGAGGGAGCGAGAGCGCTGCAAAAGCGCCGGAAAGCAACATCAGACCGGCCAGGCGCCAGCCACGGACAGGAAGCGTCGGGTTCATGGAAAAAGCACCGTCCGAATTTGAGAAGAAACCGCCCTGACTGAAAAGCGGCAAACAGAAATAAGGCCAGGTTCAAACGACAGAACGTTCTCACCCGGCCTTGCTAAAAGAGGTCGCCCATCGAGACAGCGTCAGTCCAGCGCGTCGCGCAGTCGGCGCTCATAATGGCGATAGTATTTGTCAGCCAGAAGCTCACTCTTCACCAGAACAGCAACATCCGTGGTGTTGAACTGCTCATCCACCACAGCACCATCACCAACATAACCGCCAAGGCGAAGATAACCTTTGATCAACGGGGGCAGCTTGTGACGCAGGCCCGGAAATCAAGAGCGTGTGGGTCCGTGCGCTGCATCTCGACGTAGCGGTCTGGCAATGCACGGATGCGGAGGGCCGGAGGTGCGAGATGATTGTGATGCAGATAGGTCAGTTCATCAGCCAGAGCATCCGGATTGGTCCCCGCGAGGCTTGCACAGCCAAACAGCACATCAATACGGTGAAGGAAGATGTAAGACGCAATGCCGCGCCACAGAAGCTGCATCGCAGAACGCCCACGATGCCCGCGTTCCACACAGGAACGTCCGACTTCCAACAGACGCCCCGGAAATTCTGTCAATGTAGAAATATCATACTCGGACGACGTATAAAAACGCCCAAGCTTTTCTGCGGCATCCGAACGCAGCAGACGATAAGTACCAACAACGCCTTCGGCACCGGAAGATATGGCGTGATCAATGACCAGCAGATGGTCAGCAACCTCATCAAACTCGTCCACATCGCGCTTTGTGCGGAAAGTCCGTTCGTCCGGACGTGCGCCCATTTCCTCGAAGAAGACCTTGTAACGCAGTGCCTGAGCTGCATCGCGCTCTGCTTCGGTCGTCGCAATACGAACGCCAAGATCGCCACCCCGAAGCTCCTGAAAACCGCCATCGCGATCCAGTGCCAGGGTTGAGAGCGTTTCCATCTGCTTCAGCGTCGTTTCGCTGCTTGCCAGAGTGTGACCGGCTTTTGCGGCCTCACTACCCTTCATAGAGGTGATGAGATCCGATTCTGCTGGTTTGCTGGTCATGATCCGCTCGTCTCTGTGTTGATGCTGTCGCTCTTTGCCTTCGTCTCCGAAGAGGCAGAACGACTTCCCCCACGTCGACGGGCAAACAACTCTATACGATGAGACACAAGATCAAAACCGAGCTTTTCGGCAATCTGCGTCAGAAGAATGACCGGTTCATCATTCTCAAATTCAACCACACGGCCGCTGTCAACGTCGATGATATGATAATGATGGCCATTTTCACTGGCCTCATATCGGGCACGACCACCGCCGAAATCACGGCGAGCCAGAATACCCTTTTCTTCCAGAAGCCTGACTGTCCGATAGACGGTAGCTACGGAAATACGGCTGTCGAGCGCAGAAGCGCGTCGATAAAGCTCTTCAACATCCGGGTGATCTTCGGCTTCGGAAAGCACATGGGCGATGACACGTCGCTGCCCGGTCATCTTCAGACCGTTCTGCACACAGAGGCGCGCTATCGGCGAATCATCTACGATTCCGGAAGCAGGAGAACGCCGACTGCCGGCTCGGGGATTTCTATCCACAGATTTTGTGCTCACCACCATGTCTGCGGCCTAGCCGATAAAGGATCAGCTTGTCCAATTTTACTGTCAGAACAGCATACCGCCCCTGCGGATGAAGTCACAGGGGCAATATGTTAGTTCGGTCTCAGTCTTCGCGACGACGGCCCAGACCGATCTTGCGCGCGAGCGAGGAACGATGGCTGGCGTAGTTCGGTGCAACCATCGGATATTCCGGCGGCAGACCCCAACGCTCACGGTATTCCTGCGGTGTCATGTTGTAGGCTGTCTTGAGGTGACGACGCAGAAGCTTCAACTTCTTTCCATCTTCAAGGCAGATGATGTAGTCAGGGAATACAGACTTGCGCGGCGGAACGGCAGGTGTCGGCTTTTCAGCAGGGACTTCTTCCGGGACTTCCACATTCGCAAGAGCTTCGTGGACGGACCGGATCAGAGCCGGAAGCGCCTCGGAAGCAATATCATGGCTGGAAACATAAGCGGTAATGATCTGCGCTGTCAGACGGCGCATGCCAAGAACATCGGACTCTTGCGACATTATTAAACCTTCTTCATCCTGTGGAGACGCGCATGTAGCAGTAATAAAAAACATACTGCAAGCATATATCTTATAGGGAAACGTAAATGACAAAAAATGACATAAATGTTCTTGATGTCCGGCACCTGATTTGCCCAATGACAACAGTGCATGTGCGGCTACGCCTGGACAACATGACTTCCGGAGAAGTCATCAACATTCTTGTGAAAGGTGAAGAGCCTCGTAGAAATGTGGCTTCTTCCATCAGAAGCCTTGGACACGAAATCCTCGAAACTTCAGGCACTTCCGAGGCGGCAGAAGACTATTGTTTCAGGGTGGTCAAGGCTTGAACAAAAGCACGAGAGCGTCTGAGCCATCCGCGTAATACGAAGCGCGGCGACCGACTTCACTAAAACCACACCGCTTATACAAGCGTAACGCGCCTTTGTTAAGAACAGATACTTCAAGAAATACTGAATAATCTTTCATACTTTCCCGAACGAGACATGCCCCGATTCCCAGGCGCCTTACATTCGGCCGGACAGCCAGCGTCAGAATTTCACTTTCATCAGCAATTGTCCGCAGGAGCAGAAATCCTGCGGGCTGCCCTTCAACCATGGCCACAATCGCTTCAGTCCCCCGAATACTGAGCAAAGAGCCAAAAGAAGCCTCGTCCCATACTTCTCCAGCTTCGAACGCTTCCGCGTGCATGGCCGCGAGCAGCGCTTCACAGCCACTACCCAGTCGGGAAACCCGAATATCGTGCAATGTCATAAAGGAGCGGGACGAAGCCCTGCAGCCGGAGGCTTAGCCTCAGGCGGGTCAACATACAGTGGCATCAGAGGCCGGGAGCGCCCGTCTCTGGCTGCATGCAAAATGCCCAACGCCGTTGGCGCAACACAATCAAGCACTTCACATGAAAGACCGGACACCTCAGCGACGGCATCTCCGGCCGCAGCTTTCCAGCATGAAGCATCCAACACATCCGTTTGGACTGCGATAACGGCCCCTTCCGGGCTGTCCACAAAAACACGTCCACGACGCGCAACACTGACGCAGGTTACATCTGGGTGGCCGAGCGTGGCGCGGATGGCTGCCCCAAGCGTCACACCCACTACTGGACATCCCCAGCCAGCCGATAACCCTGCCGCCAAAGACAATGATGCCCGCAATCCCGTAAACGAACCTGGCCCGACGACAGCTGCAACAAGGTCGGGCGCTCCTGCCCAGCCCGCTTCATGAAGAAGATCACGCACCAGAGGAGCAAACTGCTCAGATGCACCCCGCCCCGCCATGAGGCGCTGCGCGACAACATTTTCCCCATCAATCAGTGCGATCAGGTTGGTGTGTCCCGCACCAGCACCGGCGCCATTAAAAACCAGAGTTTTCAGAGACACAGACAGGCTTCACCGAAATCAAGACGAGGTGCCCGGGGTGCTGCATGATCTGGATGTGGTTCGTTTTCTGCCGGATAGCCTAGACCAACCAGAAAATTTGCCCGCCAACCCGTTGCCGCAAGAAGCGCATCTTCAACCATGAAGCTATCGAAACCAGACATTGGCATCACTGACAGACCAAGCATTCGCGCAGCAATAATCAGATAGCCGCCCTCGAGCGTACTATTGCGAAACGCCGTTTCTTCCGAAAGGCCGACATCTGCTGCAAACCAGTCCCGCAGACCTTCCTGAGACCCAAGCCGCGGCAATGTCTCAAAGAACAATGGGTCCTGACAGATAACGGCCAGAACCGGGGCACTCATGGCCCGCTCAACATTCCCCGGAGACAGCGCAGGGCGAATGCGCTCACGCGAATCCTGATTAGTCAGAAAGACAAAACGACCCGGAGAGCAGTTACCCGAGGTTGGGCCAAGCTTCACCAGATCATACAGGCGACGCAGAACATCTTCACTGACCGGACGCGGCGAAAACGCCTGTGGTGTTCTCGCATCCGTAAACAGCTTCTCCGCACCCGGCACCGGACCAGACGGTACAGCCGTTTCGTTCATATCCATTACGGGCAGGTCAGATGTCTGCTGCTCCATCCCTCAATCCTCGACCTGCTCGACCGCAACCACTTCCGGCACGTAATGACGGAGCATGTTCTCGACGCCATGCTTAAGCGTCGCGCGGGAAGACGGGCAACCCGAACATGCACCCTGCATCGTCAGGTATACGATGCCGTCCTTGTAGCCACGGAATGCAATATCGCCACCGTCCCCAGCAACAGCCGGACGGACCCGTGTATCAAGAAGCTCGCGGATCTGAGCCACGACTTCCTTGTCTTCAGGGGCGATATCATGTTCGACAGTATCCTGATGACCCGCCAGAACCGGTCGGCCAGTCGCAAAGAATTCCGTCAGCGCAGTGAGCACGACAGGCTTCACATCACCCCAGCTGACACCATCAGCCTTGGTGATGGAAACGAAGTCGCTTCCCAGAAACACACGTCGCACATCCGGAAGATCAAACAATGATTCCGCAAGCGCCGAACGACCTACAGCCGCATCTGCATCGCCAAAATCAACAGGACGGGAATCGCCCGTCACGCTGCGGCCCGGAAGAAATTTTAAGGTCGCGGGGTTCGGGGTATCCTCAGTCTCGATCAGCATTGAAGTCATGGCTCTCATTCTCCAGTTGCCCTTGAGATGTGCCACTTTAATTCAGGAAGCAAGACCCCGGACCGGATTAGTCCTGCTTCCGCGCGCTGAGACCGGCTCCTCTGATGGAGGAAGCACGATTGTGGCACACAGCCCCCCATATCCCTTAGAGGCATCTCCACGCCCGAGTTTGAGGTATCCCCCCTCTCGAGCAATTTCGCGCGTCACAATAGCCAGCCCGAGTCCCATACCGCCCGTCTGTCGGGAGCGTGAGCTCTCCAACCTGTAGAAAGGGGCCAGAACACGTTCATATTCGCTCTCGGGAATGCCGGGGCCATTGTCGCTGATGGAAACCTGCACACCACCATCTGCGGTACGCTCAAGCGTAGCCAGAACATTACCGCCGTAGTTAAGAGCGTTTTCGATCAGATTGGACAGAACGCGCTTGATCGCCAGAGGCCGCACCCTGACGAGCGCTCTGTCCGGTCCTTCATATCGTGCATCCCGCCCACGGTCGGCGTGGTCGTCCAGAAGCGTGGCCAGAGTCGCAACAAGATTGATCGTTCTGGGAACCTCCGGATCATCCGCGCCTGAAAGATAGGCAAGAACGCCATTCACCATGGCTTCCATTTCGTCCAGATCCGCTTCGATCGCAGACTGGGCTTCACCATCATTCAGAAACCCACATCGCAGCCTGAGCCTTGTGAGGGGCGTCCGCAGATCGTGCGATACAGCCGCAAGCGCCTGCGTACGATCGTTAATCAGGCTTTGAATCCGCTTCTGCATGGCGTTCATGGCGCGCGCGAGACCACGGACTTCGCGAGGTCCGCGCTCATCCAGCGGGACCCACGTCTCGTTTGAGCCAATCCGGTCAGCAACACCTGCCAGCGCGCGTAGAGGCATGCTCAGGCCGCGAACAAGCATCGTCGCAGCCAGCACAACCGCACCAGCGACGATGGCGGCAGACGCAAGTCCGCGGGTAACATGCTGGTGGCGACCGAGCATTCCCGGCACGCGAAAGAAAATAAAGCTGCCGTCCGGGAGCTGGACGGAACCCATGACGTCCGAAACACCGGCGCCAATCGTATAAAGCGAAAGATGAGCATGGACGAGCGCCGGATCATTCTCGATCAGGCGTCGGGTAAGTTGCCCGAGTCCATAGGACAAATGCGCGCCATGTCTGGCAGGCACAGTATTCACAGGCTGCCAGCTCAGATTGAGCTCCGCGCCCGAAAGCATCACGGCAAGGAAAGACCGCTGTGTAAGGGGCGCTGCCGCCAGAACACGCAAATCCGTGCTGAGAGCCTCGCCAAGCTGCGCAATCCGCGCATCATCGACGATATAGGTTTCAGCTTCTTCGTAGAAAACAGCATTGGCCAGGAAGACCATCGTGATGGCCACTGCGAGTACGACAGTGACCCTCCCGACAAGACCCAAAGGCCAAAGTAATATGCGGTGCGCGCCAGTCAGACCCGCTCAACCTCTGCAACGAAAATGTATCCAAGACCGCGCACTGTGCGAATCAGCGTATCGGCATCATGCCCGAGCTTGCGGCGCAGTCGGCTGACCAGCACATCGATGCTGCGATCAGAGACATCACCCAGACGTGTTCGGGACAGTTCCAGCAGGCGGTCACGGGCGATCACGCGCTGTGGATTGTCCAGGAAGCTCGTCAACAGATCGTGCTCAGCGCCTGAGATATCGACCGTCGCACCTGTTGGATCCGTCAGTTCCCGGCGGCGAAGATCCAGTGTCCACCCTGCGAAACGCAACGTCTCACGGCGAACCTTTTCAGTAGACGTGCCCACGCTTCCGCGACGCAGAACGGCACGAACACGGGCAAGAAGCTCACGCTGGCCGAAAGGCTTGGGCACGTAGTCATCCGCGCCAATCTCAAGACCCGTCACACGATCACGTTCTTCAGCACGCGCGGAAACCATAATGATGGGGACCTGCGCAGGCGCGGTTTCGTTCGGATGTGCCGCACCCTGCCCATTGCGCAGAGCACGACAGAGCTCAATGCCACTCACGCCCGGAAGCATGACATCGAGAATGATGAGGTCCACAGGTGCCACATCGAGAGCGGCCCACATTTCCTCGCCACTGGAAACGCCACGGACGCGGAAACCCCCACCCTGCAACGCGCGCAGGATGAGTGTTCTCATTCCCGCGTCGTCTTCGACCACTAGAATGCGGGCAGGGAGATCTGGATCGGAGAGATTCGGTGCCATAATGCCTCCATGATACCGTGCGGAAAGCACAACAGGCAACACAGCTGCACACTAGGTCACAAAACACCAAAACGTGCGAACCGCTGACTTGTCATACGTTCTCACATATACAATGCACGTTTCCTGTCTGAGGCACATGCCTCTTTGTCTCCTGTGATCCGGAGCCCACCATGCCCAGCATCTCTCCAGGCGTCGTCAGTGGCGCAGACTACCGCACTCTGCTTGATGCCTGCCGGGACGGCGGATACGCCCTGCCGGCCGTCAATGTCGTTGGAACGAACAGCGTCAACGCCGTCCTTGAAGCCGCAGCCCGCAATGGATCAGACGTCATTATTCAGGCATCCAACGGTGGTGCACGCTTCTTTGCCGGAGAAGGCCTCCCGGATGCGCACCGTGCCCGCGTCCTTGGTGCTGCTTCCCTTGCGCGCCATGTCCACCTTCTGGCGAAGGAATACGGGATTGCGGTCATCCTCCATACCGACCACGCCGATCGCAAGCTTGTTCCGTGGCTCGATGACCTGATCAGCCTCAGCGAAGACGAGTTTGCCGCCACAGGACGCCCTCTCTTCACATCACATATGCTCGACCTTTCAGCCGAACCGATCGAGAAAAATCTGGAAACCTCGGCTGAGATGCTTAAGCGCCTTGCGCCTCTGGGCATGGGACTCGAAATCGAACTGGGCGTAACCGGCGGCGAGGAAGATGGCGTTGGCCATGACCTTGAAGAGGGTGCGGACAACGCGCATCTCTACACGCAACCCGAAGACGTTCTGCGCGCCTGGGAACTGCTGGCCCCTCTCGGCACAGTGTCCATCGCGGCGTCTTTCGGTAACGTCCATGGCGTCTATAAGCCTGGGAACGTCAAGCTGCGCCCCGAGATTCTTCTTGCCTCCCAGCAGGCTGTCGCAGCAGTGGCAAAAACGGGACCAAAGCCGCTCAGCCTGGTTTTCCACGGCGGTTCGGGTTCGGAAGTCGCGGATATCGAAGCCGCGGTATCCTATGGTGTGTTCAAAATGAACATCGATACGGATGTGCAGTTCGCATTCGCAGAAGGCGTGGGCGCCCGCGTCTTTGAAAATCCGGAGGCCTTCCGCCACCAGATTGACCCGACCTCGGGCAAGCCCCTGAAATCATTGTATGACCCACGCAAATGGCTGCGTGCAGGCGAAAAGAGCATTATCCAGCGCATGGATGAAGCTTTCGAGACCCTTGGTGCCAAGGGGCGCTCCATCGCGAAATCCTGAGAAGCACATTCTGGCGGAATAAAATATTCCGCCAGATGATTGATCCGATCAGGCGCACAGTCCTCCATCGACAGTCAGCACAGTGCCCGTGACATAACCCGCAGCCGGGCTTGCGAGATATGACACGGCCGCTGCAATATCCGACACCTTTCCATACCCGCCTGTGGCACAGAAACTGCGGATCAGAGACGCACCCTCGCCATCTGCCGGATTAAGTTCCGTGTCGATCGGCCCCGGCTGCACGACATTGGCCGTAATGCCCCGTGTCCCCAGATCACGCGCAACGCCCCGTGCAAATCCGGGAAGTGCCGCTTTGGTTGCGGAATAGAGCGAAATACCCGGAAACGGCGAACGCTCTCCAAACGCCGAACCAATATAAATCAGACGACCGCCAGACGTCATGTGCTTCACTGCTTCAGACGTCTCGATCATAACAGCGCGAAGATTCAGGTTCAGAACCTGCTCGATCTGTTCGATTTCCGCCTGATCAATTGATCCATAAGGGTACATTCCAGCATTACAAACGAGCGCATCGATGCGTCCGAACTCTTGGATAGTGCGGGCGATAATGGCGCGGTTGCCCTCGGCTGAACCGCCATCTGCCTGAATGGGAAATGCCCGGCGGCCTGTGGCACGAATTTCAGCAGCGACTTCTTCTGCACGCGCTGCATTGCGCGCATAGGAAAAGGCGACATCATAGCCGTCTTCAGCAAGCTTAAGAGCGATTCCTGCACCGATACCGCGGCTTCCGCCGGTTACGATGGCGACACGTTGGGTCATTGCGAAACTCCTTGCTACATGAATGCACAAAGGTTTCGCATGGTTTGGAAGTCATTGGGATAGCCTGACTACACCACGACAAATCTGACCGTCAGGGTTTCTGGCAAGATACCGTAACTGTGGGACCGCAGAAGGGAAGGCCACGCTTCGCAGGAACTGGCCAGAGAAAATGGATTCCAAGAAAAATCAGGACAAACACCCCGGCCGTGATGCCCCATGGCCGCAGGCTTGCTTGCCGCACAACAGGCTCGGCAAGAGGCTCCTTTTCCTGCTGGAGCCTCGCTTCCCGCAACAGGGTTTCAAGATCGCTCAAGCCCGGTTTCCTGCCTGATCAGCCATGTGGATGGGGAGCGTCCAGCATGGCATTCATCTCAATCCATTCCCGTTTCGTCAGGCCGGAATTCTCCTGCCCTACGTCCTCACCGGCGAGACGCCTACGCAGCACCTTGAGCATCCCGGCAGAGAACGTGAAAGCACCCAGACGATATTCCTCGAAAGCCGCAGCCGTT
>Ga0157362_1000052_pt1 | contig 32459 bp, 24 predicted proteins | sample AttlaeALBM3_FD_111480 | JGI IMG/M metagenome (GOLD analysis project Ga0157362, IMG submission 111480) | Fungus gardens microbial communities from leaf cutter ant in Ribeirão Preto, State of São Paulo, Brazil - Atta laevigata ALBM3 | ecosystem: Host-associated > Fungi > Mycelium > Unclassified ... | reverse complement strand
CTGTCGGAACAGGGCGCGGGGATGCGGCGCAACAGCCCGATATCGCGGCGTTCATGAATACCCATGGCGGTGAGGCCGCCACGGACCCGACCGGATCGCGGTCGGACCCGGAACATTGAGGAAGGAAAGACCCATGAAGTTTCGTGGCACATATACCGTCATGATCACGCCTTATGACAGTGAAGGACGCGTTGACGTTCCGGGGCTGCGGCGCTTCACCGACTGGCAGATCGCACAGGGCATTGCGGGCCTGATCCCGCTGGGCTCAACCGGAGAATTCCTGTCGCTGACGGATGACGAGCGCACGCTGGTTGCACAGACCGTTATCGAGCAGGCTGCAGGCCGCGTTCCGGTTTTCATCGGCACGGGCGCCGAGAATACATATGACGTGATCCGCTATAGCCAAGAAGCCGAGAAGCTTGGGGCGGATGGCGTGATGATCATTCCGCCGTTTTATTCCACGCCGACGGACGACGAACTGTTCGTCCATTATCGCCGGATTTCAGATGCAATTGGCCTGCCGATCATGCTCTACAACAACCCGGCCACGGCGAATGTGGATCTGAAGCCGGAACTGGTGGCGCGCCTGTCCCATATCGACAACTGCTGTCTGATCAAGGAATCCACGATGGATGTGACCCGCGTGCGGGATATCATCCGGCTGTGCGGTGACCGGCTCTCGGTTTTTGGCGGCATTATGGGCTTCGAGAGCTTTCTCGAAGGGGCGATCGGCTGGGTTGCAGTGGCCTCCAACGTGGCGCCTCATGTCATGAGCGAGATTTTCAATCTCTGTGACGGTTACAAGGATATCGGCAAGGCCCGCGAGATGTATTTCCGCCATGTCCCGCTGATCCAGTTCGTGGGCGGTCAGGGCTATGTCTCGGGGACGAAAGCCCTTCTGAAGCATATGGGCTTCGATGTGGGTGGTCCGCGCGCGCCGCGTTTGCCGCTGCCGGCTGAGGATGATGCGCGTGCGTTCCAGATCGTCCGCGATCTGGACCTGCGGTTCGAAGAGCGCGCCTGATATGGGGGGTAGCCCTGTATCCTGTCTGATTCGGGGAGCAGGGCTGCTCTGTGCAGCCCTGGCGTTCGGAGCGCAGGCCGCGCCATGCCCGGAGGAGGTCAGCGGGCTGATTTCTCCGCAGCATCTGATCATGGCGACCAATCCGACGCTGCCGCCCCTGCAATATGTGACGGTGGACGGGCAGATCACCGGGATGCGGATCGAACTCGGGAATGAGATCGCACGCAGGCTGTGTTTGACGCCGGTCACGCTTTCGACGTCCTTTGCGCAGCTTACGCTTGGACTGCTTGAAAAGCGGTGGGACGTCATCAATACGGGGATGTTCTACACTGCCCAGAGGGCGCGGCTGATGGAAATGATCCCCTATGAAATTCAGGCGATCAGCGTGTCTCTCAACGACGATTCTGCCCGGCACCCCACCCGGCTAGAGGATCTGTCCGGCTCTTCGATCGGGGTTGAGATGGGCGGGATCGAGGAGCACCATGCCCGCGAAGCCGATCAGGCCCTGCGGAACGCCGGGCGTCCGGGTTTTGATATCAAGACGTTCCAGAACGTGGGCATTGCCTTTGCTGCTCTGCGGGCGCGGCAGGTGACAGCCGTGTTTTCCATAGATGCGGTGGCAAGGCGCAATGCGCTTCAGGGCGGTGTAAGGCCGGTTCTGAAGGGGCTGTATCCCACGCCTGTTGCCTTGGCGCTGAGGGATCCGGCTTTGGCGCAGCGATTGGCGGATGTTCTGGAAAACATGCGTGAGGATGGAACACTGGACCGCCTCATGGCGCCTTATGGTGTTTCGCCCTTTCCCGGACGGATCACGGTTTCAGGACCGGCCCATCCGTCCGGCACACCCTGATACGACACACTAATTCGATATACGAGCACGGGGCATCGATATGCAGATCTGGAGCTGGAACGGCTTCTTCACCTATCTCGGCAGCCCTTATATTTTCCGCGGGGCACTCATCACTGTCTATATGACGGCCGTCTCAATGCTGATGGGGTTCCTTCTGGGGCTGCTGCTTGCCGTTATGAAACGCTCGCAGCGTCGTTTGCTTTCGTGGCCCGCGCGGTTCTATGTCTGGTTTTTTCGAGGTACGCCACTGCTGGTCCAGCTTGTCGTGATTTATGCTGGACTGCCGAAGCTGGATATCCGGCTGAGCGTGATGGCGTGTTCGATCATCGGGCTGACGCTGAACGAGGCGGCGTATCTGGCGGAAATCATCCGTGCGGGTCTGAATGCCGTGCCGACCGGCCAGATCGCGGCGGCACGGGCGCTGGGTCTGAGCGAGCGGCAGATTGCCTGGCGCATCGCGTTTCCGCAGGCGTTCCGGCTTATTATCCCGCCGCTGGGTAATTCGGTGAACGGGCTGCTTAAGACGACCAGCGTGACGTCAGTCATTTCCATGGAGGAATTGATGCAGCGCAGCCAGATTCTGGTGCAGGACCAGTTTATGGTTTTGGAGCTCTTTTCTGTAGCGGCCCTGTATTACCTGCTGATGACGACTGTATGGGATTTTCTGCAGCGGCGGATCGAGCATTATGCAGAGCGTCCCTATCGCCGCCAGCAGCAGTCCGCGGCAGTTGATCCCATCGAAATGCCTGTCACGGCGCAGGACGCACGCTGATGTCGGATTGTCTGAGTTTTACGTTCAATGACAGGCCTGTCTCTGCGCAAGCCGGTCAGACCCTGACGGCAGCTTTGATGGCTGCAGGCCGGATCGTGCATCGCACAGCTCCTGACGGGTCAGGGCGCGGACCGTTCTGCGGGATCGGGGCCTGCCAGGATTGTCTGCTGGAAGTGGACGGGCAGATGTCGCGCCGGGGTTGCATGACGCCGGTGCGGGACGGCATGCGGGTCCGGAGCAATGACCGTCTCCCGGATGCGGCTGTTTCAGCGCCCCTGTCGGGGGGTGAAGAGCGGCTGGCCGAACATGTCTGCGAGGTTCTCGTGGTGGGCGCCGGGCCGGCGGGGCTGGTGGCCGCGATGGAGTTGGCACGAGGCGGTGTGGACGTTCTTGTCGTGGATGAGCGTCACATTCCGGGCGGCCAATATTTCAAGCAGAATGCCGTGCATCCAGAGCAGCAGGACGATCAGGCGCGCAAGGGGCGGCACCTGATTGACGCCATGCGGGCCAGTGGTGCACGTCTGTGGCACGACACGCTCGTATGGTGCGCCCATCGCGAGGACGGCACGCTCGTCATCGGGGGGCTGCGGGATGGCGAGGCGTTCTATATCCGCACACAGCACATCATCGTGGCAACAGGTGCGCAGGAGACACCCGCTCCGCGTCCGGGCTGGACGTTGCCGGGCGTCATCACGACGGGAGCGGGACAGATGCTGCTGCGAGCCTATGAAACAGTCTCTCCGGGCCGGGTCATCATTGCTGGAAACGGGCCGCTCAATCTTCAACTTGCTGCGGAACTCGTCGATCGTGGAGCCGATGTGGTCGCTGTTGTGGAATCAGCGTCTGCGCCCGTGAAACGGCCTGTTCTGGCTGGGCAGCTTTCTATGGCGGCGCCACGTCTCGCTTTTGCCGGGATGCGGCATCTCTGGACGTTGCGCCGGGCAGGTGTGCCTGTGCTGTGGGAGAGTATCGTAACACGGATCGAGGGCTCGGTCAGTGTTGAACGTGTGACGGTGAAGCAGGCCGGAGCAGAAGCGCATTCGATCGAGGTCGATACAGTTTGTCTTGGCGACGGATTTGTCCCGGCCAGCGAGTTGCCGCGTCTTCTGGGTTGTCGGCAGGACGTCCGGGGTTGGCCCGTACCTCACCCCGAAACAGGACGACAGCCCGACGGGCGGACCGATCAGACGGATGTGTCCGTCATCGGCGAGGCGGGGCGTTTTGGAGGGGCTTTTCTGGCGCAGGCCCAAGGCAGACTGTGTGCGGCGCGGCTGCTGGAGCAATTCGGAAAGATGCTGCCCCCCGCTCTGGAACGCAGCCGGCAGATGTATCGCGACAATGCGCGCTTTCAGGACCTTCTGTGGAAACTTTATCAGCCGGTTGGGCTGCTTCCAGTGCCGGAAGATACCACCATCCTGTGTCGGTGCGAATGTGTGACGGCCGGGACTGTCAGGGCACGAGTGGCCGAGGACGGGATTACGGATCTGGCGGCCCTTAAACGGGCAACACGTGCCGGGATGGGGCGCTGTCAGGGGCGGTTCTGTCAGGCGTCGCTCATGAAGGTCCTGCCCGAGCCGAAAAGCGAGAAGGACTTTGCGGCGCCCCAGATTCCCCTTCGTCCGGTGCCAGTGGCGGCACTGGCGCGCCAGAAGCCGGAATGGCAGGGGCATGTCCGGGTCCCCATTCCTTCGGGTCTGGGGCAGGTTGTGCAATCGGCTTCTGGCACCGCGGAAACCGTGGATGTCGTGGTCGTGGGCGGTGGGATCGTCGGGCTTTTCGCCGCGCTCTTTCTTGCGGAGGCGGGGAAGAGTGTGGTGGTGCTGGAACGCGGGCGTGCCGGGGCGCTGGCCTCGGGCGGTAATGCGGGCAGTCTGCATGCCCAGCTCATGGCGTTCGATGCCAGCGCGGATACGGATGGACCGTCAATGCCCGCGCGGACGCTGGCCTTGCAGCGGGAATCCATCCGGATGTGGGAGGCGTTGCGCGGAACGTTCGACCGGGATCTGGAAATCAAGGTCTGCGGTGGCCTGGTCGTGGCGGAAACTGAGTCCGACATGGAGCGTCTGCGCAGCAAGGTTGCGGTCGAGCAGTCTCTGGGTGTTGACGCGCGGATTTTGGATCCGGGTGAGCTTCATGGGATCGAACCGAACCTGAAGGCAGGGTTCCTTGGTGGCGCGTATTGCTCCGAGGAAGGCAAAATCAATCCCATGGCAGCAACGCAGGCCGTCCTCGCCCGGGCGCGCAAGGCGGGTGTGCGGGTTGAGGAACTGACGGCCCTGTCCGCAATCGAGCGCGATGGAAGCCAGTTCCGCGTGAGTGCGGGTGCGGTAAGTTGGTCAGCCAGGGCCGTAGTGAATGCTGCCGGGGCCTACGCGGGAGAGGTTGCGGAGCTGGTCGGGAGGCGCCTGCCGGTCTTTGGGGCGCCGTTGCAGATGATCGTGACCGAGCCTGTGGCTCCGCTGGCCTTTTCGCTTCTAGCGCATGCCAGCCGTCATTTGACGCTCAAACAGGCTGCAAACGGCTCTCTGCTGATTGGCGGAGGGTGGAGTGCCGGTCTGGATCCGGTGCATGGTCATCCGCGTCCGCTGCGGGAGAATCTGGAAGGGAATCTCTGGGTTGCCCAGAGGCTCATTCCGGCTTTGGGCGCGGTGAATGTTGTCAGGAGCTGGGCTGCGATGAACATCGATATCGATGGCGCTCCGATCCTTGGGGAAAGCCCCGATGTTCCGGGATTCTTCACTGCGGTGACGGCCAATGGTGTCACGCTTGCGCCGGCTATGGGGCGGCATGTCGCGGATATGGTTCTGTGCCGTTCCGAACGTCCCGATCTGGAGATCTTTTCTCCCGCACGTTTTTATGGAGATCCGTTATGATCACGCTGGACAAGGTGACGAAATCATATGGCGCCTTTCAGGTGCTCAAAGGCTGTTCGGCGGAAGTCGGGAAGGGAGAAGTAGTCGTTGTCTGCGGGCCGTCAGGTTCGGGCAAGTCCACGCTCATCAAGTGCATCAATGCGTTGGAGACGTTCGAAGGCGGCCAGATCTGGGTTGGTGGCATGGCCGTGCGGTCTGCGCAGACTGATCATTCGGCGCTGCGGGCAAAAGCGGGGATGGTGTTCCAGAGCTTCGAGCTGTTCTCTCATTTGAGCATTCTCGACAACATTATGCTGGCGCCTCGACTGGTCCAGAAGCGTGGGAAGGATGAGACCCGCGAGCATGCAAAAACCCTTCTGCGCCGGGTCGGGTTGGAGCGCCATGCGGACAAGTATCCGATCGCGCTTTCCGGTGGGCAGCAGCAGCGTGCGGCGATCGCCCGTGCTCTGGCGATGAAGCCGGAGGTGATGCTGTTCGATGAACCGACATCGGCGCTCGATCCCGAGATGGTGCAGGAAGTTCTTCAGGTCATGACGGAGCTGGCCCGCGAGGGCATGACCATGATGTGCGTGACCCATGAGATGGGATTCGCACGGCAGGTGGCGACGCGGATTCTGTTCGTGGATGCGGGCGAGATTGTCGATGACTGTCCGGCCGCGGACTTTTTTGCGGGTCGTTGCTCGGCGCGGGCCCAGGCTTTTCTGCGGTTTGAAGCCGATCATCCCGGATAAGAATTTTTTTTTACAGTTTAGGCAACATTCCGCTTCGAGATCGAATTCAGTTCGTATACAAAGAGAATATGAACTGAGGACGAAAAGGCGATCCGGTGGGAGAAGGCGCTGTGCTGGAAAAGACTTCCTGTTGCAAGAAAACTCTGACCGAGAGTCTGTGCTGTGCTGTCGACCGGGATTTCGAGACACGGCAGGTACCGTTTCTTCAGGAGCTTGTCAGGGTTCCGTCGGACAATCCGACCGGTGACTGTGCACCACATGCCCAGTTCTCTGCCGGGCAGTTGCGGGATCTTGGATTCGAAGTCGAATGCCATCCTGTTCCCCGTGATTTCGTGGAACGTCACGGAATGCAGAGCGCAATCAATCTCATCATTCGGGAACGTTTCGGGGCCGGTAAGGGGCCGATCATTGCCCTCAATGCACATGGCGACGTGGTACCCCCTGGCGAAGGATGGATTCACGATCCCTATGGCGGTGTGATTGAGGGTGGGAAACTCTATGGTCGTGGGGCTGCGGTCTCCAAGTCCGATTTCGCAACCTATGCGTTTGCATTGCGGGCGTTGAAGGAAGTTGCTTCCGATCTCTCTGGAACCGTCGAACTTCACCTGACCTATGATGAGGAAATCGGCGGCCATGTTGGTCCGGGCTGGCTTCTGTCTGAAGGGCTGAGTAAGCCGGATTATGTCATCAGTGCTGGTTTTACCTATGACGTGATGGTCGCGCATAATGGCAGCCTTCAACTTGATGTCGCTTTTACCGGCAAGGCAGCTCATTCCGCATGGCCCGAAACAGGGGCGGATGCCATCGAAGCGGCCAATCGTGTCATGTCAGCGCTGTATGCCTATCGGGATGGGTTGGTGAAGGCGGTCTGCTCCATTCCTGGAATTGATACGTCAACGCTCGTTATCGGAACGATTGAAGGCGGGGTGGCAGCTAATGTCGTTCCCGAATATGCGAAATTCCGCCTGGAACGCCGGATCCTTCCTGACGAAAAAGCGGCCGATGTCGAGGCCGGGCTACGTCAGATCATTCTGGAGGCGGCAGATGTTCCGGGGGTGCAATGCGTCGTGACGCAACATCTGCTGGCGCTGCCTCTGGTGCCGGACGCGGGTCAGGCTCCGCTGATCGCAGCGTTGCAGGATGCTGCGGAGGCTGTTTTCGGGGAGCGGATTGCCGTGAAGGGCATGCCACTTTTCACGGACGCCCGGATTTACAGTAATGCGGGTTATCCCACTGTTCTGTATGGAGCCGGACCGCGCCGACTTCAGGACGCCAATGGCCACCGTGCGAATGAGCATGTGGTTCTTGAAGACATGCGCCGTGCGACGAAGGTGATTGCAAATGCATTAGCCTGCCTCCTGCGCCCCGAAGCCATGTAGTCCCGCCTCTGAAATAATTCCACCGCGCAGTCGTGGGGCCTGCGGTTCCTGCTGTGCGATCTGACTATTCCGACTGATATCCCTGTCTTGCCAGGGCGATGGAGCCGATCATGAACATCAGAAAACTTGCGCTTTATTCGACTTTTCTTTCCGTCAGTTTCTGTACTGGTTCGGTCGTTGCCGCCACGACAAAGGCCACCGCAGGCCCCGTGAAGGCGTCGGTTCACAAGGCGCCCGCCAAGGCCGTGCCCGTGAAGGCAGCTGCGCCCGCAAGGAGGGTAGTAAGGGCCAGGAATGCGCCGTTTGTCGCAGGGGGCGAAGAGGGCGTGATCGTGACCGGCACGCATGCCACGAACCGCCATGCCCGTCAGAGCACGAGCCCGATCACGGTTCTGTCCAGCGCGACGCTGCGTCGCTCAGGTATGATGAACCTCGCCGATGCGCTGGCGAAGACGTATCCGTCCATCAACATGAGTACGATGGGCAATGATGCCGGCGCCCTGACATCTTTCATCCGGATGCGCGGTCTGAATCCGAACCAGGTCCTGGTTCTGGTGGATGGCAAGCGCCGTCACACCACGGCCAATATCAATGCAGATGCCGGTCCGAACTTTGGTGCGACGCCTGTGGATCTGAACATGATCCCGTCGAACATGATCGATCATATTGAGGTGCTCGAAGATGGTGCGGCTGCGATGTATGGCTCTGACGCCATTGCGGGCGTGGTGAACATCATCACTAAAAAGCAGGATCATGGTCTGAACATGAGCGCCCAGACGGGGGCGAATGCCTATAATGGTGATGGCTGGCAGTACCAGTTGAACGCCGATGGCGGCCTCAAGCTGGGCAATGACGGGTATGTCCACATCTCGGCACAGGTTTATCATACGGATCATTTCGTCACGAATACGGTCGACAACCGCCTTGCAGGCTATGTTCCTGCAGGTGCTGCGAACGAACTGTATACGGGCTCCGTCAAGGTACCCAAGAATTCCAACAAGATCATGAGCACGCCTGAAGAGACCCGTGAAAATCTGGGTATCGATTTCGGCAAGAACCTGACTGAGAACGTCCAGTTTTACGGGCAGATTACCTACGCGCACCGCCATGCGGAAGCATATGAAAATTATCGCGTCCCGTCCGGCTCGAGCGCCAGTAATCCGGAACTGTTCCCCTACGGTTACTCTCCGCTGGAGACGATCGACGAGAACGACTATGCGGCGACACTAGGCTTGAAGGGTAGTCATTTTTTCGGGTTTGACTGGGATCTGAGCAGCACCTGGGGCGAAGATCTGGACAAGATCTCAAACAAGAACACCACCAATCCGAACATGTACGCGGCTACGGGTTACACACCGACGACCGTACGGACCTCCAATTTCAGTCTGGCACAGTGGACGAACAATCTCGATCTGCGCCGGAACTTCAAGATTGCCAATGTGGTTCCTGTCACGGTTGCTTTCGGCGGCGAACATCGTCTGGAACAATACACCATTCAGGCGGGCGAACCTGCGTCCTATGAATATGGTGGCACTTCGGCGCTGGCGGGTCTGACGCCGCAGGATGCCGGTAAGTGGAGCCGTGATGTCTGGGCGGGCTATCTGGATGGTGATTTCCATCCTCTGAAGAACTGGGACCTCGATTTCGCCGGTCGCTTCGAACACTACACTGACGTCGGAAACACCGAGAACGGTAAGGTCTCTACACGCTACGACATCACCAAACGGATCGGCCTGCGTGCAACCATCAGCAACGGTTTCCGCGCACCGACTATGGCCGAACAGCATTACAGTGCCATTAATGTTGGCCCGACATCGGTGCTGGGATTGTTGCCGGTTTCGTCTTCCGAAGCACGTGCGACGGGTGCGTCTCCCCTCAAGCCCGAGCGTTCGACCAGTGCGACCGGTGGTATCGTTCTTGAACCGATTGATGGCTTTCATATCGAGACGGATGTCTATCAGATCAACATCCGCGATCGCATCGTGCAGGGTGGCAACGTGACGGGTGCGACTGCGATTTCAGCATTGGAAGGCATGGGCGTTTCGCTTCCGGCCCTGACGCAGCTTTCCGAAAACGCGGTGCAGACCTATTATTTCACGAACGGGGCAAGCACTCGGACGCAGGGGCTGGACATCAAGGCGGATTACATGTTCCGCATGCATCGTTACGGCAATCTGACCCTTTCCATGGCGCTCGACCTGAACCGGACGCGTCTGACGCATAACGGTATGTCTGCTACGGGATCGCCGCTTCTGAATGCGCAGAACATTGCCTATCTGACGACGGCCTATCCGCGCAGCAAGATCATCCTGAATGCGTTCTGGACGATCGGAAAATGGGACGTGAACCTGCGGCAGACGCGTTACGGCGAGACGACGGACATGATGACCTATCAGGACTGGACGCCGACGGCCGCGATCTGTCCGATCGATGGCAAGCAGCTTCAGCAGTCCAGCAGCTGCTTCGCCCAGTTCAAGAATACTCCGCGCTGGTTGACGGATCTTGAGATCGGCTATCGTGTAAATTCCCGTTGGCATCTGGCTGTGGGTGCGAATAACATCTTCAATATCCGTCCCCGCAAGCTCCCGGGTGATCTGAACCAGCTTGGTGGCAACCCTTACGATACGTTCTCGTCGCAGGTTCCGATGACGGGTGGGTACTACTACGGACGTGTCAATTTAACGCTCTGATATCAGGGGCGGTTTGAACAACTCATGTTTTGAGCGCGGAAAGGTTATCCTTTCCGCGTTTTTTGTGGATGCCATGAGGCTCAGGCTTAATCCAGAAGGCGCACAATATCCGAGAAAAGAAGCTTTCTGGTCTGGAGCCAACTTTTACAGAGTTGCTGTTGGTATGAAGCGCTGCAGAGGGGCACCGTGGCTCCTCTTCGGTTCTTCTCAAAGGATAAGAACAACTTACGGTAGAATAGAAAAAACATATATTACGTTATCGTTCCTAATTTGGTTGGATTTTCTCTCTCAAGGTGATCTGCTGATTTCTGGAGGTCACCGGGAACATTCCGGATGCCTAGATTGAGCGACAGGTACGCGGGACACGAACGGCAAGAATATCAGCCGATTTAAAAGGTCTCCATTCCTCTAAATGCCTTTTTGCTCACCTGCGCGGGGCCCTCCCGCCGGCACGGATCAAGGGGATCGAAACAGGCGGCTGCCCCCATACGGCCATCCGCGAAGACGCCAGCATCAATCTGGCAGGCATCGCCGAACTGACGGAGCGTTTCGAGGGGCTGGATCTGATGCTGGTGGAAAGCGGAGGCGATAATCTGGCCGCGACCTTTAGTCCTAAGCTGGCCGATCTACGTTTCGGCTGGCGATAACATTTCTCGAAAGGGCGGACCCGGCATTATCCGAAGCGACCTGCTGCTCATCAACAAGATTGATCTTGCGCCTTACGTAGGTGTCGATCTGGGCGTGCTCTAAAAGTCTGTTCCGGCTGCCTCTGCGATAGGGGCAGCCGGAGCGGCGCTTCAGGCCATGTCCGCGCTCTTGGAGCGCTGAAGCATCCCGAACAGATCGCGCGGATCATCCGGGTCGGCCAGCATATCGAGCTTCTCATACAGGCCGGTGGCGTCCAGCTTGTCGCGCACATAGCGCAGCGCCGAGAAATCCTCGATCGCAAAACCCACGGAATCAAACAGCGTGATCTGGCTCTCACTGGTGCGACCCTTGGCCTCGCCGTTGATGACCTGCCACAGTTCCGTCACTGGATGGTCTTCAGGAAGCTGCTGGATCTCGCCTTCGATGCGCGTCTGCGGCGGATATTCCGCAAAGATGGAGGATCGCAGCAGGATATCGCGCTGAAGCTCCGTCTTGCCCGGGCAGTCCCCGCCCACCGCATTGATGTGAATCCCCGCGCCAACCATGTTGTCGGACAGGATTGTCGCGCACTGCTTGTCAGCCGTGACGGTCGTGATGATGTCCGCCCCGTCCACAGCCTCTTCGCTGCTGCCGCAGATCGTGATGTCGAAACCCTGTCCGCTCAGGTTGCGAGCACATTTTTCTGCAGCTGCGCGCTCCAGATCATACAGCCGCAGCGCACGAATTCCGACGATCTCACGGAACGCCATGGCCTGGAACTCGGACTGCGCACCATTGCCTATAATGGCCATCGTTTTTGCGTTTGCCGGTGCCAGATATTTTGCAGCCATGGCCGACGTTGCTGCCGTGCGCAGGGCCGTCAGCAGCGTCATTTCGGACAGAAGCGTCGGATAGCCCGAAGCCACATCCGCCAGCATGCCGAATGCCGTGACAGTCTGAAGGCCTTCCTTTGTGTTTTTGGGATGGCCGTTGACGTATTTGAACCCATAGAGGCTGCTGTCGCTCGTGGGCATCAGCTCGATGACGCCCTCGGCCGAATGCGCGGCCACACGCGGGGTCTTGTCGAATTCCGGCCAGCGTTTGAAGTCGGACTCAAGATACTCGGCAAGCTCGCGCAGGAATGTCTTGATCCCGATAGTGTGGACGAGCGCCATCATGTTCTCGACCGAGACGAACGGCACGAAGGCGAGATGGGAAGGGGCAGGGGCGGAGGAGGGCATCTCAGTAGGTCCTTGTCTTGCGTTCGAGAACACGGCGCCCAAAGAGACTGGCGGCCAGATCAGTCATGAGCAAGGCGGTCTTGGCGCGGACGTCGAGGAACGGATTGAGTTCCGCCAGATCCAGCGACGTCACGAGCCCGCTGTCATGCAGCATCTCCATGATGAGATGCGCCTCACGGAAGGTCGCACCGCCATTGACGGTGGTGCCCACGGCCGGCGCGATATCCGGGTCGAGGAAGTCCACGTCCAGACTGACATGAAGGCGGCCATTGGCAGCGCGAACGCGCTCCAGAAAGCTGTTCAGCGGACCGACGATTCCTTGCTCGTCAATGGCGCGCATGTCGAAGACGGTGATGCCGATTTCCGCAACGTGGCGCTTTTCGGCCTGATCGACTGAGCGGATGCCCATCATGCACATATTGCGCGGATCGACAGGCGCGACAGGCGCTGGAAAGCCCTCGAACCCCGGTTGTCCTGTGAAATAGGCGACAGGCGTACCATGCAGGTTGCCGCTCGTCGTCGTATGTAGCGTATGCAGATCCGTATGAGCATCCAGCCACAGCACGAACTGGGGCTGCCCCAGATCCTGCGCATGACGCGCCACACCTGAAACCGTCCCGGCGGACATGGAGTGATCTCCGCCCAGAAAAATCGGGACATCGCAGGCTTTCGCCATCTCATAGGCCCGTTCACCGACGCTTTTCGTCCATGCGATGATTGCGTCCAGATTGCGTACGGCAGGGTTGGAATGGCTCACATCCGGCATGGCTGCGGGTACGGCGTCTCCCACATCTTCAACCTGACATCCGAGTTCCTGCAGGATTTCGGGCAAACCCGCGATGCGGAAGGCCGTCGGACCCATGATGCAGCCTCTTTCGGAGGTTCCGCTCTGGGTGGGGACTCCCAGAATCTGGCACGTCTTCATCTCAACTCCTTTCCGATACTCTGCGCCGGGGCTTCAGCCCTAACGCGAACAATAGCTGATAAACCTGTCGAAGCGCTCATCCAGACCGCTTTTGAACAGATCCTGCGGGGCACCCTGGACGTAGACGGTTTATTTTTCCAGAAGCACGGCCCGGATCGAGACATCTCGTGCAAACTCCATTTCATGCGTGACAATCAGCATGGTCCTGCCCTCGACCGCAGAACTTTGAGTATTTGCTCGACCCGTCGCGTATCCACAATCTGCTGCTCTGCGGCCTTTATGCGGAAACGGATATTCCCGTTCAGTACGTTGCGTGCGCCCGCCGGTTTGACTGTCCGGAACGCCCTAGCCCATCTGGTTGGTCTTTATGGTTTGAAGGTCTCTCCTAATCTGATCAGCTGTGTCACCGATCGCCTTCGAGTAAAGATCCGCGATGTGGACAGTCGGACTGTTAAAAACCAGATGGTTTGCGTTGCCCTCGGTGTCACCTGCGAGGGGCGCGCGAGGTGCTGGAGCTTTGGATTGCCGAGAATGAAGGCGCCAAATTCTGACTTTTGGTCATGAGCGAGTTGAAGAACCGGGGCATACGGAACTTTGAAAAAGACGCGTGGAATATTCGGCGGGCGCTTCGCCGTTTGACTACCTGAAAACCCATGAGCCGAGCGTTGACATGACTGAAGCTCAATCGCTTGAGCAGAGTGGACACATAGCGCTCGTGATACGAAACGCCAAAGCGTTCCTCGATTATCTGCTTCAGATCAACGCGGCATTAGTGGACTAGATCGTCCCGGTTACGGTCAGGGGTGGCGATGATCAAGATCGAGAATTTTTTTTGTTGATCGGCCGTCAGACGGCAGGCAGGGCCACTGCGCCATTGGTTCCGCAGGGTCTGACGGCCCACACCGCCGAATCGCCTCAGCTGTACAATTCGTTCATAAAGCAACCGCACCAGCCATTCCCGATCCAACCTCTCAGGACTGAAACAGAACAGCCTTTTCGCGTCATTTCACAGATGCGCCATACTTATGAGAGTTTGGTATTATGACTATGGTTCGGATGAACAGCCCCGTCAGTGATGTTTGATCAGCAAAGACATTCTCGACATGCGACCGGATAATGGACTTTCGGGCGTTGGGTCCGTGGATGTGTTTGGATATCGGTTTGAAATTTGACTTCTTCTCGTGAAGCTGCGCGACAAGGCCCCGCGTTTCCATGAAGTCTTCATTGGCTTTTGAGCGATAGGCCGTGTCTGCCCCAACTGTTGAGGCTGTATTGCCGTTATCAAGCAGGCTCTTTCTCGATTGCACCCGCCTAGATCAGATGCTGGCGAATCAGTCACACCGTTCTGGCATCAGGCATACGCTCCGATAGCTCCAGACCTAAAAAATACATAATGGAGAGATGATCGTCGATCAGGTATTCCGTCTGCTCGTCGGAGAGATTGTTCAGCGGCTGGATCACCAGAAATTTGAACGTCAACAATAGGACGAAAGGCTTCGAAAGCTACAGTCTAGGAAAAAGGTTCGATCTGATCACCAAGCGCGTTTCGCCCATCCTCCTACCGTTCGGCCTGATCGGATTTCCGGTCGTTCATGTAGCTGCCGAGCGCCATCGCAAGGAGGAGGAGGAAGTAGAACGCGAGCAGCCATGGTTTCTGCAGGCCGACGACAAAGAAGCACAGGCTGGCGGCGAAGAGGGCGAATGCGGGGATGATCGGGTATCCGGGCGCATGCCAGGAGCGTGGCATGTTAGGTGCGCTTTTTCTAAGCTTGAAGAGGCTTGCCATCGTCATAACATACATGCTGAGCGCACCGAAGACGGAAATCGTGACGATGGATGCCGTAAGGCTCTGCCCTTCAAATGACAGGATGTCGTCGGCAAAAATGGAGAGAATTCCGACAGTTCCGCAGACGAGTACGCCCGTATAGGGGGTGCGGAAGCGTGGCGAGATCAAACCCATCCAATGGGGCAATCCCCCTGCCTGCGCGAGCGATGAAATCTGGCGGGCACAGCCCATGATGATTGCGTGCAGCGACGCGATCAGTCCGAACAGCCCGAGCCAAACGAGCATATGTAGATAAGGGCTATGCGCACCGACGACAGTTTTCATCGCCAATGGCAATGGGTCGTTGAGGCTGGAGAGTAGGCGCCAGTCTCCTACGCCACCGGCGAGTATCATGACACCGAACGATAGCGCAACAAGCGTAATAATGGCCGCAACATAGGCAATGGGGATCGTGTGGCGAGGCGAGCGTGCTTCCTCGGCCGTCAGCGCGACGCCTTCGATGGCCAGAAAGAACCAGATGGCAAAGGGAATGGACGCAGCAATACCGCCAAGGAGCGACCACGACAGATTGTCGCGCCCCCCCCATCCATGCATTGCGAAACGATGCCAGGAGAAGCCTGGCCAGACCACACCCATAAAGACGAGAAGCTCGATGATGGCGGCGAGGGTAATGACAAGTTCAAAACTGGCAGCGACCTGTATTCCCGCGATGTTGATTCCCATGAAAAGCAGATAAGCGATCATTGCGCCTGCTTTTGGTGGCAGACTAGGAAATTGGACGTGCAGGTATGATCCGATGGCAAGGGCAATGGCGGGCGGCGCAAAAATGAATTCCGCGGTCGAGGCATAGCCGGCTATGAGGCCCGCCCTGCGCCCGAATGCCGCGCTGACATAGACGAACGGCCCACCGGCCTTGGGCATGGCAGTAGTCAGTTCGGTGTAGGAAAAGATCAGCGCGAGATACATCATTGAAACGAAAACGGTCGCAACCAGAAAACCTAACGTCCCCGCACTCGCCCAGCCGTAACTCCATCCGAAATATTCCCCGGAAATCACCAGACCTACGGCGATCGCCCAGAGCTGGACCGGGCCGAGACTGTGTGAAAGCTGCGGTTCGGAACGGTCAGTCATGGAAAAACCTTCTGTAGGGAGAGGATATTTCGGGGCCATCCGACCATAAAAACAACCAAAGCGTCTGGCGGCAGCTATCAAACCATAGGCATAATTGATGAGTAGACAGATGTAGTCCGGTGTCCTTGAGGTCGAAGCGGGAATAGTCGGCCCAATTACCGGCTCAGGCAGACAGATCTGCCGATAATGCTAGCAGTGCGGGGGGCAATACGACTGCCCCGCAGACACAATTTCTTGACATTTCGCCCCATCATTTCGTTTTGCGAAACGCTTGCGGAGAAACGCCGAACCATTTGCGAAAGGCGCGGCTGAACGCGCTGACTTCCGAATATCCGAGCAGATACGCAATTTCACTGATAGCTAGTCCGCTCTGCTGAAGATAAGACTGCGCCATACCGCGCCGGGTCTCATCGACGAGTTCGGTATAGGTAACACCCATCGCGTCGAGGCGTCGCTGGAGCGTCCAACGCGGGATGCGAAGCTTTTCAGCCAGAAGCGGCAGCTTTATAACGCCATCGGGAAGCATGCTTTTAACTTCGCGTCGTACTTGAAGGAGGAGGTCATCCCGATGGTTCGGGGCCAGACGCGTTGTGTGATCGAGATGTGTCAGGCTTTCGCGAAGGAGTGTGAGCAGCCCGGCATCGGCACCTGGCATTTTGATATCCAGATCGCGATCGGAGAATATGAGTGCCGACGTCTCGCGCTGGAAAAAGACCGGAGCGTCAAAGGCTGCGGCATAGGCCGCTGACTCGGATTGACGGGCGTGTTCGAACCATATGGTATCCGGGCGCCAGGTGCTTCCCAGAGCACGACGAAAGACGTTGCAGATCATGCCCATCGTCAGTTCGGCATCCTGCGCGCGCTGTGAAATTAGCGGGTCCATAATGCGGTATTCGATACGAAAGCCGTTGGGCACCCGGACAAGGCGCGTTTGGGTCGCTTTTTGGTGGTACGGAAAAAGTTCGATGAGGTTGACGAGCGCGCTCCTGAGCGTTGCGGAACTGAGAGTAATATAGCCGAGGAGACCAAGCTGGTCGGGTTGGAACTGCCTTCCGTAGACTAAGCCGCTATCATAGCGTCCGGACTGGCAGGCAATCTGTTCGAAGAGATTACAATAATCCTCGAGGCGTAACGCTAGCGTTGGGGGAAGCTCGTCGGCAATCTGAAGGCCAACGGATTTCGCGATAATGTCCGGATCGCATCCCTGCTGGCGGATGAAGGAACTTACGCCGGTCATCGCCGCAGCCAGCACGCTTCCTCTCTGCTCTTTATGCGATAGGGAGGCAGGCATTGCGTCAGGGGCAGGAAAGCGCGCGATGAATGAAGTCATGGACCCTCTCTATCGGGGGGACATTCGGTAGGTGACTCGGATTTCGATAATTCTGTTCGCAAATCCCAACACTGTCAGGTGTCAATTTCTTATCGAAACGAATTTTGTCAAGCAGTCATCCGTCTTACCCAGATTCGAGAAGGCGCGCAGTCGTTGTACCAAAGGGTACTGTCTCCTCAGACGGCCGCCACTCCCCGGTATTTTCGTCCCGCCCTTGAAGAAGAATTCGGGGCGATACCGCGTCGATATTCTGTACCGCTTTGCGGCTGAGTGCGCCCTCGCCCCCGCCGGACAGACGGTTGATGATTAGCGACAGGCGCGTGTCGGGGAAGGTTGTTTGCATAGCCACATCGCCGTTGCTGTCTCCGCAGACGAGTAGGGGGCCGTGACCCCGCTCATGCGTGAGCCTCATGCGTATCGCGTCGACTTTTCCGTTTGCATACGTCAGCGGCCAGTCTGCTAAAGGCCGCGTCCCGAGCTTACCGGAGTCTTCCTCCATCCTGATCCCGAGAATATTGTCCGCTGGCAGGTTATAGCCGAAGTCGGGATCTGTCGCGAAAGCACGAACCACGGCTTCGAGCGAAGCCGAGCATATGAAGACTTCAATGCCCGCCTCTCGCAGCGCGTGTTGTAGATCACTTATTTCCGGTGTGAGACGCAGGCCGTGCTGGGCCGTATATCTTAGCGGTCCGGACTGGCCTGCACGATCCGGCGGCGTGAGATGCGTGACCTGACCGATATCGCGCCCAAGTGCCCAGCGGTTGGCTGAGGCGGCGAGTTTAGTGATCTCCGCATTTGTCATGCCGGCCAGAAGACGAATGATCCAGTACAAGGCGACTCTCGGCCCGGCAACAGTGTTGACTGCGTTGTAACTATACAGGAGGCGCGTCCTCAGCGCCTCTAGTGCCGGAGTGTCACGGGGGACGGCGGTGCGTTCGGGAGACCATGCGCCATAGCGCGAACAGAGTGCGGCGTAGTCACGCGTCATGTCTGCGGCGAGGTCGCAAAACCGCAGAGCTTGTCCTTCCGCGTTCAGAAAATCTGGTCCGAGAGGGCCCTGTGGAACGTCTCGTCGGACCGCGTCGAAGAAACGGTCGGGGGAGAGTGCGAAACTGAAGGTTTCGAGCGTGTAGTGCAGTAATGTTTCCTGACAGTCGCCAAAAATGCAGGTGTTGTCCCAGTCAAAGACCGCATAGGGTCGCATGGAATTGCGGTTTCCGGGTGTCGGCTGAGTTGCAATCAGGTTCGACAATACGCGGTGATTGCGTGGCGCCCATTTCAGGGGCGATAGAATCTCGGTGCGAGCGCGAGCAGCGCCGGTGGTTGCGCAGATACCGGCAAAAGCGGTCGCGCCGGCCAAAAAATGCCTGCGGGTTGGTTCAGTCATGCGTTTTGAGTGCCCATAAGGGGGTCCGTCCGGCTCGGTCGTCCTGATTGAAGGTGACCCGCAAAGCGTAAGGTCGAGCTTGGCTCGGCTATTCCCGAAGCCTGCACGCCGGCTTCGGGAATTTCGGTTACGATGAGGTCATACCAGTGATCGAAGGGGGAAATATTCCAGGATGTCCGGACCTCCTGGTGCATGGGTAACGTAATCGTTCGGATATCGGTGGGTGTATAGGGCGAGGAGACGGAAAAATGCCTTGTGCGGTTGGATGAACTTTGAAGTCTCAGCGTGATGATCCCGCGATCTGCGTCTGTTTCGAGTATGGCTTGCGGCGGCGCTGCTCCGGCTAGAGTACGCTGAAAGCCATCCGGACCGTGCAGGCTTAACGGCGTATCTTCGTAGGGGGAGAGAATAATCTCATGGGTCTGGCCCGCCCCAAGCGTATAATGCCGCATGGAGCGACGACCGCTCTGGAGCTGGAAAACAATACCCTGCGGACCAGTATTGGTAAGACGAAGCGCGGTCTGCGCGTCCCCTGTATTGAGAAGATCTGCGCTTAGCCTGTACGGCAGCGCACGGGCAGGACGTTGCCCTGACTCCTGCCGTGGCATAACCTGTACTTGAGGGACCTTAGGAGGCGACAGGTGGCACGATGAGCGCGTCTGCGCGAGGTATTGTTCCGTATCGGGCAGGGGGGAAGGCCATTTGCGATCGCCGCGGGTAAAATCGAAAATGCTCGTCAGATCGCCACAAACGCTTCGGCGCCAGGGGGTAATATTTGGAGCTTTGACGCCAAAGCGCGCTTCGAGAAACATCAAAACAGAAGTATGGTCGAAAAGCTGCGAATTGACCCATCCGCCCTTGGTCCAGGGCGAAATGACGATGGCTGGGACGCGCGGGCCAAGCCCGACCGGAACATCCCCGAGTGCCTCGCCGTCAAGTGCAACAGAGCTGTACCCTTGTGAGGGATTATCCGCTTTCAACGGAGGGACGGGGGCAGGCATATGATCGAAAAAACCGTCATTTTCGTCGTAGTTCAGAATAAAAACGGTTTTCGCCCAGACGTCGGGATGCCGTATGAAAACATCCATCAGGCGCGAGACGAGGGTTTCGCCGTAGCCGGGGGGGGCGTCAGGGTGCTCCGACATGGCTTGCGAGGGGACAATCCATGAGACTTGCGGAAGCGTCCCGCCAGCGACGTCCTTTTCGAATGCTTCGATCAGAAAACGTCCTTCGGACGAGGCGCTGTTCTGGGCATTGGACCCCGCGACGATTGTGCGTGCACGCTCATGCTGCCAACTCTGGCTCGGAGCATTTCGGAACGGCGCAAATGACTGAAGAGGGTTGTCGGTGAAGTTATCGTATTCCTGATAGACGCGCCATGACACGCCTGCGGCCTGCAGGCATTCCGGGTAGGTTTTCCAGTTAAATGGTTTGAAGGACGGGTTGTCGAGTGCGCTGTCGGCTGAGGGATTTCCGTCATCGACATTGACTGTGACCTGTCTTCCGTCGTTGCCGACAGCGAGCCCGCTTGTTCCTGTGAAAAAATACAGTCTGTTCGGATTGGTGGGGCCGAAAATGGAAGCGTGATAGGCGTCGCAAATCGTAAAAGCGTCTGCGAGTGCGTAATAATAGGGGATATCTTCACGTGTGAAGTGCCCCATGGTCATGGCGCTCTTGCGTGAGACCCAGACGTCCCAGTTATTCCAGGCCGCCTGTGTACCCTTCCAGCTATGATCGAGGCTGGCGAGGCAAGCGGAGGATGTATGGACTGTGTTCATCCGGAACGGGAGTATCTGCTGACCGTGTCCATCGGGCTGGGCGAAGACCGTGCTGCCGCTGGGGAGACGAAGGGCACGAGGGTCGCCGTATCCCCGCACGCCCTTAAGACAGCCGAAATAATGATCAAACGAGCGGTTCTCCTGCATGAGCAGGACGACATGCTCGACATCCTGGATCGTACCGGTTTCGTGCTTCGCGGGGATCGCAAGAGCCTTGCGAATATTGTCCGGCAGGAGAGCCATGCTGGTAGCAGCGGCGCTCGCCTTAAGAAAGGACCTGCGGCCCGGGGTGGTTCGCGGCATGTGTTCTCTCCCGCACGGTCTGGTGGCACGTCTTAGAACGTAAGGGCGATAGAGCCGAAATACTGTCTTGGTGCGCCGATCAGGAAAGACTGATCATCGCCGCTCATGGCGTTGCCGTTCTCGCCGGTAGTCGCGATGTAGGTCGTATTCGTGAGGTTATAGACATTGAAGCTGAAGGTCAGGTCCTGCAGAGCTTTCAGGTGCCGGTTGTACTGACCGAGATTGCGCAGGTGATACTGTGCGCCCGCGCTGGTCAGCCAGTAGGATGGTACAGTGAGATCGCCGGTATAGGTGTAGTTACGCTCGCCCATGAACATGGTATCGATATGTGCGCTCAGGTCCTGCCAAGTGTAGCCGAGGCTGGCTTTGTACATGAAGCGCGGATAATTGACGATCTGTTGGCCCGCGATCGCATAGGTCTTGTTGTCACTGATGACATTTTCATCGTAGGTCGCGTGGTTCCAACTGACGGAATTGGTCAGCGAGAGGCCTTTGAACGGCGTAATCGTCAGGCCGGCATCCACACCATTCATTGTGACGCCACCGACGTTCATGACGGCGGAATACGGGTTGGTGATCGAACCGCTCGTAATCTGCTGGAGGCGATTGTGGAAATTGGTATGGTAAGCGTAAAGGCTCGCGTTCAGCAGGCGGTCAATGTAGCGATAGCCGACGGCAAAGTTCCAGTTGGTTTCTGGCTTCATCTTTCCAGCACCCATCGTCTGGTCATAGGCGCTCTGCGTCATGGCAAAAGGCGACGCACCACCTTTGTAGCCCGAGATCGGGAAGGATTTGACGTTCTCCGCAACGTCGAAAAATAGTTCGTGATGTTTGAGGAAATGCCAGTCCCCGCTGATATGCGGTAGAAAGGCGCGCGCGGTTGTGACCGTGCCGCTGGCGATGGCATTCGTCCCGGTATAGGCGGGAATGTTGGCCGTCTGGTTTCCCGTGACGGACTGCCAGAGAGATTTGAATCCGAAATGAAGGCTTACGTTCGGTAGAATATGATAGGTATCTTGTACGAAGCCCGTGAAACTGTTGGATGAGAAAGTTTCGCCCCATAGCCGCGCGGTTGGGTCGGGGAGAGACCCCATCGAATTGATCGGCGTGCCTTCTCCGAGCACCGGTTCCTCGTAGGCGTTACGCCCGACGTCTACGTGGTAGTGTTCGTACCAAACGCCGACGCTCAGATCGTTATGGGCAATATTGTAGTGCAGCGCAGAAGTGAACCCTCCACGCTGGGCGCGTTCAAGGGTAATCTGATCGAAGAGCGGGGAGCCGTTTGGCATCAGGCCATTCGAATACCACGGATAGGGGCTGGTCCATGTCCCGCGTCCATACTGTCCCTGAGCGTAAACGGTCGACTTCCAGCGCAGACGAGAAGTCAGCGCAAAATCCATATTGAGCCCTCCTAGATAATCGCGCTCGACGGTACCTCCGTCATAATAGGCGGCGTCATACGGATCGGAAAGTTTGCTGAACCCCGCCGGGAGCGCGCCGCCTGCCTTGCCGTTGGCCGCCAGCGCGAGCTTGTACGCTTTGGCATAGGCATTGGGCGTCCCGATGAAGTTCTCGAGGCTCGAGCCGTAATTGTCCAGCATGTTGAACGACATGTCCTGATATTGGTACTGGTCGAGATCACCCCAGTCGAAAATCGCGGAAATCTGGCTTTCCTGTCCTACAGGCTGGACGATTTTCGCGTTGACCTGTTGCATGAACTGGTTGGCACCGCCTTTCCATTTGTTCAGGTCATTGCGCATATAGGACGCGTACATCCGGGTTCCGGTCTTGTTTAGGTCACCGCTATCGAAGCGGATGAAGGTGTGCATATTCATGCTAGAGCCAAAGGTTTGGGCGATCTGGCCACCAGCCTTGTGTTTCGGATCGCTTGAAAAATATTCGATTGATCCGCCTAGATTTGACGTGCTCGCGATCTCTTCTGCACCCGCGCTTTGGGACACCACCATATGCCCGATATTTTCGGAGGCAATGGCGTTGATGACGTTCAGGCCGTTGAAGGAATGGTACTGCTGGTCGCCTAGAGGAATGCCGTCGAGTGTCATACCGATCTGGTTTTGAAGAAAGCCATGCATGAAAAACATTTGTGACCAGATATCGACGCCTTGTGAATCCGCTGATTGCAGCATGATTCCTGGTAATTTTCCCAAAACCTTGAGGACGCTGGTGCCTGGAGTTTCCTGCTGAATGGCCTTCGCATCGATCACCTCCTCGACACCTCGGGACCGATGCGTTCCCGTCACCGAAATAGCCTCGTTACCTGATCGGATAACGACGGCACGCTGCGCATGAGACGCTACGACAGGTTTGGATTTGATGGGCCGTCTTACGGGGTGGCGCGGCGTTGTGGCCGCCTGTGCCCCAAAACCCAAAAGCGAAATGGCCATGACGAGACAGGGGCGGTACCGGATCTGCATGATAGGATCACTTCCCTAGACGATGAGGAACAAAAGCGCCTCATTTCGATACGATTTGATTATGTTTTTTTACGAAATTCGGTGGCGCTTGATCTTGACGCAGCGACACATTTTTTTGACAAGGAATGCGTTTTTCAGTCTAACGTCGTCTCGACGTATAGCCTTCGCAAATCTGAGACAAACCCCGCCAGCTCGTCCTTGATTCGGCTGGCAGGATCCGCACTCAATTTGCGCTATGCTGCCGAGCTTGTGGTCAGGTACTCCTCGCACAGGCGAACGGTTTGCTCGATCCAGTCAGCCCCAAGGCTGCGTGCCATTTCGGTATCCGCATGAGACGCGACCCATGAGGTCAGCTGAACTCTGCGCTGGACCACCAGAGCGGGAATGATCGCATGTTCGTCCGGGGAAAGCGGCACGAGGCTCTCATAGCCCTCCAGCCAGTTTGCGATCCATTCGCCGGCGCTGCGATGGTGTTCCTCGAAGCTGATGGCCGCAGCAAGGTCGTGGAGAAACCAGCCCATGCCGCAATCGTCGAAGTCGATTACCCGCGTCTCGTCACCAGATAAGAGAAGGTTGGTCAGTCGTAAATCGGCGTGAATGAGGCCGAACCGGCTCGGCTTCTGTCCAAAATCGACGAGCTTACGGCGCACATCCGTCATTGCGGCCTCGATCGTGGCAATAGCTCTTTCGTTCAGACCTTTTGTCTTGCGCCAGTCGCCCCAGTGCGCGTGCGGGCCAACCATCGTCTCGTGGTCCCACCGGATACGCTTGAAACCCTCAGGTCTTGCCCAACTGCGGCTGTGTTGATGCAGACGCGCAGTGATCAGTCCCAGCCGCCTGAATGAACGCGGATCGACATTCGCTGTCGGCATTTCGCCTTCCACCCAGTGAAACAGAACCACATGTCGATGGCTCCCGTCGTCCATGGCGCAGGTGAGTACCGTTTTCCCGTCGGAACTTGTGATTGCCGTCGGGACGCCGAGGCCGATATCGTTATCTAGCGCGGAAAGCCATTGTATCTCACTCTCGATTGCCACGTGGTCATGATAATCGGGCCTGTGGATCCGCATCGCATATCGGCCAGTGGGCGTGTCGATGCGAAATGTTGCGTTCTCGGATCGGGTGAGAAGAGACACCCGCCCGTGGAAATGCGGTGCGTACTGGGTCATTGCCTCTTCGGCGAGTGCCTGGAGTGCGGTGTCTGTCAGGGGATCAGCGTGATAGTGGGTCATGTCATACGGCTCCTGCGGGTATATTGGCGCATCTCGCGGAGGGAAACTTGATCGACGACGATAATTTCTTGACCACGGGTAACAGCATCCCGTCAAAATAGTGCCGAGCAGACAAGCCATTCCGAGCCGTAGCTCTTATCGTTACGCTCAAGGCCGCAGACATACTGGGGGAAGGGCAGACATGAAGATGCGTTCCACGATTATGGACACGAACAGTTTCAGGGCGGAAGACGCTGCCGCTCTGGACGCGACAACACGCGAATTGACCGAGCGTCGGGCGCATAATCTCGGCGCGTCATATCGCCTATTTTACCGTGATCCTGTTCATCTCGTTCGTGGTAAGGGGCAGTATCTATGGGACGCTGAAGGGAAAAAATACCTCGACGTCTATAATAACGTTGCCAGCATTGGGCACTGTCATCCGGCTGTCGTCGATGCAGTGCACGAACAGATGCTGCAATTGAATACGCACACGCGCTATCTTCACGAACGAATACTGGATTATTCAGAAGCTATTTTGGCGACCCTCCCGCCCGAAATTGATCGGGCTATGTATATGTGTACGGGGTCAGAAGCTAACGATCTTGCGATCAGGATCGCGCGCGCGTGGAGTGGGGGCACGGGCATCATTGTTACGCAGGAGGCTTATCATGGAACGAGTGATTTGACGTCCGGCGTATCTCCGGCGCTGGGGAGCGGCCAGCCGCTCTCGTCCACGACGCGTCTGGTTAATGCACCCGACCACTATCGCAAGGATGATGTTGATCTGGGCGATTGGTTCGCGGCCGAGATTCAGAAACAGATCGACGACATGCAGATGCACGGAATTAAATTTGCCGGCTTCCTTGCAGATTCAATTTTTTCGTCCGACGGCGTACTGCCCGGCGATCGGGGATTTCTTAAAAAAGCTGTGGAAGTCGTTCACCGGAACGGCGGTATTTTCATCGCCGATGAGGTGCAGCCCGGTTTTGCGCGCACTGGAGAGACGTTTTGGGGTTTCGCGCGTCACGGTGTAGTGCCCGACATCGTGACGACTGGAAAACCGATGGGAAACGGCATTCCAGTCTCTGGACTTTTTGCGCGCAAGGACGTTCTGGCGGCCTTCAGTGATACGATTCCTTATTTCAACACGTTTGGAGGGAACCCTGTCTCAATGGCTGCCGCGCAGGCTGTTCTTAAGGTGATCGTAGGCGAAAATCTGCAAAAGCATAGTCTCGATGTTGGAAGGCAGTTGCAAGATGAACTGAAAACACTCCAGGATAAATATGATGTTGTCGGTGACGTGCGTGGCGCGGGTCTGTTCATTGGTTTAGAGCTCGTGTCCGACCGACGACTGAAGACACCGGACAAAGTTCTGGCACTGGATTTGGTCGAAGCGCTCCGTCACGATGGCGTGCTGACTTCCGTCGCCGGCCCTTATGGAAACGTGCTAAAACTCCGGCCGCCGCTCTCATTCCAGTTCGAGGATATCGACTGGCTTGTCGGGGCGCTGGATCGTGGCCTGTCCACTCTGACGCGATGATTGACGGGCACGGAAGGGTAATTTTCGGAGACCAGCTCATAACGCCCGATAGGTCAGTGGAAGGCAGTGGTGTCTCCGTCCTTGATGATAGAGCGCGCAAGTCGCGTTGCTGTTTCCCGTAGGGCTGGATTGATGATGAATTTTTCTGCCTCTGAAGTCCAGATTTTGCAGACGTTTTCGTAAGGTTTGAGGTCACTCAGGGTCTTGAGCCTTCGCTCGAAGTTATTAAGCCGCCATGAAGTCATTGAGGCGTGTCCTCAACGGCTCATGGCTGTCGTGATGGAAGCGTTTGACGGTTGCTTCTCTTATCGTCCGGATCATCCGTTCCACCTGACTATTGGCCCAGGGACGGCTAGGCTTTGTCAGACGGTGTTCAATCCCGTGGGCTTTACAGATCATCTCGAAGCGTATGGGACGCGACAGGGCCGTATTTCGATTACGGCGCTGCTTGGGGAACTGGATGCCGTTATCGGTCAGAATGGTATGGATCCGATAAGGGATCATGCTCAGGAGATATTCAAGGAATTCCCAAGCCGTCTTCCGGTCGGCTTTTTCGAAGCTTCGTCCGTCGCGGAAAGGGGCGTTGATCGCGGCTCTTTAGGTCCTGTCTTATGATCCTCAACCGTTTGACGCTTGCGCCATTTTGCAATGGTTTTCGGGTTGATCCCGCACTCTTTGCTCAGCGCCGCGAGCGAAGAGTGCGATCACTGTATTGCTGTTTGCACGGCATGCGTGGTCGTGGCGCTGCCATGATGCCTCTGTCCCATATAAGGTTCCTTGCACTTTCGTGAATATATCACGCCATTAAACCATGGTACTAAAAGTCTAGAAATTTGATCCAAGGGACAGATTTTCTGTAAGCCGCTCCCAGTTTCCATACGCGAATGCTCGCCTTTCAGCCTCATCCAGACCACAACTTTCGAGAAAGCGCCTCGCATCGCCACCGGGGCGGTATTGGTATGGATAATCTGTAGAAAACAGCAGTCTGTCTCGGCCGACAATCCGTGCTGCCTGTTCCAGATAATGCGGCATGAATATCCCGCTCGCCGTCACATACAGATTGCGTCGGAAATACGTCGCCATGGAATGGGTCAGCTCGGACACGCGATCCATATTGGCGATACGTTCGGCATAGAACAGGACCAGTTCCCCCCAATGGCCCAGAATAACCTGCAGGTCCGGAAAATGATCGAAATGGCCCGCCAGTACGAGGCGCAGAAATTGAATGCCGGCGTCGTAATGCCAGCCGAGACCGAAACAGGAAAACGCGGCATCCACCTGCGGGCTAAACCCGGAATAATAGGCATTCCGAACGACTTTGTCCGGTGCTCTGGGATGAAGCAGGATCGGTGCTTTCAACCCCGCAGCACTCTGGAAGATCGGGAGTAGATCAGTATGGTCCAGGTTACGGTGGCCTACACGCCCGCATAGCATTGTTCCCTTGAAGCCGAGCGTTCTGACGCAGCGTTCGAGTTCAAGCGCTGCTTCATCGGGCATCGCAACCGGCAGTGTCGCAAGCGCCTGAAAGCGATCCGGGTGGCGAGCTACTGCTTCCGCCACGGCGTCATTCGCACGGCGCGCTAAATCGACACTATTCGCCCCAAGATCATGCAATGACGGCGTGGTAAGGGACAGAACCTGCACGTCCAGCCCGCTTTCGTCCATGAGTGACAGCCGCTCTTCGGCGAGATTCAGCAGCCGTTTTTCAAGCGGACCGCCATGGAACGCGACACTCGGATCAGCGGTTTCAAGGCCAATGGCAGACCAGGCGTCCTTCACCTCGGTCGTCAGGAAATGCTCTTCGATACCGATCAGTTTCATGCGATGGCTCCTGCCCACAGGCTGCTGTCATGATTGCAGGCCTGTTTCCACGGCAGTGAAAATAAATGCAGAAGTTGAAAAGGCGCCAGACGCATGGATATCAATGTGTTCTTGCATGCGACGCTATATGTTGCCGATCATTGTTGGTAGGCTCATCGGATGGAAAACGTGGATCTTAACCTTCTGACGGCACTGGATGTACTCCTTGAGGAAGCCAGTGTGACCGGTGCTGCCCGGCGACTTGGGCTCAGCACGTCCGCTATGAGCCGTACGCTAACGCGGCTCCGCTTTGTCACCGGTGATCCATTACTTGTGCGGGCAGGCCGACATCTCGTGCCGACGCCATATGCGATGGATATTCGTGAGCACGTTCATATCCTGACACGTGATGTGCAGGCTGTCCTACGGCCGCAGCATCGGGAATTGGATTTGAAAACGCTGGATCGGACATTCGTCCTTCGCGCCAATGAAGGCTTTCTGAATGTTGCTTCAGCCCCTTTGGTGACGTCTATTCTGAAGGAAGCGCCCCGGGTTCGACTGCAGTTTGCGCCCAAACCTGACAAGGATGCGCTGCCACTGCGAGAGGGGCGGATCGATCTGGAAATTGGTGTCCGGGGCGCGTCAGCCCCAGAGATCCGCAGTCGGCTCATGTTCCGGGATACGTTCATAGGCGTGGCGCGTATCGGCCATTCTCTTTTCGCAGATGGAGATATCAGCGTGGCACGATACGCCGCATGCCAGCATGTCGCGGCCTCACGACGTGGGACATTCTGGGGACCTGTTGATGATGCACTGGAGCAGCTGGGATACCAACGCAATGTGTCAGTCGTGGTGCCTGGATTTCCGGATGCGCTTGAGATCGTGCGGCATTCGGATCTGATTACCCATGTTCCGCGATCGTGCCTTGCGGCCCTGTCTAAGGAGACGCCAGGAATATCGGACTTAAAGTTGTTTCCTTTGCCCGTGCAGACATCTGAAATCGCTATTTCTGCAATGTGGCACCCAAGGCTTGACGCCGACCCTGCTCACCGCTGGCTTCGTGATATCGTGCAATCAATTTGCAAGCAGGTTTTCGCCTGTTGACGATATCCGCTTTCGGAAAAGCACTCTGTGGGTTTGAACATCTACGATGTCGGCGGAAGTCGCAAATCCGCTTACGCCCTCATCTGAGACATTAGGACTGTAAGATCGCTTTTCTGAAAAGCGGACTTATCAATCCGGCCAGGTTGCCAGCAGAACAGATGGAAGCATCGTCTCAATAAACGTGCTGTTAGAGTCTGGTTTATCCAATAAGAGCGCAGGCCGTCCTTCTATGACCATATGAGCTAGCCCATGCGCGGTCGCCATTGCACTGGCCATGTATGGGCGAAAAACACGCTTGTTCACATCTGGTGGTTCTTGTCCAAAATACGCTGCTGCTGCGTGTCCATATCTGTTTAGTGCGTCGAATGAGGCTTGCATGAAAGCAGGATCTTTGAAATCGATCAGGTCAACACGGCAGATTAGGCGGAACAACCCTGGATTGATCGCAGCAAATTTCACGTAGCCCAACGCCTGCGTTCGGAGATCCTGAGCCGGGATACCGGATGACGGAAGAGTATTCAGTTCGTTTCCGAGCTTTTCGAAAGTCCGAATGGCGACAGCTGTCAAAAGCCCTTTCGTGCCGTTAAAATGATGTGAGGGAGCACCAGGAGAGACGCCAGCAGATTTGGCGGCCTTCCTTAAGGTAAACCCTTCGACACCTTCCGTTCGAATGATCTCCTCCGACGCTACAATGAGCGCTGTTTTCAGGTCGCCATGATGATAGCTGTCTCGGGTTGCCCCACTCATACCGTCTCCTGATCATTCATATAAACATTGTTCAGATTGATGACATCTCCAATCTATGCAATGTTCAGATGGACAATGCCACCTTTCTTGGAAATGCATTATATGACACAGCGCGCACTGATCGTAGGTCTCGGTATTGGCGGTATGTCTGCTGCTATTGCCTTAAAGCGTCAGGGCTGGACACCGGTTATTATTGAACGTGCTCCGGAACGGCGAAAAGGCGGTTATTTCATCGGTCTGCGCGATGAAGGCAAAAATGCCGCCTCGGCTTTAGGTGTGCTGGATGTCATGGAAAAAAGAACCCCGGACAACATCCGGTTCTGGGATGTGCGCAAGGATGGCACGCGCAGACGCATTGCTGATCTGACGCAAGAGACGAATGCGCCGATCGCCGTACTGCGAGGAGATATCGAAGAAGCTCTCTGGCACGGAATTGAAGGACAGGTGGACGTCCGGTTCAGTACCGTACCTTCGGCGATTGTGAATGGCGATACACAAGCGCAGGTCACACTCCGAACAGACGGCGGTGAGGAAACGACGGAAGACTACGATCTTGTGATTGGTGCTGATGGAGTGCGCTCGACCGTTCGCAAACTGGTCTTCGGCCCAGATGAGGCATTCTTCCATTCAGTTGGCACGATGCTGTGTGCTTTTCCGCTGGCGCGGCCCGTCGAGGGCTTCAAAGCGAACGATGGCCTTATGGTTGCAGACGTGAAACGTACTTTGACCGTGTTTCCGCTGGAAGGGCGTCCGTCGACCGCACTTTTCTCATACCGAACCAGAAATCCGGAGCGAGCTTCGAGAAAAGATCTGCTTTCCACGCTGCGTCAGATATTTGCCGATCTGGATGTAGACGGGATTGTTTCCAATGCTCTTGAGGATCTTGCAACAACGGACGACTTCCTTTTTGATTCCGTTCAGATGGTTAAAATGTCCTGTTGGTCGAAAGGTCGGGTCCTGCTGTTGGGAGATTCAGCCTGGTGCCTGACTCTGTATTCAGGCATGGGCGCTTCAGCCGGTATGCTTGGTGGCCAGGTTCTCGGTGAAGCTCTCGCGGCCTGTCCACACGATATTAATGGTGCGCTACAAATGTTCGAGGCTCAGATGCGTCCATTTGTCCGCAAGCATCAGAGATTCATCGCTCTCCGCTCCCAGTTGTTCGTCCCATCAAACCGGGTTTCGCTCTGGGGACGCCGTGTTCTGTGGCAGATCCTGCTACGCTCCAGAAAATATCTATTTCGTGAGAATAAATGAAGAAGGGAGTATAATAGCGATTTGGTACCATCTTCCACCTGAACTACTTGTCTGTTCCTGGCTCGGGACCCATTGATTTGACTGCGAAAATCTGATTCAGGCTCTGCGCGGAGACGGAAAATAAGCGACCTGTTTTGGCTGACGGACGAACAGATGGAGCGTCTGCGGCGCTTTTTCATGACTGCGGGGCAGAGCAGCGATTATACCGGTGCTGCTGCCTTGTTGGACAGTCTTCCTATGGCACAGTAGATGCTGGCGGACCGAGGTTATGACGCCGACTGGTTCAGAGACGCCCTAGAAGAGAAAGGGATAAAGCCCTGCATTCCAGGACGGAAATCTCGCGGAAAACCGCTCAAATACGACAAGCGAAAATATAAACGCCGTAATCGCATCGAGATTATGTTCGGAGTCCTCAAGGACTGGCGGAGTGTCGTAACACATAATGACAGATGCCCGACCGTATTCCTCTCAGCCATCTGCCTCGGCGCAGCCGTAATCTTCTGGCTGTGAATCCTGAGCCTACGACCTGCTTACCCCTGCTTGGAAGGCACGCTACTTCGATTTCATATGCACCCTCCGGATGCATATGAAATCGCTACGCTTTTTCTCTTTCCTCTATCGCCGAATAAATTCGGCTCCCTTTTCGATACGAAGACGCTCCCCCCCCCAGAAAAAGGCGGAGGAGCAAAATGGCACTTGCCCTGTATTTTATGTACAAAATCGGAAAAAATATGCCCATTTTCTACCCCCTCTTTTTTGACCTTCTCGAAACACTGTTCGAAAGTGGCCTCACTCAAGGTTCGCCATAGGCTAAAAAGGGGACAAGGGCGGCGTGAGACGTCCGTTGCGACTAGCCCTGAATGCTCGACCTGAGCGTCTGCGACCGGCGCTGGGTAGAGAGGCTAAGCGAAAGAGAGTTTCTGACCACAGAGGCCAACCGGGAAGTGGGCGCGATCCATCCGAAGGCTATGCCCGTTATTCTTATGTAACCGGACGAATTGGGCGCATGGATGAACGCGCCGGTGGTAGAGGCTCTACGCCTTCAGGGGCGTTTGCCGGATGATCTGTTGACCCGCGTTGAAGCACCGCGTTCTTTGGAATGAAAGCCATGGAGGGGCAAGCAGAATGTCTGCTTTGGATTTCTTAATGCCCGTTATCAGACATTGAGAGAGGCTCATTCGTAATTAAAGAAAGGGAGAGTCGATATAGCCTTTCTAGGCTCCACTGAAGAACGTTTTCCGGTCAGCCTTGTTCAGTGGGGCACTTGCCTTCAGGCGTGCCAGAAAATCCAGATTGGCAAGGATCATCTGGCCGTACGCTTCCATGTCTGCGAGGCCGCTGGCCACGTCTTTCCCGATGTCTGCGCGTTGTCGACCGAGACGGTTCAGGATCAGTCTGGCTGTCCACAATTGCCGGATTCTGTTGAAAAAGTCGCTCTTGAAATAATCATAGCTTCCTGATTCAGTCATCTTCACTCAAGGAGTATGGCGAATGATGGGTGAACGAACCGGGGTTCAGGAAACCCTGTTTTACGGGTT
>Ga0157362_1000051_pt1 | contig 32481 bp, 27 predicted proteins | sample AttlaeALBM3_FD_111480 | JGI IMG/M metagenome (GOLD analysis project Ga0157362, IMG submission 111480) | Fungus gardens microbial communities from leaf cutter ant in Ribeirão Preto, State of São Paulo, Brazil - Atta laevigata ALBM3 | ecosystem: Host-associated > Fungi > Mycelium > Unclassified ... | reverse complement strand
GTGGCGAAGCTCTACGCCTATTGGGCGGTGGTCAACTACCGCGAGGCGTACGACATGTACGCGGTCAACGGGATCCTGTTCAACCACGAAAGCCCGCGCCGGGGCGAGACGTTCGTAACGCGCAAGATCACCCGAGCAGTCGCGATGATCGCCGCCGGACTGCAGGATGCGCTCTATCTGGGCAACCTGAAGGCCATCCGTGACTGGGGGTATGCCGACGAGTACGTCGAGGGCATGTGGCGCATGCTGCAGCAGAACGCCGCCGGCGACTATGTGCTGGCCACCGGAAGGCCCGCGAGCGTCCGCGATTTCTGCTCGGTGGCCTTCGCCCACGCCGACCTGGATTGGGAGAAGTACGTCCGCTACGACGTCGCCTACGAGCGGCCCAGCGAGGTCGACGCCCTGATCGGCGACGCGAGCAAGGCCGAGCAGGTGCTGGGTTGGAAGGCCGAAACGGATTGGCGCGCCCTGGCTCAATTGATGGTCGACGCCGACCGGCAAAAGCTTTCGGATGCGCTGTCCGGGAGGTTGGTCCGCACCGGCTGGTGACTCCATCACTGACGGCGGCGGGGTTCGACCCGTCACCGCGGCACAGCCGCCGTTGATCCCGCGGCAGCGCCCGAATCAAACTCGTGGACGTATTTCTGCTGTTGGCATCAACGCAGGAGCCGCGGGAGGACCAGTGACTTTTCCAGGTCTGAGAAGCCCTCGGGGCCGACGCCACGATGAATAAATACCTGACCGGGGAACGGCTCAGTAGGCCCCGGAGCCACCCATGACGGCACGGGCGGTCCGCCACAGGATCATCAGGTCGAAACCCAACGACCAGTTCTCCACGTACCGCAGGTCGAGCCGTACGGTCTCGGCCCAGGACAGCTCGGAGCGACCGCTGACCTGCCACAGCCCCGTCATGCCCGGCTTGACCAACAGCCGCCGACGCATATCGGCACCGTAGGCCGCAGCCTCGTCGGGCAGCGGCGGACGGGGGCCTACCAACGACATGTCGCCGCGGACAACGTTGATCAGCTGCGGCAGTTCGTCGATGGAGTACTTGCGCAGCCACCGACCCAGTGGCGTGATCCGCGGGTCATCGGCGATCTTGAACAGCAGTCCGTCACTCTCGTTGCGGGTCAGCAACTCGTCCCGCCGCGCCTCCGCGTCGGCCACCATGGTGCGGAATTTGACGATGCGGAACTCGCGTCCGTGGCGGCCCACCCGGGTTTGGAGGAAGAACGGCGAACCGCGGTCGTGGGCCCAGATGGCAAACGCGACGACGGCGAGAGCGGGTGATAGGAGAAGCAGACCCAGCAGCGCGCCGAGTCGATCTATAACCCCCTTGGCGATCCGAGCGGGCCCGTACAGCCGGGCCCGGGAAAGGTGCAGCAATGGGGCGTGCGCCGCGGGCCGAATGCTAACGCGGTCCCGGGAAAACTCGGTGATGCCGGCACCCACCAAGACGTCCACGTCCAGCGGTTCCAGACGCCAGGCCAGCCGACGCAGCTCATCGCCGGCGATCAGCGCGCTGGAGAGGGCTATGACGAGGTCGGCATCGACGGCGCCGGCGGCATCTTCCACCTCGTCCGCGCCGTCGTAGACGGCCACATCGAAACCGGTGAGTTCGGCCTCGGCCTTGCCGTTCCCCTCAGTCAGGCAGGCAGCCACGGCCACGATGCCGTGGCTGCGGTCGCTCTCCAACCGCCGGACCGTGGCGAGCACGTCGGCTTCCGATCCGATGACAACGGCGCGATGCAGGCAGCGTCCGACCGCGCGCTGCGCGCGCAACCAGCTCCGTTGCCCGAGGCGGCCCAATGCACTGAGCAACACGACGGCCGGCACCGCGGATATCAGCTGCCCACCGAGCGGTTCGTCCACCGCCAGGTCGACGGACGGCGCCACCACCGCCATCAGCAGCACACCCGCGCGCATGAGTCGGGGGAATTCCTCGCCACCGACGCCGATGAACCGCTGTTCATAGGCACGATTCGCGGCAACCAGGAGCACCCACAACGGCGCGATCGCGAGGACGGCAAGACCGACCCGGTTGGGCGTGGCAGTGCCGGGCCGCAGGCAAATCGCAACCACCACCGCCGCCACCGCGGCGGCCAGGTCCAGTGCCAGTGAGCCGGCGCTGTACGCCCGCCGCCAGTGCGCCGCCCGCAGCCGGGGCTCCGGACCCGGTACCGCAAGCCGCGTTGCCGCGGCCGGCCACTCGCCCTCATCCGGCAGGCGCACCACCGACGACGGTTCAGGTTGCCCCGCCCGCCTCGGCCGGGGCAGGACCTCAACGGCCTCCGCCAGCTCCGCACCCGCCACCGTCTCCCCCTGTTGCGTCATTTCAGGCCCCCCGATGATGCAGCCCCCGCGCCGGATGTCCCGACGGCGACCACGTGGGCCGCACGGCTACCTCGCCACCCAGTCCGACTTCAACGTTGTTCAATTCAATCGCAGAATCACAACCATTTGTGTGCCTAGAACTCGATCTCCGCCAAATGGCTGAATTGCTTGACGGTGTGCAAATCAACGACACCGGCAATTCCTGCCGAATGTCCAAATTGTCCGGCAATCATCGAATTCATCGACGTGCCGCTCCCGCCACCGCACAGGGGGTGTCCCGCACCGTCGCGCTGAACGGGCGCACCAGCGGCTGGCGCAGAACCAACGGCATGTTCGGGGTTTGCGGCTCGGTCAGATGGAGCACGACCGTCCGGGACTGCCGTTGCGGCAGCTCGACGTCGACGGTGAACAGGGGGTGGCCCCGTTCGAACGCCGACCCGGCGAACGTCGGCCGGCCATCGAGGTCCACGGAGTCGAGCAGGGCGCCGTTGGTCGCCGCGTAATAGATGCTCACGCGGTTGTCACCCGGTCGAATCGGATAGGGGTGCTTGTCGCTGCGTTCGGCAATCCAGGGACTTACCGCCTCGGGCGGCACGGAATTCTGCAGCCGGAGGGTCACCGTCACCGTCCGGGTGGGGCCGCAGCCGGAGCGTTCCCAGGTCAACGAGCGATCCAGGTAGTAGTCCAGCTTGTTGCCGCCCTCATTGACCACCCACATTCCGGCGTAGGCGTCCGTGGTCCGCGGGATCGCCCCGGCCACCGGGGTTCGCTCCAGATCGATCTGCGTCGCGGGATCGGCACTCCACACCAACAGTCGACGCTCATCGGCAGCGCGGACCAGCGCCTTGACAAGTCCTCCCGGATTTCCCCGGGCTCCGGTAATCCGTGCGGCAACCGCACTTGCCACATCGAGAAGGAATTTCTTCCGCCCGTCGTTGTCGCGGCCGAAACGCCGGTAGCTGCTGTTCTGGGTCATCTCGACGACGTTGGCGGCCGTGATCTGGGTGCCGTCGGGTGCCGCGGCCGGACCGGTGACCTCCAGCAGATAGCTGAGCGCCACCGGATCCACCGCCAGGGCCCCATCGAGGGTCTGACCGGTCTTGCGCTGCCACATCGCCGCCCAGATCGCAGCCGCGTAGGGAAAGTGCGCGCTGAGGTTGCTGTTGACGTAGAGCCGTTCGCTGGCCGTATTGCCGTAGAGCGCCTCATAATCGCGGCCGAGGTTCACCGGGGCGGACACACCGGCGAGTGCGCCATCGTTGAGGAAGCGCTCGAATTGAATGCGACCATCCTCGGCGCGGACGATGGCGAACGCGCCCGGCAGACCGCCCGTGCCACGCGCCTCGGCGTCGTTTTGAAACGCCAGGAAGTACCGCCGGGGGCGGTCCGCGCCGAGCATCCGCGGCAACAGATTCCCCGTCTGCTCGGCCACTCGTACGGTCCCGGACAGCTGGCCCAACTCGGTCAGGACCCGCGCCCGGGCACCGTCGATCGAGTGAAACCAGGTGTGGCTCGGCAGACCTTCGACGCCTCGGGCGGAGCGATCGATCGAGGCCGCCGCCGCGGCGATCCCCGGCATCATTCCGCGCAGGCGTTCGACAACGACGCGACCGTCGGGTCCCCGCAGCGCACCGCCGTCCAATTGCCGGCCGGCGGCGACGAGTGCGGGAAGGGCATGACTACCCAGGTCGTCCGCGGCGAAGGTGATGCCGCGGACTGTCGTGACGGGTTCACCGATGCCGGGGATCCGCCCGGCCACGGCCCAGATCGGTCCGCCGGTCAGGCGATGGGCCCGCCGGGCATGGTTGCTCATCGCCTCCGCGGTCGCGGTGGCCCCCCGCACGTCGGCGACCCTCAACTGGCCGCCCAGCTCGGTCGCCTCCGAGCGCAGCGCCATCAGATCCCGCCGGGCCAGAAGCGCCGTGACGACGAGCCAGGCCAGGCACAGCCCGGACAGGATCAGCACGGCGATCAGCCCGAACCGCAACCCTCGCCGCCTCTGGGCCGACGGCGGCCGCGGCGGGCGCAGTGCGCCTCGGGCACTCGGCAGCAGCCGTCCCGGCGCCCGCCGGCCAACGCGAATCTGGGTCGCCATGGATTCCGGCCGCTGCTCTCAGGTGTCGGCCAGCACGTGGCCGAGGATCGATTCGAGCCTGCGCATCGCCACCACGGGCGCGAGCTCCAGCTCGGCGTAGTCGCGGGCCGTGCGGCCGTGGTGCTCCCGCAGCGCGGGCGAGTCCGCCAATTCCCGCACCAGCGCGACCAGTCGATGTGGCTCGCCCGGCGGCACCGGGGACGGGGCTCCGGCCCGCGCCAGCTCCCGGCCCGCCGCACCGCCGGAGTGCACGGCCGCGGCGACGGGGCGGCCGCTGGAGAAATAACTCGTCAACTTGCTCGGCAGGCTCATTTCCTCGACGCTGGGCCGCTCATTGAGCAGCAGGATGTCGGCCGCGACCAGGATCGGACCGTACTCGGCGGGCTCGCACAGCGGGAGGAATTGAAGGTTGGGCAGACCGGCTGCCTGCCGCGCCAGGGCGGCGCGTTGCGAGCCGTCACCCATCAATGCCCACCGTAGGTCCGGTTGCGTCCGGGTGATCCTCGCGGCGGCGACGACGTTGCCGAGGTCCTGCTTGTATCCCATGTTTCCGGTGTGCAGGACCACGGTCTCCTCCGGACGCCAACCCAGGCGCGCGCGGGTCTCGGCCCGGTCGAGGTCGCGGAACTCAGTCCGCGACCAGTTGGCCAACGTGTGCACGCGCGCGGGCTCGACGCCGTATGCCTCGAGCCCGGCCCGGAAGGCATCACTGACCACCACCACCGCCGCGGCCCGGCGCAACGTGGCGGACTCCAGCCGCCGGACCACCCCGGCGACTCGCCGCCCCCCGCGCACTCCGCTCTGCGTCGCCGCCTGGCCGAGCAGGTCCTGCACGATGACCACCAACGGGGCGTGGCAGCGGGCGGCCAATCGCGCCGCGGCCGCGGCGCCGCCCAGTGCCGGCGACACCCCAATCACCAGGCTCGGTTTCGGCCGAATCGGGACCGTTGCCGCGTTGGCGAAAAAGCTCAGTTCATAGGCACCGCGGCGCAGCGCATCCTGCCGGTTGGGCACGACGTGGGCCACCCGGGTCAGGGTCACCCCACCGACCACCTCACGGTGCCGCAGTCCTTGCCGGTATTCCGCCGGGACGGTCCACGTCGGATACGACGGCAACCCGGCCACCACCTGCACGGCGGCCACCCGCTGGGCCAGGTGCTCGGCCATCGCGGTGGTGTAGGGGGCGATGCCGGTCGGCTCGGGCCAGTAGTTGATGCCGACCACCAGCACCCGTTGACCGGCCAGCGCCTCGGGCCCACTCGGGCGCTGGGACCGCGCAATCGGATGTGTTGCGATCACGGTGGGCGGCGTCGACGAGGTCGGGCGCGCGGTCATGCCACGTGCTCCAGGAACCAGTCGTAGGTCATCCGCACGCCGTCGGCCAGCGCGATCTCGGCCTTCCATCCGAGCGCCTCAATGCGGCCGACATCGAGCAGCTTGCGCGGCGTGCCGTCGGGCTTGGTGGTGTCCCAGGCGAGCTCGCCGTTCCAGCCGACCACCTCGGCAATCTGCGCGGCCAGCTCGGCAATGGTCAGATCCGTGCCGACCCCGACGTTGATCGGCGCCGGTTCGTCGTAGTTCTCCAACAGCATCAGGCACGCCCTGGCGAGATCGTCGACGTGGAGGAACTCCCGTCGCGGGGTGCCGGTGCCCCACAACTGCACAACCGGTGCTCCCGTCGCCGCGGCCTCGTGGAAGCGGCGGATCAACGCCGGCAACACGTGCGAGTTGGTCAGATCGAAGTTGTCGCCGGGTCCGTAAAGATTGGTCGGCATGGCGCTGATGTAGGGGAGCCCGTATTCGCGGCGCAACGCCTGCACGTGGGTGATACCGGCAATCTTGGCGATCGCGTAGGCGTCGTTGGTCGGCTCGAGCAACCCCGTCAGCAGGGCATCCTCGGATATCGGCTGCGGCGCGAACTTCGGATAGATGCAACTCGAGCCGAGGAACAGCAGCTTGCGGACTCCGATGCGCGCGGCGGCGTCGAGGGTGTTCACCTGGATGCGCAGGTTGTCCGAGAGGAACTCCGCCGGCTGGGTGCTGTTGGCCAGGATCCCGCCCACCCGGGCGGCCGCGAGCACCACGTATTCGGGACGGTTCCGCGCGTAGTAGGTGTCAACCGCCCCCCGATCGCGCAGGTCCAGTTCCGCGCTCGACGCACCGATCAGGTTCCGGAAGCCCTCGGCGCGCAGATGGCGCCAAACCGCGGACCCGACCAGCCCCCGATGCCCTGCCACGTGTACGACGGCCTCGCGTGAAATTGCCGGCATCCTCACCGCCCCCTCGTCTGGCCGCTCGAGCCCGTTATTGACCGGTTTGATCGCGGCTACAACCGCGGGGGCGGCGAGCTCCAGCCGGGCGTGTCCAGGATGCTGCGCCAGGTGTCGTTTGCCAGCACCTCCGGGTACTGCACGGGCGCGGATCGGGGCATCGGAACCGACGGCGGCCGCATCGCCTCCCGGACCGGCACCTGGGGCTCGGCGCCCGGAACCGGGGCCTTCGCCGCCGCGACGCGCTTGTCGCTGCGGTATGAGTAGCCGTAGCCGTATTGGTAGGTGTAGCCGCCGCCGCGTTTGGCCCGCGGCGCCATGGACAGCACGACACCGAAGACGGGCGAGCCCACCCGACGAATCGTCTCCGCCGCGGCCTTCACCTGCTCGGCCCGCACCCAGCCGTGCCGGGCCACGAACAGCACGCCGTGGCAGTGCGCGGCGAGCACGGCGGCGTCGGCGACCGGCAGCGTGGGAGCCGCGTCGAAGATCACCGCGTCATAGCGCGCGTTGAGCGATTCGAGCACCGTGCGCATCTGTTGCGAGGCCAGCAATTCGCTGGGGTTGGGCGGCAGTGGGCCCGAACCGAGGAAGTCCATGAGCCCGTCACCCCACGACTGCAGGGCAATGTCGAGCGTCACCTGACCCGTCAGCACGGTCGTCAGCCCGACCGCGTTCTCCAGGCCCAGGTACTGCGCCGCCTTCGGGCGCCGCAGGTCCGCCTCGACCAGCGCAACCCGACCGCCGGCGTGAGCCATGGCAATCGCCAGGTTGCACGCGGTGGTCGTCTTGCCCTCGTGCGGCAGCGCGCTGGTGACCACGATCAGCTTGTGGGTGTGGTCGAGGTCGACGTACTCCAGGTTGGTCCGCAGCTGCCGGAACGCCTCGGCCAGTGGGGAGCGCGGCTGATCGTGCACGATCAGCGGGCGTACCTTCACGGCCGGGTCGTACTGGGTGGCGCCGAGGACCGGCGCCTGCATCAACTCGGCCAGCACATCCGGGGATTTGACCGAGCGATCCAGGCTGTGCCGGATGAGGGCCAGGCACATCCCGCCCACCAGGCCCAGGAACAGGCCGAGAGTCATGTCGGTGCCCTGCCGCGGCGAGACCGGGGAGGTGGGCAGCGGCGCGGGCTGGATTTCCCGCGCGATCACCGGCGGATCGCCGGTCTCGGGCTTCTCAACCTCGGCCACCAGGTTCGCGAAAACGTCAGCGGCCAGGTTGACGATCTGCTGCGCGCGCCGCGGGGAGGGATCCTTGGCGGTCAACGTCATCAGCACCGTGTCGGGCTTGGCGGAGGCGGAGATGGCCCCCGGTGCGACGGGCGAGTTCAGCTGCGCCGCGACCTGCTCGCGAATCCGACGGTCCCCGGCCAGGTCCACGTATGACTTGATCTTCTGCTCGGAGAGCAACGAACCCTGGTAGGCCTGGTTGAGGTCACTCCCCTGGTCGCGCGAGGAGATGAAGAACTTGGCGCTCGCGGCGTACTGGGGCGTGCTCACGAAGGCAACGGCGCCACCCAGGCCGAGGCCCACCAGGACCCCGAGCACGACAATCTGCCAGCGCTCCCGGGCAACGACTAGGTAATCCCTGAAGTTCATTCTCAATCCCCCGGGAGCATCGATTCACGAGCGCCGGCCTGTTTGTGGCCGCCCGAAGGATCATGGTCAAAGTGCCGATGCGCCGACTACCCCTGCTGGTCCGAACGGTTGAAGCGAATTGTCCGCCGGATCACCCCTGCCGCGGTTGTCCTGCGGGTCCACGCGTAGTCGAGGCCCCGGCGGCGCTGCCGGGGCCTCGGGTGCCGATTCGTCGGCGCGGAAGTTGCGTTTGCGCAAATGTTCAGCGGCGCCTGCGACGGTCGGCCAGTGCGGTTCCGCCGGCGATCAGGATCCCGCCGAGCAGCGCGACGCCGGCCACCCCCGCGCCGGTTCGCGGCAGCTCGCGGTGCTCCGCGTGTTCCCGCTCGCAGATGTGTACGTGGATCTCGACCGTGGCTCGGTCGCCCGCGGCGTCGGTCGCTATCAACAGGTGTTCGCCGAGGGAGATGTCGTGAGGAACTCTGAACCTCGTTCCACCGTAACCGGCGGCGTTGACCCGGACGTCGAAGACGTCGATCGGGTCGGAGGCCAGCGTGCCGTGCACGAGCGCGTTCGCCGTGAACTCGCGCAACTCGACCTCGAGCAATTGCCCGCGGCACGGCTCCAGGATGTTCACCGAAATCTGCGGGGTATAGGCGTAGGGGGCGGCTGCGGCCACGCCCGAGCCCGCCGTGGTGGCCGCCGTCGCCCCGAGAGCGACGGCGCAGGCGGCCACGCCCATCTTTATACGCATTTTGCGTCCTCCCCCGATTTGGACGATTCACTTTCGGTCCACGATAAAGATCCGCGGACGCCCTGCACATGTGTCAAATCGCACCTTCAAGGTGCTTCTCGTGAGCGCCCGCATCGAATCCTCCGCGCCGACTCCGTCTCCGAATCCGATTTATCGGACACCGACGACGTGTTGTCGGTGTCAATGCGGCTTTCGTCTGGACTGCCACGGATGCCTGGCCCCGCAGACCCATTCGGCGCAGAGCCTGGTTTCGGCGATTGCCGGTGATAAGCATCTGAGGCGGCCGCCGCGATTGGCGCCGGCCGCGATCGATTTGTTGTTCGGACAAATCGGGGGAAAGGCACGGGATGAGCGGCACAGCCAATCTGCGACGCCCCGCGGAGATGGGATCGCGGAGTCGGACGGACCTGACCGACCTGAGCCAACTGCCGATAGACGTCCTGCTGGGTCGGTATCCCATAGACACCGACGCGGGGACGGCCGGCAGCTATCTGACCGGCAAACGGGTGCTGGTTACCGGTGCCGGTGGATCCATCGGTTCCGAACTGTGCCGCCAGATACGGATTTTCTCCCCGGCCGAGCTGGTGATGCTCGACCACGACGAATCCGCTTTGCACTCAGTGTATTTGAGTATTCATCAGAATGCGATGATGGACTCGCGGCAATTGCTGTTGGCGTGCATTCGTGACCGGTGCGTACTCATCCAGCACTTTCTCTCCCGCCGGCCGGAGGTGGTTTTTCACGCTGCAGCGCTAAAACACCTGCCGATGCTTGAGCAATACCCGGCCGAGGGCTGGAAATCGAACGTGTTGGGCACCGCGAATGTAATCGCGGCGGCGCAGGCCGCCGGTGTCGGCCTGTTCGTGGGAATCTCCACCGACAAGGCGGCCAACCCCTCGAGTGTGCTGGGATTGACCAAACGCGTGGGTGAACGGCTCATCGCCGGGGTCTGTGGCGACAACGAACCCGCGTATCTATCGGTGCGCTTCGGCAACGTCCTCGGCAGCCGCGGGTCGGTGCTGACCACATTCGCCGGGCAGATCGCGTCGGGATCCCCGCTGACCATCACCCACCCCGAGGTCAGTCGATTCTTCATGACCATCGAGGAGGCCTGCCAGTTGGTCGTGCAGGCCGGGGCGATCGGGCGCTCGGGCGAGGTCCTGGTGCTGGACATGGGTGCGCCGGTGCGGATCGTCGATCTGGCCCGCCGAATGATGGATCTGGCGGGCCGCCACGTCGACATCGTGTACACGGGCCTGCGCGAGGCCGAGAAGCTGCACGAGCAGCTGTTCTCCGACGGCGAGCTCGACCGTCGCCCATTGCACCCGCTGATATCGCAGGTGGACGTGCCCCCGTTGCGCCCGGAGCAACTGCCCGATCTGGGCGAGGTGTACTCCGACAAACAGGTGCTCGCAAGTCTGCAGCACCTGTCCACCCTGCGGGTGCCACTGGTGCGCCAGCGCGCCAAGCCGACGCACGAGCGCGACCAGGTCCGCCCCCAGCAAAGCACCGCCGCGTAGACGATGAGCATCGTCCAGGACGGGACGGCACCGGCGAGCGCCTGCCACGACGACGGCCCCCCCGAGGGGGAGCGCAGGCCCGGGTTCAACGCGCAATTGGCCTTCCTGGTCGGCTCCACCGGACTGCAGTCGCTGAGCAATGGTGTCGCGGCCTTCGTCGCGACCTGGGTGATGGGGGCGCACGGCCGCGGCGTGATGGTCATCGGCATCGCGGTGGCTGGGATTGCCGCTTTGATCGGTGGGTTGGGCGCGGGGTCGGCCTACCGGGCACTGCTCCCGGCGCGGACCACGCCGGAGGCGCGTCGGTCGTTGGCCGCCGCCTACACCCTGTCCTTCGGGCTCGGTTCCGCGCTCGCGGCGCTCCTCACCGTCGGCACGCTGTGGTTGACGCAGCGGGCCGCCGGACCGGAGCTCGGCTCGCCCCGGTTCCTGGCTGCCGCGGCCGCATGGACCGTTGCTCAAGTGGTCACGACGCGGATCGTCGAGGCGTGGTTCGCGGACGGACGCTTCCGGCGGGGCGGTGGGGCTGCCGCTTCGATGGCGTTCGGCGGCCTGGTCGCGGTCGTCACCACGGCGTTCGCCGCACCCAGCGCCGCCAACCTGATGTTCGCCCAGACGGCCGGTCTCATGCTCGTCGGGGCCGGTGAGGCGCTGGGGCTGCGACGCGCGCAGTTGATCGCGTTCGAGCGGCCCACCGCCACGGATCTGGGTGCGCTCCTGCGCCTGGGCTTCGCCCAATTCGGCCTGGTTGTCGGCCTGGCGATCGCCCTGCGCCTGGATCGCTACGTGCTCGGGCTCGTGGCGGGCCCGGCCGTGGTCGGGGTCTACTCGCTGGCCGCCACCCTCAGCGAAATGCCACGGCTGATTCCGCTGGCCGTGGGCCAGATGTACCTGCGTGATGTCGCCCTCGGGCGGGGCGGGCCCGCACTGCGCCGTGCCACCGGCCGGGCACTGCTGGGTGCGCTGGCCACGGCGATGGTGGTCATCCTGGCCGGCCTGGTGCTGATCGTCCCGGTATTCGGGCCCGAGTTCTCCGCTGCGCGCCCGCTGGTGGTTGTCCTCTGCCTTGCGGAGGTGCTGTTCGCCCCGTACGCGGTGGCCTCCAGCGGCCTGCTCGGCGGTGGTTGGCGCCGCGGTGTTTGCCTGCTCGGCCTGATCAGCACCGTCGGTGCGGTCGTGGTCTACGGCGTGGGCGGCACCCTCGGCGGCATGGGTGGAGCTGCCATCGGTTGTGTTTTGCTCTACGCCCTGCTGTCCGGGGTCGCCCGGAGAATGCTGCGCAACCGGCTGAGCACGCAGCCACTGACACCGGCCCTCGACCCCGTCTCACCAGCCGGCAATGACCCCCGCGCCGTCCGGACACCGCCCGCCCCGGCGGTTCCGACCCGGGCGAGCGGTGTATCGATCCGTACGCATCGGCCGGGTCGAATCATCGTCGGCGTTCCGGCACCACGACGCCCGGATGCCGGGACGGCGCAGGCCCAACCGATAATCCCCTCCGGCCGGGCGCCGCGTACCGATGTGTCCTCCTGGTTCATCTCCGGTGCTGTGATCACCGTCGTTACCGTGCTTGCCGCCGGCCTCAACCCACTGTTCTTCCACTGGTTCGTGATCCCGACCGCACTGTGCGGGCTCATCACCGGCGCGGAGGCGGCCGACTGGGCCCGCGGTCGGCTGCAGGTCCTGGAACCCAGAGCGCTGGTGGGCCTGTTCGGCCTGCACATGACCTACGGCGTGCCGATGCTGCACGTTGCCTGGCAGACCTGGCCACGCTACGTAACCCCGGCCCTGGATTGGCGTGGCTCGCTCGGAATTCTGGGTTGGATCAATTTCGCCGGTCTCGTGCTCTATCGGATCCTGGTGGCCCGACCTATTACCGATTCCCGCCGAGGGTCCGAAATCGACGCGCGGAAATTTCTCTCGTTGGCGCCGTGCGCGGTGCTGATTGCATTTGTCGCAACATTCGTGGTGCTGCGTCGCGCCGGTGGCATCGCCGGATATTTGGCCAACGTTTCCTCGCCCGACCAGGTCAGTACGGCACTGGCCGGCACCGGCTGGCTGCTGGTGGTGTCCGAATCCTGGCCGTTGATCATATTCACCGCGCTCGTGATAAGCCGCCGCGCGGCCTACCGGGGGCAGCCGGCGTCCGTGGTTCGATTGTTCGTCGTCTTCGCGCTCGCCCAATTCCTGGTCGGGGGCCTGCGTGGGGACCGGTCGAACACGCTGTGGCCGCTACTGATCGGGCTCGGGGTGATCAACCTCTTAGTCGTGCGCATCCGGCGCACGGTGTTGGTGGCCGGGATGGCCGCGACCGTTGTGTTCGTCTGGCTGTACGGGTTCTACAAGGGCGCGGGCACCGATGCGTTGGGGCTGCTGGACGGGACGACCAATACGTCGCAGCTGAGTGAGCAGACCGGCCGCTCCTTCCAACGCGACATACTGGAGGACTTCGGTCGTGCCGGTATCCAGGCCGTCGTGATCGACCGGGAAACCCGTCGGCTCGCTGGGCCCCCGGCGCAGGGCAGCACATACGCCGCGGCCGTGCAGGACTTGCTGTTGCCGAAGAACGATCGAGTCCTCTTCGAGGGCAAACGTCCGGTCGGCATGCGTGTGCAATACGGCAACTACGGTGCCGGCGCGGGCATCGTACCCGCCCGGATTTTCGGTTTGACCGGCGAGGCGATAATGAATTTCGGCCTGTTCCTGGCACCGCTGTTGTTCGTGCCGCTGGCGCTGTGGGTCAGATTCTGCACTCGAATTTATCGCTCGGCCACCCGGGGCTCCGTGATCGCCGGTGTCATGGCCCCGTGTCTGGCAGTCAGTTGCATACTCGCCCTGGGCAGCGACTTTGACAATGTCCTCTGGTTCCTGCTGAAGCAGGCTGCGCCGATCGGGGCGCTGCTGTGGATCGCGCGCATCCCGGTGCGCGATCGAGTGCCGCGCCTGCGGAGCGGAATCGCGGCGGTTCGCGCGCTTCACGGGCCCGAGAGCCGGCGGCGCGGCCACCTCGACAGGGTCGGATTGGACAGGTATGCCGGAATTTCATGACCCGCCGCGCCGCGGCCGGGCGCTCCGGGAGCTCACGATATTCACCGAGGCCCGATTCGGCCGGGATGAGCAGGGGCGTTGGGCGGCCCTCGAGGCGGCCAACGGATCCGCCGCCTGGAAGCGCTACCTGGGGACTCGACCAGTATCTCCGAGGCCAGCTTCAGCGCCGCGTGCACGTCGCGCGGCATCGGCGGCGCGCTCTCCTCACAATTCCGGATCCCGCCGTAGACCGAGGGCGCTGCTCGAGTAGATCAACCGCTCCACCGGCAACTCGTCGCAGATGTAGAGCAGCCGGGCCAGCGGTGCCATCGCCTCGACCAGGTACTCCTCACTGCAGGCCAGATCTCGCACCCTGGTGGACCTGCGAAGGGCGTCGACATTCTTCGGGGGCACCAGCATTCCGTTGCATCCGTGCCGAACGATGTCGCGACAACCGGGAATGCTCAATGACCGCACGGTGCTCTCGGGTATCCGGGGCGGACCGATCCGGATCGTGGTGAACGCGTTACGCCGGCCCCTCGCCTCCACCAGGGGCATGCCCAGCACGCTGTGCAGACGGACCGGCACTCCCGTCGCCCGCGCGGCCAGCATCGCCAGCAACCCGGCCTTGGGCGTGTACGAGTGCACGATGTCCGGTCGTTCCCGACGCATCAGCGCGATCAGGACGCGCAGCGCCTTCAGATCGCGGCAGGGGGTCACCTGCCGCGACATCTCCACCGGGTGAATGCTCATGCCCTCGCGGCGCTCGACGTCGGCTCCCTCCGGCCCGGAGGCGCAGACCAGAGTCACGTCGAAGTATTCGGCGAGAAATCTCGGCTGCCCCGCGAGGAAGGTCGCGATGCTGGCCGGGACCGTGGCAATCATCATCAGCTTCGCTCGGGCCGGTGGCGGGTGGTGATGGATCGTCGTCATGTGGCCGGTACGCCCCTCACGACGGCTCGGGTCGGCACGTCCCGAACCACGCAGGCTGCCGCGGCGACGACGCAGAACTCGCCGAGCCGGCGTCCCTGCAGGACTGTGGCATTCGCGCCGACGAGGGCGCCCCGGCCCACGTCCACCGCACCGGACACGCACGCCTGCGGGTTCAACCGGACGAAGTCCCCCAGGACCGTGTCATGACCCACCGTCACGTTCTGGTCGATGTGGACGTGGCGCCCGATGGTCACGTTGGTGGAGATGCGCGCGCCGGGCGCGACAAGGCTGCCGGCGCCCAGGACGACGTCCGGGGCCACCGTCGCATGCGGATGGACGATCACGGGAAACTCGACCGGCGCACCCGTCAGCCGGGCGGCGATATCCATGCGAGTTGACGGATCCCCAACCGCGATGACCGCCCGGAAACGGGCCCGCCGCGCCGCCAGTTCCGTGATCGAGCCCAGGTGCCGGGTGCCCAGGGCGGCGAGCCGGTCACGTGCCGACTCGCTCGGTGCGTCATCCGCGAAGCCCTCGAACGCCCACGGCGTACCGTGCGCCACGGCGGCCCGGACGATCGCAAGCACCTCACGGCCGAAACCACCGGCACCAATGATCACCAACGGGACCCGGGCCGCCGAACGACGTTGCGATCGCATGCCGATGCCGGAGAGGACGAAGGCATTCGCGGTCACTTGTCGACCTCCACGGCAGCCGCGCCGATCCGCGACATCGGCAGCGTCACGGCGATTTCGTCGTCGGCGCTGGGCGTCGGAAATCCGGGATTCATCCCATCGGCGCCGATGACCCCACGCCGACGGATGACCGTCGACGCGGTGCGAAACAGAATCTTGAGGTCGAGCCCCGGGGACCGATTCCCGATGTACCACAGGTCGAGCTCGATCCGTTCCGGCCAGCCGATCTCGTTGCGGCCGTTGACCTGCGCCCAACCGGTGAGGCCGGGTCGGACCGCCAGTCGGCCGCGTTGGCGCTCCGAGTAGTGGATCACCTGCTCGCAGAGCGTGGGTCGGGGACCGATCAGGCTCATCTGGCCGCGCAGGATGTTCCACAGTTGAGGCAGTTCGTCCAGGCTCGCCGCGCGCAGCAGCGCACCGGCGCGCGGGGTGCGATCCGCATCGGACTGGCCGGGGAACGCCTCGGGGCGCATCGTGCGGAATTTCCACAGCCAGAACGGCCTCCCACCCCGACCGCACCGCACCTGACGGAACAGCACCGGGCGGCCCAGCGTGATGAGCACGACGAGCGCCGCCGCGACAACCAGCGGGGCGAGCACTACGCCGAGAAGGATGGCCACCGCGACGTCGGTCAGGCGTCTCATGGCGTCAGGATCCGAGCGCGGTGCGGACGGCTTCGATCACGACGTCGATGTCGGCATCGTCCAGCGCGGAGCCGCTGGGCAACGCGACGCCGCGGTCGAACAGGCGCTGTGCGGCTCCGGTCACGAACGCCCGGGCATTGGCGAACACCGGTTGCAGATGCATCGGCTTCCACAGGTGGCGGGCTTCGATGCCCGCGTCGGCGAGGCCGGCGATGAGCTTGTCCGCGTTGATCGGTGCGAGCGCGGGATCGAGCGTCAGGCAGGTCAGCCAACAGTTGTCGGTGCGCCGGTCTGGTCCGCGGCCGGGGCCGGGGCCGGGGCCGGGGCCGAGAAACGAAATCGCGGGGATGTCGCCCAGGCCGTGCACATAGCGTTCCCGGATCGCCCGGCGGCGGGCCATCATCGCGTCGAGCCGGGTGAGTTGGGCCCGGCCCAACGCGGCCAGCACGTTGGAGAGGCGGTAGTTGTAACCGATTTCGTGGTGCTCGTAGAACGGCAATGGTTGTCGGGCCTGGCTCGACAGGTACCGGCAGCGCTGGATCAGCTCTACGTCGTCGGACAGCAGCATCCCGCCGCCGGAGGTCGTCATGATCTTGTTGCCGTTGAACGAAAGCGCGGCCACGCGACCGAAGCTGCCCGCGGCCCCCGGGCCACAGGCCGCGCCCAAAGCCTCGGCGGCGTCCTCGATCAGTGCCACCCCGCGCTCTGCGAGCGGGCCCGAGATCGCGTCGTAGTCGGCGCAGCGCCCGAACAGGTCAACGGTCATGGCGGCGGCCGGCCGCACGCCCTCGGCCCGCAGGGTGTCGATCGCCCCCACGAGCAGCTCGGGCGAGACATTCCCGTCACTCGGGTCGGCATCGACGAAAATCGGGGTGGCCCCGGTGTAGACCACCGCGTAGGCGGAGGCCGCGAAAGTCATGGTCGGGACCAGCACGACGGCCCCCGCGCGCGCCCCGACCTCGAGCAGGCCAAGGTGCAGGGCGGCGGTGCCCGACGAGAGCGCCAGCGCCGCCCGCACACCGGTCCGCTCGGCGATCTCGGCCTCGAAGGCATCAACGTGCGGGCCGAGGGGGGCGATCCAGCCCGACCGCAGGGCATCCAGAACGAATTGCTCCTCGACCACGGAGATGTCCGCTTTGGACAAGGAAATCGGGCTCATGAAAAATCCGACCCGCCCGCGTGGACTATTCTCATGGTCCCCCCGCGTCGCAATACCCGTTGGACGGCGCGAACAACATAACCGCTTACGCTCCGGAACCGGCGGCCAATTGTTGAACACAACCCGGTCGGAGCAATAACCCCCGCGCGATTCTGTGATTTCCGTATGGTGAATGCGCAACTATTTCAGTCGGGCCAGGCCATGACGTTGGGCGCGTGATCTGTCCGGTCATGGGGCTTCACCCAGCGGGCAGGGGACCGGGTTGCTCGACGAGTTCCGTACCGGCGCCACCGAGTGCCTGGACCGGCCGTCGCGGCCGGCCGGCCCGGCCGCGGCCACGGCCGGGCGGCGTCCGCCGGCCTCGGCCCGCCGGCGGCGGAGACTCGGCCTGATCATCGCCGCCGTGTTGCTGGGCGCGGGTTGGCTGGTCGCGACCGGGCTGTTGGCTCGCATGGAGCTGGGTCGGGTTGCCGCAGCCGCGACCAGACTGCGTGCCGGCCTGGCCTCCGGCGATGTCGGCACCGCCCGGGCCGCGACCGCCGACCTTTCGGTGCATGCCGGTCGAGCGCGACGGCTGGTGTCGGGCCCGCTCTGGTCGACGGCGGCCGGAGTACCGCTGTTGGGCTCCCCGTTGCACAGTTTCCGCGTCCTGGTCGGGGCGGTCGACGACCTGGACCGACACGCCCTGGCTCCGTTGGTGAACGCCGCCGCCGGCCTCGACCCGGACCGGATCAGACTCCCCGACGGACGGTTCGACACCGACCGAATCGCGGCGCTGGCGCCGTCAATCCATGCCGCCGCCGGTCACCTGAAGGCTGCCATGGTGGCAGTCCGTGGTCTGCCCGGCAGCAGCTGGTTTCCGCCCATCGACGGTGCCCGCGACCGGCTGTTGGCGCGCTTGACGACCTCGATGCGCTCCCTGGAGGGGGCCGAGGCCGCCGCCCTTGTGCTGCCGAACATGTTGGGCGCCCAGGGCGAGCGCACCTATCTGCTGGTATTCCAGAACGAATCCGAGGCCCGCGGCACCGGCGGCCTGCCCGGCGCCTTCGCCGTTCTGCACGCCCGCGGCGGCCGCATCAGCTTTGAGCACCTGGACAGCCAGCGGGTGCTCCAGGGAGTCGAGGTTCACCCCAATCTCGGCGCCGATTATGAAGATCTCTACGGCGCGGCCGCCACGACGACGCTTTACGGCAATGCCAATCTCGGGCCGCATTTCCCGTACGCCGCGCAAATCTGGTCGGCGATGTGGCAGCGTCATTTCAACCGGCACCTGGATGGCGTCCTCGCCCTCGATCCCACGGTGCTCGCCCACCTGCTTCGGGTCACCGGAGGCACTGCACTCGCCGATGGCACCCGAATCACCGCCGACAACGTCGTCTCGCTCACCGAACAGATCGCCTATTCCCGGTTCCCGGGCCTGGACGGGGAGCCGGACCGGGCACGACGGGAATTCCTGGCCGCCATCGAGCAGGCGGTCGCCGGCCGGTTGCTCTCCGCGCGGATCGGCCGACCGTTGCTGGCGGCGCTGGGTGACTCAGTACAGGAGCGTCGCGTGTTGGTGTGGAGCGCGAACGCCGCCGAGGAAGCCGAGTTGATGCGCACCGCGGTGGCCGGCGCCGTCCCGGTGACCAGTGATCCGTACGTCGGCCTGTCGATCGTCAACGAGGGCGGCAACAAGCTGGACTATTACCTGGATCGCTCCCTGGTGTGGAACCGAACCGGCTGCGGTAAACAACGCCAGGTGGCGGTCACGATCACGTTGACCAACAATGCCCCCGGCACCGGACTGCCGGAGCTGGTCACGTTGCGCAGTGACCGGCATGCCTATCCCACCGCGCCCGGCGACAACCGATTGACCGTCACCTACCTGGCAACCGCGGGCGCGCAATTGCAATCGGTGACCCTCGACGGCGAGCAGGCCATGGTCGGCTCCGCCAAACTGCTGGGGCATCCGGTGTTCAACTTCGACGTCGAATTGCCGCACGGATCAACCCGCACACTTTCGCTGCGGATGACCGAACCGGCCGATTCGGCGTCCCCGATCGTTATGCGACAGCCGGGGGTCCGGCCGTTGGCTGTTCAAGTTTTCGACCAACGGTGCTAATTCGCCGACCGCGTCCTGATCATCGGGAATGTCCGGAAAAGCCATCGGCGGCGCACCGGCCCCGGTCAACGGCCGCCTCATGATTGCTTCAACAAGGGCTCCTCCAAATCGCTGCTGTGTTCCCATTTTGGGACTGACGCGGGGAGGGGGCCCGGGGTGGGATATCGGCTTGGCATCGATCTGGGGGCCAGTTTCACCGTCGCGGTCGTGGTGTCCGAGGAGGGCACGGCGCGGCCGGTCGCGCTGGGCGATGGGTGCTCGGCCATGCCCACGGCCGTGCACATCGACGCCGCGGGCGCGATCCGGTGCGGCGACGAGGCGCTCGCCGGGTTCGCCCGGGACCAGGGGGAGGACCGGTTGGTCCGCCGATTCCTGGCGCGGATCGGGGACGGTGTGCCGATCACGGTGGGCCCTGCGGACGGCGAACACCTTCGGTTGCATCCGCAGGACATCGCCGCGGCGATGGTGTCGTGGGTGCTGGCCAGGGTGACCACGGCCGAGGGCACCGCCCCCGATCACGTGGCGCTGGTTCATCCGTCCACCTGGGCGGCCCACAAGACCGAACTCATGGAGCGCGCGCTGGCCATCCGCGGGCTCGACAGCGTGCGCCTCATCGGCTCGGTGCCCGCCGCGGGGCTGGTCTACGCCGGCGTTCGACGACCGGCACGGGGCGAGCTCTTCGCGGTACTCGACGTGGGCGGCGCGACCACCACCGCCGCGGTGCTGCAGGTGGATTCCGGTGGCAACCCGGTCCCGGTGGGCCGGCCGGCCGCGCGTTCGGACCTGGGCGGGGTCGATTTCGACGACGCCGTGCTGAACCACCTGCTCGAGGCGCTGGAGCCGACGCAGCGGCAGGTCCTGACCGCGGCAACGCACCCGGCCGCCCTGGAGAACCTCCGGCAGGCCTGCCGCCTCGCGAAGGAGCAGTTGTCCTCGGCGACCGCGGCGACCCTGGTGCTGGAGGTGTCGGGCCGGCGAACCGGGATCCGGATCACCAGAGCGGAATTCGAGGCCCGCATCGCCGATCACGTCCGGCGCAGCATCGACGTGCTGATGGAGGGCGTGTCCGACGCCGGGTTGCGCCCGGCGGACCTGCGCGGCGTGATCCTATGCGGCGGCAGCACGGCGGTGCCGCTGATTACCCAGCAGTTGACGGCCAGGCTGGGTCCGGGTGTGGCCCTGGTCCGCGAACCGGATCCGGTCCTCACAGTCGCCCTGGGTGCCGCCCTGGCCGTCGGGGCGGCCGCCGAGCCGCCGCAGCCGGAGGCGTCCGTCGCCGTGCCCGCCACGGCGCGGCCCGCGGTCCCGGCGCCTTCGAAGGCGCCGGGAGACCCGGTGCCGGTGGGCGGGGGAATCCCGGCCACCGCCGGTGCGCGTCGCGTGCGGCTGCTCCCGGCCCGCAAACGCGTGGTCGCCGACGTCGTCCCCGCTCCGGTGGACCTCCCGGACGAGGTACCGACGCCTCCGCCGGTTGAGCTCCCAGCGGCCGAAGCGCACCCGGACATACCCGAGCGGGCCCCCGAGCCCGAGCCGGCCAAAACACCGACGCCCGAAACTGCGCCGCTCGGTGCGGACGAGGCACCACCCGCCTGGCCGGCGCGCGCGGCCCGGATGCGGCCCCGGTCGAGCCGCCATCCGGTCCCGACCGGGCCCGGCGCGGCCCCCGACACCACGCGCGGGCCGCTCGCGGTCCGCAGCGTCGTGGCTCCCAGGGAGCTGGGCAGCGTGCAGGATCTCTTGCAGCTGACCGCACCACGGCCCCGGAGGACGGCGGTACGTCCGGTGGCCGACCCGCCCGGCGACGTCGCCCCGGAGCCGATCGGGGAATCGGCAGCGGAATCCGCGGAAGCCCTCGAGACTGGCCTCAACCCAACCCAAGGGGAGGATCTCGATCCGGTCGAGGCCGCCGAGCCCGACGATCTCGAGCCGGTCCGGGACGCCTCCGACGTCGAGGACTTCGAATCCGTCCGGCGGCCGCTGTGGCGTCGGGGGTTGACGGTGTGCACGGGCCGGCGGGTGGTGGTCGTCGTGGCCCTGACCGCGGCGCTATTCGTCGGGGCCGATGCGTGGCGTGCGGCCACCCCGGCGATCACCGGCGGCGGACACATCAGCCCGGCGACGAACGCCCGCCCGCCCGCAACCGACCCGGCCGGAAGCGGCGCCCCGCCGGCGGCGAGCACCCACACGCAGTCTCGGGCACACCCGCTGCACCCGGCGCCGGGCCACCCCATTCACCGGGCGCGGTCGGCCGGCAGGTAGTTCAGGCGGTTGCGGAAACCGGCGTGGTCGCGGCGGGTTCCAGTTCCAGAGCGATCGTGTCGTCGTGCATGGTCAGGTCCAGCTCACCGCGGGCACCCAGGTTGGCGATCCAGGTGGTGACCCAGTCCGGCTCCTGCTCGCTGATCGTTACCGAGCCCAGGCTCTCCAGCACCGCCGCCGCGGCCTCGAACGCCGCCGCGGTGAGCATCCGTTGATCGTTCGCCTCGCGTTCGGCCGCCGCCGCGCGCGCCCGCTCCTCACGGGCCAGGCGCACGATCTCGTCCGCCTCGGCCTTCTCGACCCGCAACTGGGAGACCTCGCGTCGCAGCGCCTCGGCCTCGGAGTTCAGCCGCGAGAGCGAAGCCGTGAGCGTCTCGATGCCGGCCTGAAGCTCCTCCAATTGCTCGTTGAACAGGCTCTGCTCGCGGCGCCGGGTCGACTCGGCCACCGCGGCGTCACGGAGGTACCTGCGTCCGCGCAGAGCCGCGTAGGTCGCGATTGCCAGGGCGACCAGCCAGGAGGCGGTCACAGCCCACCGAAGCACCTGCGTGCTGCCGGTGAGGACGGCGATGGCCGTCCCGGCGGTGGCCAACAGGCCGACGGTGAGCAGCGCCAGCGAGCGGCAGACGGTGGAATGGCGGTGGCGAGCACGTCTCATGCCGCGAAAGTAACGCCTGTGGCATACGTTTCAGGTGAGGCACGCCGAGAATGATTCAGGGCGCCCGATCGCGGGGCTTCGGCATGGTGCCGCCCGCGCCGGTGCCCTGGCCCGGCAATCGGCACACTCGTTCCAGGAACAGGGCCGCGATCCCCACCGCAAGGCCTGCGAACAGCGCAAACAACGACATCTCCAGCAGATGGCGGCGGCCGGGCTTGCCCAATCCCGGGAGCAGGAACAGCGCGTACCCGGCGTAGAGCCCGGCCACGCCGGCGCCGACCGGTGAGCTGGCACGGGCGAGCACGGCATATCTGGCGATCGTGAGGGGATCGAGTGGACGTGCGCCGGGCCGACGCTCGCGCCAGGCCCGCAGCCGCGACCGGGACGTGAGCGCCACCGCAAACAGGATCGCCGCGAACAACAGCAGGACCGTCGGCGCGGAGGTCGGCACCCGGGGCAGCGGCCTGCCCAGATCATCGATCAGCAGCGCCCCGGCCCATCCGACCGAGCCGCCTACCACGGCGATGCCAAACAGCAGCGATCGACGCGTGGGCCTCAAGGTTCGGCGTCCTCGTACCCGCGGTCAGGCAGGAAGGTCCAAGACGATGTCCGGCATCTTGCGGATGGTGTGCAGGTCGACGTCGAGGAGCAGGTCGGCGATTTTGCCGCGGCTGGGCAGCAGCGCATCGGGTTCGACGTCGTGCCAGGGCACGAGAACGAACGCGCGCTCGTGGGCCCGCGGGTGCGGCAGCGTGATCGCCGGGTCATTCAGGACGCGATCGGCCAGGGCGATCACGTCGATGTCCAGGCGGCGCGGCCCGCTCCGGTCCTCACCGACCCGGGCCCGGCCGAATGCCTCCTCAACCGCGTGGCAGCGCTCGAGCAGCGTCGCCCCGGACATCTCGGTGTCCACAATCAGCACCGCGTTGAGGAATTTGGGCCCATCGAACTCGGTCTCCGGGAGGGTCTCGTAGACCGGTGACACGCACAGGCCCCAGATCCCCGGCGCGTCGAGGATGGCGTCGATGGCGTTCTGGAGATTGCTCGCCCGATCGCCGTTGTTGCTCCCCAGTGAAAGCACAGCCCGTCGGATCGGCCGCAGCTGGCCGGTCAGCGTGTCGTCAACTTCGAAGGCCGGATTTTCATTCACGAACGGCTCCGGGTGATCGTCACTGAAACGTCGGAGAACGGAACGGCAACCGGCGCGGCCGGTTTGTGGACGGTGATCTCCACCGCCTGAACAGTCGGTTGAGCCAGGCACTCGGCCGCTATTCGTTCGGCGAGTGTCTCGATCAGGTTCACCGGTTCGCCCTCCACCAGGGCGACCACCCGCGCGGCGATGTGCGCGTAGTCGACTGTATCGCGCAGCTGGTCGGTGTCGGCGGCGAGGCGGGTATCCAGGCCCAGGTCGACGTCGACCAGGAACGGCTGGCCCTCGGCACGCTCGGCGGCCAGCACACCGTGCCTGCCGATGCCGCGCAAACCACGCAGGGCGACCCGGTCCAGCTGGCGCATCGAGGCATCTTCCTTCCGGTGCGACCCGGCGGCAAGCCCTCGCCGAGGCGATTGCGCCTGCCGTCAGCAACCTACCTCCACCGGGCCGTGGTCCTCACTCCCACCCGGGGTAGGCGTGCGAGGTCCGCCCCGCCGGGGGACCCGCCGCGTGCCGTAGAAACCCAGCCGCGGGCGGCCCGAGCGGTGAACGCGCACCGCGTCCGGCTGATCGGGTGCGCGGGCGACTCCGTCGACGGTGGGACAAACCGTGACAAATCGGTCATGCCGTGTGATCCATTTCGGGAGTGTCCGGACAAAACGCCCAGGTTGTACCCCGCCGCGCGGCCGCGATCACGCGCCGGCCGGGGGACCGCCCTCGTCCTCCTCGTCACCCACCCCGGAGAGCACGGGGGAACCGTGCCGGACCCAAAGCCGCCAGCCGTCCTCGGTGCGCCGGAAGACGTTGGTCGCCACGCCCTTGGCCCCCGCGAACGCGGTCGGGTCGGTCCCGGGTTCGTCGTCGGCGGCGGTGATGATGTTCTCCACGCAGGTGATCACCGCGACGTCCCCGGAGAACGCGAGCTCAACGTCGGTCAGGACGAACTGGATGTACCGGGTGTTGGCCATGATCATCGCCCAGGACCGCATGACCTCCTCCCGCCCGCGCAGCGTCGGCCAGCCGGGGTGCACGCAAACCACCGAATCCGCCAGGCCGCCGTCGATCCACAGCGCGTCCATCCGGTCGATGTCCGCGTTCTCGAACGCCGTGTAGAGGGCCTCGTTGAGCTCGAGCAGGACCTCCCGCTCGGAGGTCGTCATCCGCACCCCCAGGCCGCAGCGACCTCGACCGCGTCGCGGGACGGCCGGGCCGCGTGGACTCGCACGCACCACGCCCCGGCGGCGGCCGCCAGCGCCGAGATTGCCGCAGTGGCGTCGTCGCGCCCCGAGGGCTGCCGGGGTGCCCCGTCCGCGGCGAGCAGCCGACCGAGGAAAGCCTTGCGCGAGGCCGCCACCAACACCGGTCTACCCAGCTCCCCCAACGCGGCCAGACCGCGCAGCAGTGCCCAGTTGTGTTCCGCGGTCTTGGCGAAGCCCAAGCCGGGGTCGAGGATCACCATCTCCGGCCGGACCCCCGCCGCCACGACGGCGGCGTACCGGTCACCGAGCTCGCGGCGCACGTCGGCCACGACGTCGTCGTAGACCGCGCGCGAGGCCATGTCCGCGCTTGGGCCGCGCCAGTGCATGACCACGTACGGTACGCGGGCCGAGGCGACCAGGGGGACCATCGCCTTGTCGGCCAGCCCCCCGCTGACGTCGTTGACCAACTGTGCCCCGGCCTCCAGCGCCGCGGCCGCGACGATCGCGCGGGTGGTGTCCACCGCCACGAACACGCCGGCCCGGCTCAGCCGTCGAACCACGGGCACCACGCGCCGCATCTCCTCCTCGGCGTCCACTCGACCCGCGCCCGGGCGGGTGGATTCCCCACCCACGTCGACCAGGTCGGCGCCGGTGGCCATCAGGTTCATCCCGTGCGCGACGGCGACATCGTGATCGAAGAACTCTCCCCCATCGGAGAACGAATCCGGCGTGACGTTGACCACGCCCATCACCAGGCAGCGGTCCAGGTTCGGCAGTCCCGGGACCGGCGCAGGCCGCCGTGTTCCCGACTCACTCATTCCCGTCACCCTAGGCGGGGGGACCCCGCCCGCCGTAGGCTCCGGCGAGTCACCGCGTGATTGGGGGCTCGTCATGCAGAGCGATCATCGTCAGCTGGTCGAGCAGTACATGAAGGCCTGGTCCAGCCACGACATGGACGGAATTGTCGCGGGCTTCACCGAGGACTGCGTCTTCGAGGACATGGCGCTGCAGGACAGGTTCGAGGGCCACGAAGGGCTCCGGCAGTTCGCGGCCGCGGTCTTCGCCGCCGCACCGGACTTCGAGTGGATCCCGACGCGGACCTTCGCCGACGGCGCGAGCGTGTGCACCGAGTGGCGCATGAGCGGAACGCACCGCGGCGACTTCCCGGGCATGCCGGCCACTGGGAAGCGCTTCGACGTGCTCGGCGTCGCTGTCGATGAGGTCTCCGCGGGTCGCATAAGGCTTCACCGCGACTACTGGAGCCTCGCCACGATGCTGCAACAGGTCGGGCTGATGCCCGCGCCGGAGGCCTAGGACGGCCTAGGGCGTTCAGCGCCCCGGACCGGGATGCAGGATCAGGCTCATCGCCTCGGCACGTGTGGGCGCGTTTTCCAGAATGCCGCGCACCGCCGAGGTGATCGTCCGCGCGCCGGGCTTGCGCACGCCGCGCATCGTCATGCACAGATGCTCCGCCTCGATCACCACGATCGCGCCCCGGGGCTCGAGGATGGTCATCAGGGCGTCGGCGATCTGCGTGGTCAACCGCTCCTGCACCTGGGGTCGCCGGGCGTAGACGTCAACCAGCCTGCCCAGTTTCGACAGGCCGGTGATTTTGCCCTCCGCGGCCGGGATGTAACCCACGTGCGCGACCCCGTGGAACGGCACCAGGTGGTGCTCGCAGCAGGAGAACAGTTCGATGTCGCGGACCAGCACCAGCTCGTCGTGACCGATGTCGAACGTCGTGGTGAGCACGTCCTGCGGGCGCTTCCACAGCCCGCCGAACATCTCCGCGTAGGCTCGCGCCACCCGGGCCGGGGTCTCGCGCAGGCCCTCCCGGTCGGGATCCTCACCGATCGCCAGCAGGATCTCCCGGACGGCCTCCTCGACCCGCTTGGCGTCATAGGGCGGGCGAACGGCACCGTCGGCGTCCGGCAACCAGGTCGGGTTCACCACGCCGCCAGCCTACGTGCCCGCGGCAGATCCCGCCGGACGTGCGGATCCGGCCCGACGCGTACCGGAGGGGCCGATCAGGCGGTGGGCGGGTCGAACAGCGGCCGACCGGGGCGGCCGCCGGGGTCGGCGTTCGGCTCGTAGGCGGGCCGGTTGTCGGGCGGGTAGGACTTGGTGAGGTTCGGGGCCTCGTCGGTGATGCCGTTGGCCAACGCGATCTCGCGTGCCGTCTGGACCGGGGGACGGTTGGACGGAATGCGCACCTGCGAACCGGTCCAGGCGGGCCGCTGCGGCCGGCGGCGCAGGTCCATGAAGACCTCCGCGACCTCCGCCTTGTTCAGCGTCTCCTTCTCCAGCAGCTCGAGCACGAGGTTGTCGAGCACATCGCGGTTGTCCACGAGGATCTGCCAAGCCTCGTTGTGAGCGTTCTCGATGAGCTTCTTGACCTCCTCGTCCACGATCGCGGCGATCTCCTCGGAGTAGTCCCGCTGGTGGCCCATGTCGCGGCCGAGGAAAACCTCGCCGTTGTCCTGGCCCAGCTTTATCGCGCCCAGACGCTCGGTCATTCCGTACTGCGTGACCATCGCCCGAGCCAGCGCGGTGGCCTTCTCGATGTCGTTGGCGGCACCGGTGGTCGGGTCGTGGAAGATCAGCTCCTCGGCCGCGCGGCCGCCCATCATGTAGGCGAGCTGGTCGAGCATCTCGTTGCGCGTGGTCGAGTACTTGTCCTCGTCCGGGAGCACCATCGTGTAGCCCAGCGCCCGGCCGCGCGACAGGATCGTGATCTTGTGCACCGGGTCGGTGTTCGGCAGGGCCGCCGCCACCAGGGCATGTCCGCCCTCGTGGTAGGCGGTGATCTTCTTCTCCTTGTCGTTCATCAGCCGCGACGACTTCTGCGGTCCGGCCACCACGCGGTCAATCGCCTCGTCCAGCGCGAAGTTGTCGATCAGCTTGGCGTCCTTGCGGGCCGTCAGCAGCGCCGCCTCATTCAGAACATTGGCCAAGTCGGCCCCGGTGAAGCCCGGGGTGCGGCGGGCCACCGCCATGAGGTCCACGTCGGCGCCGATCGGTTTGCCGCGCGCGTGCACCTTCAGGATGTCGTGGCGGCCGGCCAGGTCCGGGCGCTCGACGGCGATCTGCCGGTCGAAGCGGCCCGGCCGCAACAGGGCCGGGTCCAGAATGTCGGGCCGGTTGGTTGCCGCGATCAGAATCACGCCGCCCTTGACGTCGAAGCCGTCCATCTCGACCAGCAGCTGGTTCAGCGTCTGCTCACGTTCGTCGTGACCGCCGCCGAGCCCGGCGCCGCGGTGGCGGCCCACCGCGTCGATCTCGTCGACGAACACAATCGCCGGGGCGTTGGCCTTCGCCTGCTCGAACAGATCCCGCACACGGCTGGCGCCGACGCCGACGAACATCTCGACGAAGTCCGAACCCGAGATCGAGTAGAACGGCACCCCGGCCTCGCCGGCGACCGCCCGGGCCAGCAGCGTCTTGCCGGTACCCGGCGGGCCGTACAGCAGCACGCCCTTGGGGATCTTGGCGCCGATCGCCTGGAACTTGCCGGGCGCCTCCAGGAACTCCTTGATCTCCTGGAGTTCCTCCACGGCCTCGTTGGCGCCGGCGACGTCGGCGAAGGTGGTCTTGGGCGTGTCCTTGGAGATCAACTTCGCCTTGGACTTGCCGAAGTTCATCACCCGTGAGCCGCCGCCCTGCATCTGGTTCATCAGGAACAGGAACACCACGACGATCAACACGAACGGCAACAGCGTGACCAGCAGGGAGACGAAGAAGTTCTGCTTGGGGTTGTCGATGTCGTACTTGCCCGGCAGGGAGCCGTCCGAGGACTTCTGCTGCAGCAGCGCGGCCAGGTCCTTGCCCTGGCCGTCGATGTAGGAGGCCTGGATCTTCTCGTTCTTGGCCGGCTGCTTGAGCGTCACGCGGATGCGCATGTCCTCGCCACCGACCAGGGTGGCCTTCTCGACCTTGTTGTTCTGGATCGCGTCGATGACCGTCGCGGTGTCGACCTTCTTGTAGCCGTTGGCCGCATCCAGCACCCGGGACAGCAGGATCACGGCCAGCACGGCCATGATGATCCACACCACCGGGCCGCGCAGATAACGCTTGAGGTCCATGGTCGCGGGGCGCGCCGCCCCGTACCTCCCACCGAGCCGGAGTCGCGCGCCCGTCGGCGCGCCGGGGCGGCCGAGGTCCGCCCCGGAGTACGACGGTACACCGACCAGCGCTTTCGCGCGGCCTCCCGCCCGGTCCGCTACTCGTAGACCCCGGGGTCCAGGGTCGCCACGAAGGGCAAATTTCGGTAACGCTCGCGGTAGTCCAGGCCGTAGCCGACCACGAATTCGTTGGGGATGTCGAAGCCGACGTACCGCACATCCACTTGGACCTCGCTGGCCTCGGGCTTGCGGAGCAGTGCGAACACCTCGAGGGTGGCGGGCCCGCGAGAGGACAGATTGGCCAGCAGCCAGGACAGCGTCAGCCCGGAGTCGATGATGTCCTCGACCACCAGCACGTGTCGACCGGACAGGTCCAGGTCCAGGTCCTTGAGGATCCGCACCACGCCGGAGGACTTGGTTCCCGAGCCGTAGGAGGACACCGCCATCCAGTCCATTTCGACCGGGTGGGACAGCGCGCGGGCCAGGTCGGCCATGACCATCACCGCACCCTTGAGCACCCCGACCAGCAGCAGGTCGCGGCCCGCGTAGTCCGCGTCGATCCGGGCCGCCAGCTCGATGATCCGGGCGTCGATCTCCTCGGCGGTGACCAGGACCTTTCGCAGGTCGGAGCCGAGATCCTCGACGTTCATCGGCGCCCTCGGCAGCACATGTCGGTGGTCTCATTCCTCGTGGGTGCGGGACAGCACGAGCGTGCCACATCGGCGGTGCGCCCGGATCCGGCCGGGGAGGTGCACCGGGCCGGGTCGGCCGTGGCCGGTGATCAATCGGTCGAGGGCCTCGATGTGGGCGGCGGCCAGGCTGCCGCCCGGGCAACCTGCCGCCAGCGCCAAGTTCCGCAGCACCCGGGCGCGCACGGCTTCGGGGAGCTCGGCCAGCGCCGCGCAGTCGAGGCCGTCCGCTCTTGTGCAGGTCGCCGCGGCCCGGACGGCGAGGGTGTCCAACGCCTCGGAATCCGCCCGCAACAGCCGGGCGGTGCGAGCCAGGGCCGCGCCGACGCCGGGCCCCAGGGCGGCTTCCAGGGCCGGAAGGGCGAGCGTTCGGACCCGGGCCCGGGCGTAGGCGGGATCGGCATTGTGCGGGTCGTCCCAGATCTCGAGTCCGCCCGCCGCGCAGGCCGCCCTGGTGGTGGAGCGGGTCAGGTCCAGCAGTGGCCGACGGTACCGACCCGCCACGGCCGCCATGCCGGCCAGGGAACGGGGACCCGACCCGCGGGCCAGGCCGAGCAGCACGGTCTCGGCCTGATCGTCGGCGGTGTGCCCGAGCAGGACCGCGGCCGCACCCAGCCGGTCGGCTCCGGCGTCGAGCGCGGCGTAGCGCGCGGCCCGCGCCGCGGCCTCCGGGCCGCCGCCGGCCCCGACCTGCACGGTGATCACCTCGACCGGGTCGAGCCCGATCCGGCGAAGCTGTCCGGCCACGCCCTCGGCCCGCTCCGCCGAGCCCGGCTGCAATTGGTGATCCACCGTCAAACCGGCGACCCGGAGCCCCATTCCGGGCCCGAGGAACCCGGCTGCGGCGGCCAGCGCGAGTGAGTCCGCGCCGCCACTGCACGCCACCAGGGCGAGATCGAAGGGCGCCAAATCCGCGAGTGCGGCCCGGACGGCGTTGCGCACCGCCGCCACGGCCGGATGCGGACCCACGACCGTGTCTAGGCCCGTGGGCCGGGCACCGGTGCCGGGGCCGCCGGGACCCGCGCCACCCAGGCGTGCGGATCGTGGATCTCCGCCGGCGTGGGCAGGTTGTCCGGTGTGGCCCACACCTGGTTGAACCCGGCCATGCCGGTTGCCGCGACCACCGCTGAGACGAACCGCTCGCCGTCGCGGTACTGCCGCATCTTCGCCTCCAGCCCGAGCAGCTTCCGCAGCAGCGAGTCCAACCCCGGCCGGCCGGCCCGTCGGGCCTGGAAGGCCGCCCGGATCGTCGCGACGCTGGGCACGACGGCCGGGCCGACGCCGTCCATCACAAACTCCGCATGCCCCTCGAGCAGGCTCATCAGCGCGGTGAGCGAGTCGAGCAGGCGTCGTTGCTCGGGGTTGGTCACCAGGTCCAGGATGCTGGGCCCGCCGCGGCCGCGCGCGAGGTCGGCCGCCCCGCGCGCGACGTTGCCCGCCCAGCGGGCCAGCACTCGGGGGTCGACGTCGGTGGCCAGCAGGAAGTCGCGGATCAGGCCGGCGACGTGCTCGCGCATCCACGGCACCCCGTTGAACTGCACCCGGTGGGTCTCCTCGTGCAGGCACACCCAGCGGCGGAAATCCGTCGCCTCCAGGCGCATCTCCCGCTCAGCCGAGACGATGTTGGGCGCCACCAGCAGCAGCGTCCCGTGGCCCCCGCGGGAGGGCAGGAACGGCTCGTACTGGCCGAGGACCCGGGAACCCACGAAGGCCAGCAGCCCGCCGAACTCGACCCCGGTCACCCTCGACCCGACCTCGGTGATCAGGCCGCTGCCCGGGCCGGTCCGGGCGGCGGCGATCTTGTCCAGCAGCGGTTGGACCTGGGCGGCGAACGAGTCGATGTTGAGGTCCAGCCAGCCGGTCCGGTCAACCACCAGCGTCGGCGGCCCCGGGTCCGGTGCGCGCAGCCCGGTGAACGTCGCCACGTGCTCGACCGCTTCGCCGGCAAACCGACGCAGTTGGTCGACAACCTGCATCGCCTCGACGGCCGATACCGATGGTGAGGGCGCGACCAGCCGCGTCGCGGTCGCCCTGGCCACCCCCCAATCGATCACCGTCACCACGCCACCGGTCCCCACATGCCCAACGTATCCCGCAGCCCACAGTAGCCGGCACCGGATCAGTGGCAGCCGCACGCGAGCAGGGCCGCGGCCAAGCGCTCGAGCGCGACCCGGGCCGCCGCCCCCGAACCGCCGGCAACTTGGTCGGCGACGATGCCGAAGCTGAGCAGGTGGTCGTCGGCGTCGGGCAGGATCCCGGTCAGCGCCACCACGCCGGCCAGGCTGCCGGTCTTGGCGCGCAGTACCCCGCGGGCGGCCGCGGATCGGGCGTCGGTGAAGTGCTGCTCGAGGGTGCCGTTGACCCCGGCCACCCCGAGGCCGGCGATCAAAACGCGCAGCGCCGGGTTGGGGCCGGCCGCGGCCACGGCCAGCGTCTGCGCCAACACCCGGGGCGGGATGCGGTCCTGACGGGACAACCCGCTGCCGTCGTAGGTCGTGACACCGGTCAGGTCGACACCCAGCCTGGCGACCTCGTCGCGCACCGCGGCGGCGGCGTCGGCGAAGGTGGCCGGTTTACCGTCGTGGATCGCGACGTGCCGGGCCACCGCCTCGGCCACGTCGTTGTCGCTGTACACGAGCATGTCCTCGATCAGCGCCGACAGCGGTGCGGAGGCCACGTCGGCGATCGGCGTGCCCACGGCCGCGGCGGCCAACTCGGCGGGTCTGTCAACAACGGTGAGCCCGGCGTGGCCCAGCTCCTCCGCGAACAGGGCGGCGGTGTAAAGGGCCGGGTTGTGCACGCGCCCGCTGTCCGGCGGCGCGCCCCGGCCGGCGTCGGCCGACAACGCGCTGACCGGCCCGACCACGTCGGAGGTGTAGGTCCGGTCCCATTCCGGGGGCGCGGTGGGCCCCTGGAACAGGGACGCGTCGTAGCGCAGGCGGACGCGGCCGATACCGGCGGCACTCAGGGCTCGGGCGGTCTGCCCGGCCAGGTCGTCCAGGTGCGCGCGGGCGGGGTAGGCGGGCAGCTTGTCGCTACCGGTGGGCAGGGCGGTCAGCAGCGGGTCGCCACCACCGACCAGCACAATCGTGCGCTCGGCTGCGATCTGGGGCGGCTGCGGTTCCGGCGTGCCGTTCGGCGCCGGCGGGGCCGTGTGGGGCGCGGACGGAGCGGCGGTCGGCTCGGGCAGTTGGAGCACCCGGGTGTGCAGACGCGTCTGTGGACCGAGCGTGGCCAGCGCGGCGGCCGCGGTGAGCAGCTTCGTGGTGGAGGCCGGGGTGAACGCC
>Ga0157362_1000050_pt1 | contig 32792 bp, 27 predicted proteins | sample AttlaeALBM3_FD_111480 | JGI IMG/M metagenome (GOLD analysis project Ga0157362, IMG submission 111480) | Fungus gardens microbial communities from leaf cutter ant in Ribeirão Preto, State of São Paulo, Brazil - Atta laevigata ALBM3 | ecosystem: Host-associated > Fungi > Mycelium > Unclassified ... | reverse complement strand
CATGAAAGCCGGCTTGGCCAGGATGAAAAAGCCATTGCCGATAACGGCAAGAATATTGCCAAGAATGCCGGCGATATTGCTAAAAACATTGGCGATATTGGCAAGAATGCTAATGCGATCGCAGAAAATACCGGCAATATTCAAAAGCAGGCTGATACGCTCAAAGAGCATGAAAGCCGGCTTGGCCAGGATGAAAAAGCCATTGCCGATAACAGCAAGAATATTGCCAAAAATACCGGCGATATTGCTAAAAACATTGGCGATATTGGCAAGAATGCTAATGCGATCGCAGAAAATGCCGGCAATATTCAAAAGCAGGCCGATACGCTCAAAGAGCATGAAAGCCGGCTTGACCAGAATGGAAAAGCCATTGCCGATAACAGCAAAAATATTGCCAAGAATGCTGATGCTATCGCCGATAACAGCAAGAATATTGCCAAAAATACCGGCGATATTGCTAAAAACATTGGCGATATTGGCAAGAATGCTAATGCGATCGCTGAAAATACCGGTAATATTCAAAAGCAGGCCGAGACGCTCAAAGAGCATGAAAGCCGGCTTGACCAGAATGAAAAAGCCATTGCCGATAACGGCAAGAATATCGGCAAGAATGCCGATGCCATTGCCGATAATAAAGCTGATATTGGTAAAACCAATTCCCGGCTTAATGGGGTTGAATGGCAGACAGGCGTCAATGCCGGGAATATTGCCAATAACCGGAAAGATATAGATACAAACAAAACCAATATTGCCGATAACAGCAAGAATATCGGCAGGAATGCTGATGCCATTGCCGATAATAGCAAGGCTATTGGTGATTTGAACAAGCAGGTCGATGTCGGCACCAATGCGGACGGCAGCAAAACAACCGTGCGGGAGGCTATTGACAAATCCGCCGGTGAGACGCTTGGTTCTGCTAAAAATTACGCGGATGCCGGCGATAAGCAAACGCTTGATTCGGCCAGAAAATATACCGAATCGCGCCTTGGCAATCTTGATGGGCTTGATAAAAGAAGTGTCTACGCCAAAAATGAAAACGGCAGGATTCTCTATAAAGACGGCAAGCCGGTGCGCGCCGCCGATATTCCTGAGCAGGCACCGCAGGAGCAGCAAAAAGCGGCCAGTGACCCGAAAGGGAAAACGGTTCAGCAATATGTCGATGACAGCATTGAGGAGAGCGAAGCTCGAACCGATGAAAAATTTGCCGTGGTGAATGATCGGATCAGTTCCATTGTTCAGGGGAGCGACCGCAGTTACGTGGATCAGACGGCAGCGCAGACACTGGAAAAAGCCAATGCCTATACGGACAGCCGGATTAACCAGCTTAACAGTAAGGTGAAAAAATTGCGCGCCCGCGTGGATTCCGGCATTGCCGGCGCCACCGCTATCGGCAGTTTGACTTTTGATACTTTGAAAGCCAATTCTGTTTCCGGCGGTTTGGCTATTGCCAAAAACAAGGTAGCCGGCGCTGTCGGTTATCAGCGCAATTTTAATGAAAAATGGCGCGCCCGGGCGACCATTTCCGTTTCTGACAATTATGTTCAGGGCGGCACTTCTGTCGGCTATAGCTGGTAAGATCTGTTATTTGCCGATATTGGGGAGAAAGGCCAGGGGCGCTATAGCGCCTCTGGCTTTTTTATGGGCGGCGTTGCGGTTGCGGCTTTGCCCGGGCAAGGGTGAGGGGCAGCTTTGTTGCGGCAGCAAGCGAGAGAGCGGCTATCCGGCAAAAGCCGTATTATCCTGAGGCGCGGGGAAAGCGCCGGCCTTTGCCGGCCGCCGCCCCGGCGCAACGGCGCTGCCGTTTATACGCAAACATCGCCGCATAACAGCTTGCGCCGGCAGCGCGGTTTGCCGCATGGCAGCTCTGCCGCAGCCGGCTATAAGCCCGGCTTAGCGTGTGCTGTAATAGCCATAATCTTGAAAAAGCAAAGCGGCAGAAGCAAAACAGCGCCCGGGCGAACCAGACAGCGCATCACGGCCGGCATGGCCGCCGGCAAACGGGAAAGGGATAATAGCGCCGTATCGCTATTGCAGCTCAGGCGGCCCGCCTGCCGGCCGGTATTCCTCCGGCAGGCTCAGACACAGCCGCACAAACACCTGCGGCGCTGGCAGCACAGCCGCCATTTTAGCCGTGCGCCGGGTAAAAACGGGGAAGCTCAGCCCTGGCGGGCTTTAAAGCGCGGCGCCAGCTTGTTAATAATGTAAATACGCCCTTTGCGGCGCACCATGCGATTATTGCGATTGCGCAATTTCAGCGCTTTCAGCGAATTTTTAATTTTCATGGTCTCTTCCACATCTGAAATTTTGCAGCTTCGGCGCCGGCCTGTTCTCTCAAAAGAGGCGGCGCGGCAGAGCAATAAAACTATATTGCCGGCCGCCGGCAAGGGCAAACTCACGCCGCTTCATAGCCTGAAGCGCTTTTTTTGTCAACTGTTTAACCGCCGGCGGCTGCGGTTTTTGCCGCCGCCGGCGGTTATGAGCCGGGTTTTGGGGCTAAAAGATCTTCGGCACGATAAAACAGGGCGCGGCATATTATCCGGTCGAGATCGCCGCCCAGCCACTTTTTTGCCAAAAACGCCTGTCACACTGGCTATAGCGGCGCTTATGCCCCGCCTTTGCCGGAATGCTCTTGAATCACAAGGAGACCGAGATGAAAAATCACTCTCTTAATGCCCATATTGGCAGCCTGGAAGAAAAGCATGAAGCGTTGAAAAAGGAAATTGTTACTCTGGAAAATGAAAAAATTTATGATGATATGCAGATGAATGCGCTCAAGCGGCAGAAATTGCATCTGAAAGATGAAATTGAAAAATGCCGGGCGCAGTTGGAGCAGGATTAGCGGCGGCCATTTTTGCGGCAATGGCAGCGGTTGAGCTGCGCTCTGTATGCTGCTGTGCCGCAGTAACAGGCGGTGGCGGCGCGGTGCCCGGGCCGGCTGCTCCGGCGCGCGGCGCAGCGGGGAGCGGTATTCAGTCTGCGGAGAGATATTCAGCCAAAGAGAGGTATAATGCCTGACACAATGCGTATTATCGCCCTTAAAGGCACCGGCGGGCCTGAGGTTTTGCGGGCCGAGCGGGTGCCGCTGCCGCGGCTGCGCGCCGGGCAGGTTTTGCTGCGGGTGCGCGCCGCCGGGGTTAACCGCCCGGATATTTTACAGCGGCAGGGCGTATATCCGCCGCCGCCGGGGGCGCCGGCCTGGCCGGGGCTGGAAGTGGCGGGCGATATTGCGGCTCTGGCCGGGGTAGAAGGCTTTGCCGTGGGTGACAGGGTGATGGCGCTGCTGCCGGGCGGCGGTTATGCCGAATATGCGGCCGCCGATGCGGAGTGTTTGCTGCCGCTGCCCGCCAATATGGATTATGTGCAGGCAGCGGCCATTCCCGAGACTTTTTTTACCGTATGGAGCAATGTTTTTGACCGGGCGCGGTTAAAAAAGGGTGATGTTTTGCTGGTGCATGGCGGCAGTTCCGGCATTGGCACCGTGGCGCTGCGCCTGGCCAGGGCTTTTGGCGCTCAGGTGATTGTAACCGCCGGATCGGCGGAAAAATGCCGCGCCTGCCTGAAATTGGGGGCAGATTGCGCGGTTAATTATCGTGAGCAGGATTTTGTGGCCGAGATGCATAATTTCAACAATGGCCGCGGCGCTGATGTTATCCTCGATATGGTCGGCGGCGATTATAGCGAGAAAAATTATCAGGCGGCGGCGGCAGAAGGGCGTATTGTGCAAATTGCTTTTTTGCGCGGGCCTAAAGCGGTGATAGATCTGAACCTGTTAATGCGCAAAAGGCTGGTGCATACCGGCTCAACCCTGCGCGCCCGCGATAAAACCTTTAAAGGCGCAATAGCGGCAGCCTTAAAGCGCCATGTCTGGCCCTTATGGCAAAAAGGTGAGCTTTTGCCGGTTATTGACAAGGTTTTTCCCCTGTCTGAGGCGGCGGCGGCGCATAAATATCTGGAAGCGGGGGAGCATATCGGCAAGATTGTCCTGAAGCCGGCGTAAAGGCTCCGGCGGCGGCAGGCAGCGGCTGTTGCGTGTTTTCCCGCTGCGGCCTGAGGCGGGGCAGCGGCCCTGCCTGTCTGGCAAGCGGTTTGGGGGGCAAGTCCGGCCGCGGCGGCGGGGGAGAGGCGGGCGGTTATTGCGGCAATCAGCCCAGCATAACCTGATTGGCGAGAACAAGGCGCAGATTGAGCGAAAGGCCGCGGCAGCGCAGAGAAAACTCACGCCGGGCCGTGCGTATTTTATGATCATTGATAAATAATTTTAAAGTTGCTTTACTGCTCAAGGGGCGGAAGCCGCGGCCTTCCTCCATAATCAGCATAGGCAGGCTATAATTGTCGGCCCAGAGCCGCCAATCCAGCACGACATCATCTTTATGCGCGGAAATCAGCAGCGGCACAGAATAATCGGCCTGTTCATGCAGCAGCAGCAGGCAAAAGACTTTTTGCGCTTTGGCCTGCCCGCGATTCAGGGTAATTTTGCAAGCGGCAATGCCGCGGAAACGCTGCGGCGGGAAAATTTTTGACACCGGGCTGTTTATGGTTCCGGCAGCCATGGCCGGCAGTTTTTGGGCAAAAAGCGTGGGGGCCGGCATTTTGTGGCCGGCCGCGGCAAGCGGCCGTGTTTTACCGCGTTCCTGAATAAAAATACCGGTTTCGGTTAAACAGGCCGTAAAATATTTGCCGCTTTGCCGGCTTTTATAACAAATATTCTGGGGGAGATGGCAGGGATCAAGCCGTAATTTCTGCTCTGCTGCCCGTGCGGTGGCATGGTAGCTTGCCCAATAATGTGCCATAAACAAAACCCTGTAAACGCCGGCAGCGCCTTTGACATGGCACAGCCTTACTCATACGCTCTTCGGCAGCCGGGCTGCCCCCGGCCAAAAACTGCCTGAAGGCTGCTGTTCTGTGAAACGCCGCCGCGGCAGAACAGCTTTGCCGCTTGCCAAAATACGGCAGAGCTTTATCTGTTTGCTTAAAAAGCAAGGTTAATAAAGATTTATATTGTAATGTGGTTAGCAGTTTCTTGCCGTATAACCCGCGCCGGCGGGCAAGGGCCGGACAGCCGGCCGGCAGCGGCGGCGCAGAGCCGCCCCGGCAGCAAAAGCAGCGCCCCGGCGCGCCGCTAAAGCGCCGGCGGCAAAAGCCGCAAGCAGGGTGACAAGCGCTATGCCGCCGGCGTCTTTGCCGCTGCGATAACAGGCGGGCGGGCAAAGTGCCGCTTATGGCCGTAATTACCTGCTGGCAGCAGAGAAGCACCCCGGCGGGCTTCGGGGTTCCGGTTGGCAAGGGCACAGCTTTTACCTCGCCGGCGCAAGGCGCAAGCGCGCTGTCATAAGATTGTAACAGGGGGCTGTAACGGATCTTGCATAGCCCCGGCTTCCGCCATGAGCGGCGGCTTTTACTTGCCCGCTGCGGCGCCGCGGCGGGCAAGGGCCGGATAGCCGGCCGGCAGCGGCGGCGCAAAGCCGCCCCGGCGCGCCGCTAAAGCGCCGGGGGCAAAAGCCGTAAGCAGGGTGACAAGCGCTCTGCCGCCGGCGTCTTTGCCGCTGCGATAATTAGCGGCCAATTATCCGCATTTGTTATAGTGGAAATCAAGGCAGTGAGACTTGGCTCAAGCCTGCGGGCAGGGCAAACAGATATGCCTGCCCTGCTCGCAATAAAGAAGATAAAGCGTGCCGGCCGCCGTCAGGAAAAGTGGCGGGCAAGGATTTTTTGCACGGCGGCAACAATATTACTTTGGGCGACCGTGCTTTGCGCCGGATTATCCTGCCGCCATTTTTCATTATCTTCTATCTGGCCGGCCAGCCGCGCGCCTTCAATCAAATCCTTGATTTCCACGGTGCCGGCCTCCCGCTCATGGCTGCCCTGAATAAGCACACAGGGCGCCTTGCGCCGATCGGCATATTTCATTTGCGCCTTCATGCCGGCTTCGCCCAGATAAAGCTCAGATCTTATCCCCGCCCGGCGCAGTTCCCCCACCATATGCTGATACCGCGCCAGCGCCTGCTCGTCTTTATCCATAGCCAGCACCAGCACCGGGCCTTGCTCTTCCCCGGCATTAAGCTTGTCCAGATGTTTCAGCCCCGCCATCAGGCGCGACAGGCCGATAGAAAAGCCGGTCGCCGGCACCGGAATATCGGAAAAACGCGAAACCAGGCCGTCATAGCGGCCGCCGCCGCCAATCGAGCCGATAGTGGTTTTAACCCCGTCTTTATTAACCAGAGCAACACAAAGCTCAGCTTCAAAAACCGGGCCGGTATAATATTCCAGCCCGCGAACAATGGACGGATCAATTTTAATGCGATCCTGGCCATAGCCGGCGGCATTAAACAAAGCCTGCATCTGCCGCAATTCGGCGAGGCCGGCCCGGCCTTGCGGTGACGCCTCCACCAGCGCCTGCACATTATCCAGCGTTGCCGCCGCATTTTTGCCGTTAGCCTGCAAAAAGCGCAGCACAATATCCTGCCCGGCCGCCGACAGCTCAGCCCCTTTGGTGAAATCACCGCTTTCGTCCAGCCGGCCTTTGCCCAATAAATCAGCCACCCCGTCAAGGCCGATTTTATCCAGCTTGTCCATAGCGCGCATGACCGTCAGCCTTTTGTCCGTATCCTTGCTGCTCAGGCCGATATTTTCCAGAATGCCGTCCATAATTTTGCGATTATTGACGCGGATAACAAATTCGCCGCGCTGCAGCCCCAAATAATCCAGCGTGTCGGCGCCCATCATACATAATTCGGCATCGGCAGCGGGGGAAGAGCTGCCGACCGTATCGGCATCAAATTGCAGAAACTGGCGGAAGCGCCCCGGTTTCGCCTTTTCATTGCGGAATACCCAGCCGTGACGAAAAGAGCGGAAAGGGCGCGCCAGCCCGGCGCTGTTTTCCGCATAAAAGCGCGCCAGCGGCGCGGTTAAATCATAGCGCAGCGACAGCCATTGCTCATCATCGTCCTGAAAGGAAAAAACACCTTCATTCGGCCGCTCTTTATCGGGCAGGAATTTGCCCAGCGCCTCGGTAAACTCAATAAACGGCGTTTCCATCGGCTCAAAGCCGTAAAGCTTGTAAACCGCGCCGATTTTTTCTGCCAGCCGGCCGGCGCATAACAGCTCATCGGCGCTGCGATCGGCAAAGCCGTGCGGCTTGCGCGCTTTGATTTTTGTTTCGGTCATTGTATCCTCCTGCTCCACTCTTCCGCCAGCTTATAACCGAACGGCTTTTATAGCAATAGTGCGGGGTGAAATAATGCGGCTCTTGCCGCCGGCGCTTTGGCCGGCGGCGCAGGCTGCCTAAAAGCGGATATGGCGCTGCTTGAAATCGGCGACAACATCTGCAATCATGGCATCGACCATATCAGTATTGCGCTGGTGGCAGGTGGCGACAAAATGGGTAACGCCGCCGGCCGTGGCCATGCTGTGTTTTTGCCATATGGCTTCTGACGGCTCGGGGAAGACAACGGTTACCGAATTTTTCTGCGTCCAGGCGGGGATACCGGCTTTTTTGAAGGCGTTAACCGTATATTTCACCAGCGCCAACTGGTTGGCCACACGGGCGCGCAAATATTCCGGCGTATGTTTTTTGATAAATTCCCAGATATAAATTACGCTATGGCCGTTACGGCTGCCGGACATGGTTTTGTCGGAGCAGGCAATATAGTCGATTTCCACTTTGATGGAATCGACATTTTCCTTTTTGGCCAAGGCAATGCCGCAGGGCATGGGCGCGCCGATATTTTTATGGCCGGAAACCGAAAGCGAATCGGCGCCGTCAGCAAATGTATGCGGCTGCGGATTGTCAACAAAAGGCAAAACCATGCCGGAAAGCGCTTCATCGCAATGTATATAGTAATCCTGCCGCTTAAAGCCGGCTTTTGCCATTTCGTCCTGAATAATGGCGATATCGTCAATCGCGCCTTTCACCGTAGTGCCGATATTGGCCAGAATAATCGGGTTTTTAACCTTGCTTTGCTTAATCTGTTTGATCAGATCGCTATAAACCATAACGCCCTTTTTGTCGGCCAGCACGGCATGGGCGGGCATACGCAGGATTTTGGCGATTTTGGCTACCGAATAATGCGATTCCCGGCTGTAGAACAAAGCGCCCTTGGGGAATTTTTCCCGCCCGATATAAATGCCCCACATATTGCCTTCCGTGCCGCCATTGGTCACATAACCCCAGCATTGGTCAAAGGGGATTTTAAAAAGCTCGGCAAAATATTCAATCACCTCTTTTTCAAAGGAGAAAGATTGCAATTTATAATTGCAGAATTCGTCCCATGCGCCGCAATTATTTAAATGAAAATCAAGAAAGCGCTTCTGGCCGGAATAGTCGAAATCAAAAGATTCGGGATAGCCGATATTAAAATAGCGGTATTTCATGCAGTGTTCATAAAAAGCATCAAGCCTGGCCGCATCTTCCGGGCTGAGCTTATGCGGATCCAGATAAAAATCATTTTTCAGCCTGGGCAGAGCAACCATAGCAGTTTTCCTTTCATTAAGCGGCGCTGTTTCCGGTTTCGGCTTTGGCGGATTTTTTCCGCTTTTTGTTCCATGCGGCATAGCAATAGGGCGGCACGGTAATAATCATCAGGATCGTGCCGCAGGTTATGGTATTGGCGCCGCTGCCCAAAATGGCAAACAGGCTGTAGCAGAAAGCAACAATAACCATAATGAGATAGAAAATATATTCGCCGCCATAATTGAGCTTTTTGCTGATCATAATAATGGGGAGAGCGATAATGGCGTAAATATAAGGCATAAGCGTGCCGAAAGCCGACATGAGAATAACAATGCGGAATTGTTCGGCCAGATCGGGCGAAGCGGTGAGCAAAATGCACAGACTCATCAGCGCGCCGGTGAAAATGAGCGATTTCATCGGCACATTGTTTTTATTGGTGGCGGCAAAAAATTGCGGCAAAAGGCCTTCCTGCGCGGCATATTTCGGCGTTTCCGACTGGGCGATAAGCCAGCCGAAAATAGAGCCGAAACAGGCGAAAATCGATAAAACGGCGGCAATCGTGCCGGCGCCGGCCCCCAGCATAAGGCGCACGGCATCGGCAAAGGGAGCGGTGGAATGCACCAGAGCCTCATGCGGCATCAGCCCCATAATCACGCTGGACGAGCTGACATAGCAGATACTGGCGATAAGCAGGCCGATAATGGTGGCGCGCGGCACGGTATAGGTTGGGTTTTCTACCTGGTCAGAGGCGATAACCGCGCCTTCAACCCCCAAAAAGCCCCATAGCGCCAGTGAGGCGGCGGTTAAAATCGCCGGGAAGGTGCTGCTCCCGGTAGTATTGTAAACTTCAAAAAAATATTCCGGCTTGAACCAGAACCAGCCGCCAAACCCCACGCCGAGCACGACAAGCAGCATGCCGATCGTGGTGACGGATTGCACTTTGCCGGCGGTGTTGGCGCCAAGGCTGGAAATAAACAGCGAGATCCACAAAATGACAATAGCGGTCAGCGAGGCGGCCATAGGCTGTTTTAATAGCGGGAAGAAATAAGCGAGATAGCCGACCCCGGCCACCAGCAGCGCGACATTGCCGATCCAGGCGGCAAACCAGTAACAAATAGAGGTTTGAAACCCGACAAATTCGCCAAAAGCTTCACCGGCATAGGCAACAATGCCGCCGGTCTGGCGGCTGGCAATCATGGCGGTTTTGGCAAAAACCAGCGCCAGCGCCATAACTCCGGCTATCGTAAACAGCCAGCCGAAAATGGATATCCAGCCGACTGTGCCCAAAGTGGTGGGCAGCATAAAGACGCCGGAACCCATCATATTGGAGGCGGTTACCAAAGTCAGGGCGATCAAACCCATTTTGACCTGTTTTTTTTCCATAATTACCGTCCGTTTATCCTGCGGTTTTACATCAGGCGCTGTGCTGGCCCTGCCGGCGCCCGGGCAATTTGGCAACAAGCGGGAATCCTTGGCCTGCCTTTAGCCGTTTGGTGTTTATGACAAACAGGCTTTGCCTGTCCAGCGCTTTTGAGCCGGCGCTGTTTCTGCCGATGGCCGGCCGGGCGCGGGGCGCCGCGCCGGCAAACAGAAACCTCCGGCAAAATGCCGGAATTACAGATAGGGCGCGGTGCCGTAAGGGCAAATTATCGGCCGCAGCCGGTAACCCGGCAAAGAGAAAAATACGGCACAGGCTTATTTTGTTCTTGCACCTTGCCGGCGCAATGATTAGAGATAACAGAAAATCGCAGCCTGTTGAAACAGCTATATTTGCTTATAGAGCTGCGGCATAACAGTGTGCGGCCCGGCTGCGGGCGGGCGGCCGTCTGGAGGAGCAAAATCATGTCAAAACGGCCGGGTTTTATCGCCGCGGCGGCGCGCAAGGCGCCGCTCTTGCGCGCTCTTGCGCTGTGCGGCGCGGTTATTGCGGCGGCCGCCGCGCCGGTTGCCGCCAAAACGCTGATTTATTGCGCCGAGGCCAGCCCGGGCGGCTTTGACCCGGCGCTTTATACCGATGGCGCGACTTATGCCGCCTCTTCGCAGACGGTATATTCCCGGCTGGTGGAGTTTGCCCACGGCTCTTCCGCCCTTGTGCCGGCTCTGGCGGAAAGCTGGGATATTTCCGCAGACGGCAAGGTTTACACTTTTCATTTGCGCCGCGGGGTGAAATTTCACCAGACGCCCTATTTCACCCCGAGCCGGGAGATGAATGCCGATGATGTGGTGTTCAGCTTTGATCGTCAGTTTAACAAGACCGATCCCTGGCATAATTATCTGGAAGGGCAATCCTACCAGTATTATGACAGCATGGATATGCCGAATATTATCAAAACGGTGAAGAGGCTTGACGATTATACCGTGCAGTTTACGCTTAATCAGGCAGAAGCGCCGTTCCTCGCCGATATGGCGATGGATTTTGCCTCTATTGTTTCCAAAGAATATGCCGACAAGCTGGCCGCAAGCGGCAAAATGCGCGATTTCAATGCCAGGCCGGTGGGCACCGGGCCGTTTATGCTGCTCGCCTATCAAAAAGATGCGGTAGTGCGCTTCCGCGTTAATCCGACCTTCTGGCGCGGCCGGCAAAAGCTGGATAATCTGGTGTTTGCCATTACCGCCGATAATGCCGTGCGGGCGCAAAAAATGCGCGCCGGCGAATGCCAGGTTATGGCTTATCCGGCGCCGACCGATATTCCCGCGCTGGCGGCCGATAAAAATATCACCCTGATGCGCGGGGTCGATATGAATGTCAGCTATCTTGCCTATAATGTGCAAAAAGCGCCCTTTGATAAAGTGGAGGTGCGGCGCGCCTTGAATATGGCGGTGAATAAACAGGCTTTGGTTGATATTGTTTTCGGCGGCTTCGGCACGCCGGCGGTAAACCCGCTGCCGCCCAGCCTGTGGGGCTATAATAAAGCGATTGCGCCGGATATTTATGATCCGGCCAAAGCCCGATCTATGCTGGAGCAGGCGGGCGTGAAGAATTTGCGCCTGCAATTATGGGCGCTGCCGGTGAGCCGCCCTTATTTGCCCAATGGCCGGCGCGCGGCCGAGCTTATCCAGAGTGACTGGAAGGCTGTCGGAGTCGAGACCGATATTATCACTATGGAATGGGGTGAATATTTAAAAGCCGCTACCGATAAAAACCGCGACAGTGTGGTGATGATGGGCTGGATCGGCGATAATAGCGACCCGGATAATTTTCTGTCCACATTGAACAGTTGCGCTGCTATCGGCACGGCCAATTATGCCATGTGGTGCGATAAAAACTATGATGCCTTGATCGATAAAGCCAAGAGAATTACCGATCAGGGTGAGCGCGCCCGGCTTTATGAGCAGGCGCAGGTGATTTTCAAGGAGCAGGCGCCATGGCTGGCGCTGGCCTATGGCACGACAATCATGCCGGTGGCCAAGCGGGTGAAGAATTTTTATGTTGATGTTCACGCTATTCGCTTTGACGATGTCGATATAGACTGAAATGCCGGCGCCGGCGGGCGGGGCGGCGCTCTGCGCGCCGGGCTTGATAAGGAGCGCCGCTCCGGGCGCAGGCATAAGGAGCGGCGGCATGAGCAGGGCTTTCGGCGGGCGGGGCGCTGCGCCTGTTGCGGCGTTAGAGCCGCCGCCTTGCCTGCCGCCTGGTGAAGCAGGCCGGGAGCGGGCAGGGCCGCGGCTGTAACATTGCCGGGCGGGGGATAAAGGAGCAGGGCTATGAAAAATCTTCCCGGGCAGGTGGAAAAGCGCTTTACAGCAGCGCCGGCCGGGCCGCCGGCGCGGCAAAAAGGCGCGTTCTTTCGCCGCGCCGCTTTTGCGGCGCTGCTGGGCGCTGCGCCGGTTGCGGCAGCCGGCCCGGCGGCTGCGGCGCCGAAATCGCTTATTTATTGCACTTCCACGGCGCCGGCAGGCTTTGATGTCGCGCTTTACAGCGATCTTTATACTTCAGAAGCTTCAGGGCAAATGCTGTATCAGCGGCTGGTGGCCTTTGCCCCCGGCAGCACCAAAATTATCCCTTCGCTGGCGGAAAGCTGGGATATTTCGGCAGACGGCAAAACCTACACTTTCCATTTGCGCCGGGGGTGGCTTTTCAGTCAACGCCCTATTTCACCCCGAGCCGGGCGATGAATGCCGATGATGTGGTGTTCAGCCTGACGCGGCAAATGGATAAAAGCAGCCCGTGGTATGCTTATGAGCCGGGGCAATCTTACCAGTATTTTGACAGTATGGATATGCCGCATATTATCAAAGCGGTGAAGAGGCTTGATGATTATACCGTGCAGATCGAGCTGAACCGGCCGGAAGCGCCGTTTCTCGCCGATATGGCGATGGATTTCGCCTCTATTTTGTCAAAGGAATATGCCGATAAACTGGCCGCCGGCGGCAATAAGCGCGATTTGAATATAAAGCCGGTGGGCACCGGCGCTTTTATCCTGGCCGCTAATCAGAAAAGTGTGGCCGTGCGCTATCGCGCCAATCCCTCCTATTGGGGCGGGCGGCCCAGGCTCGATAATGTTGTTTTTGCTATTATTGATGACGCTTCGGTGCGGGTGCAAAAATTAAAAGCGGGGGAATGCGATCTGGTGCGCTCGCCGCCCTTGAATGAAATAGCCAATCTGCGCGCAACCGGCGGCCTTACCGTGCTGGAGCAGCCGGGCTTGAATTTGAGCTTTTTCGCCTGGAATCTGACCCGGCCGCCTTTTGATAAAGCAGAGGTGCGGCGCGCCCTGAATATGGCGGTAAATCGCCGCGCGATTGCCGATATTATTTTTTACGGCGCCGCCGAAATGGCCAAAAATCCGCTGCCGCCGGCGGGCTGGGGCTATAATAACGCTATCCCCGAGCCGGAATATAACCCGGAAAAAGCCCGCGCCATGCTGGAACAGGCGGGGGTAAAAGATCTGCAGTTTGACATTAGCATAACCCCCAGCGGATCGCTGATTGCCAATCCGAAAAGGCTGGCGGAAATGCTGCAAAGCGATTTTGCCAAAATCGGCGTTAAAGCCAATATCAATATGGTGGAATGGACGGAATTATTGCGCCTTTCCCGCGATAAGGGACGCAACGGCCTGGCCATGATGGGCTGGGCCGGCGATAATGGCGACCCGGATAATTTTCTGGGCATGTTATTTAGCTGCAGCGCTATGGATACCGTCAATAATGCGTTTTTCTGCAATGCCGATTATGACAGGCTGATAGCCGAAGCGCGGCAAAAGGCCGATATTGCCGCCCGCACCCGCCTTTATCAGCGCGCGCAGGAAACGCTTTATCGCGAGCAGCCGGTTTTGCTCATGGCCTATTCCCCCAATATAGCGGTTTTGCGCGCCAATATTAGCGGCTATCATCTTGATCCTATCGGCCTTGATTTTAGCCGTGTTGATAAAAATTAGGCCGGCCTGCCCGGCGAGAAGGGTGGCGCCGCGCCGGCAGGCCGGTGTGTTGCCGCCGCCGCCTTTGCCCGCCGGCCGGCGCTGAGAAGGGGGAAAACCGCATCACAGCGGCGCCCGGCCGCGATAAAATGCCCCGCGCCCGGCTTTTGCGCCGCGCAAGGTGCATTTTTTTCTTGCATTTTTGTGATAAAAAGATTTTGGTGCAGTTTTACATAGAGTAAAACCCGGCAAAGGGAAGGGCATATATTTGCGCTTTATCGTCCAGAAAATTTTATATATTATCCCGACTCTGATAGGCATCACCCTTGTTGCCTTTGCCTTTATTCACGCCATTCCGGGCGATCCGATTCTGATTATGGCGGGGGAGCGCGGCATTTCTCCGGCCCGCCATGCCGAGCTGATGGCGCAATTAGGCCTGGATAAGCCGCTCTGGCAGCAATATATCGCGTATATAGGGCAGATTCTGCATGGCGATTTCGGCCTTTCCTATACCAGCAAAGAGCCGGTGCTGGGAGAGTTTATGCAGCTCTTCCCGGCGACTCTCGAGCTGGCCTGCTGCGCTATTGCGCTGGCGGTGCTGATCGGCGTGCCGGCCGGCATGCTGGCGGCGGTCAAACGCGGCTCGATTTTTGATCAATCGGCTATGGGCTTGTCGCTGCTGGGCTATTCCATGCCGATTTTCTGGTGGGGCATGCTGCTGGTTATGCTGTTTAGCGGCTATCTCGGCTGGACGCCGGTTTCCGGCCGGATTGATTTATCCTATTATTTTGAGCCGGTTTCCGGCTTTATGCTGATTGACAGCCTGCTATCGGGTGAAGAAGGGGCTTTTGCCTCGGTTGTCCGGCATTTGATCTTACCCTCTATTGTGCTGGCCACCATACCTTTGGCCGTCATCGCCCGGCAAACCCGCTCGGCCATGCTGGAAGTGCTGGGCGAAGATTATATGCGCACGGCGCGGGCCAAGGGGCTTTCTGCCTTTCGCCTTTATGCCGTGCACGCGGCGCGCAATGCCATGATACCGGTGGTAACCACTATCGGCCTGCAGGTCAGCGCCCTGATTGCCGGGGCGATTTTGACCGAAACCATATTTTCCTGGCCGGGCATCGGCAAATGGCTGGTAGAGGCTATTTTCAAGCGCGATTATATGACCGTGCAGGGCGGGATCCTGATTATTGCCATTCTGGTAATGGCGGTTAACCTGCTGGTGGATATTCTCTACGGCCTTATCAATCCCCGCATCAGTAAAGCGTAATTTTAGCCAGGGCATAAGATTTATGACCAATATTCCTCCGCAGCCTATGTCTCCCGCCTCATTGCGCGCCCGGGCGGCGCGCGAGTTCTGGTATGGCTTCAGCCGTTCCAGCGGCGCTATTGCCGGCCTTGTTATTTTGCTGTTTTTTGTTGCCGTGGCGGTTTTTGTGCCGCTGCTGGCGCCTTATGCTTATGATCTGCGTTTTGATAAAGCGGTATTGCAGCCGCCGGTATGGCAGGCCGGCGGCTCCTGGGCTTTCCCGCTGGGGACAGATGCTATTGGCCGCGATATGCTGTCGCGCCTGATTTTCGGGGCGCAATATTCGCTTTTTATCGGCGTGGTGGTGGCCGGGCTGGTTTTTGTGTTCGGCGTGGCTATTGGCGTGGTTTCCGGCTTTTTTGGCGGCAAGACCGATATGGCGATTATGCGGCTGATGGATATAGTGCTGGCTTTCCCCGCTTTGCTTTTGGCGCTGCTGCTGGTTAATATTGTCGGCCGTGGCCTTACCGGCGCTATTATCGCCACAATTATTGCCTTTTTACCTTATTTTGTCCGCTTGTCGCGGGCGGCGGTGCAGGCGGAAAAAGGCAAGGATTATGTTATAGCGGCGCGGCTGGCCGGCGCCGGGCGGCTGCGGCTGATTTTCAAAACCATTTTGCCAAACTGTCTGGCCTCGCTGATCGTGCAGGCTACTCTGGCTTTTTCCGATGCTATTTTGAGTGTTTCCGCCCTTGGCTTTCTTGGCATGGGGGCAACGGCGCCAACGCCGGAATGGGGGACAATGCTGGCCGATGCGCGCGATTTTGTAACCACCGATAAATGGTGGATTGTAACTTTGCCCGGCCTGGCTATTTTGCTGCTGGTGCTGGCGGTGAACCTGGCGGGAGACGGCCTGCGCGATGCTTTTGACCCGAAACTGAAAAGAAGCTGAGGATATATGTGATGGCGCTCAACCCTGTTGCGGCCGGCTCGGCTCCCTTGCTGGAGATCCGCAATCTTTCCGTAGCTTTTGAAACCGCCAATGGTTTGTTTAAAGCGGTAGACGGCATGGATATGACCATAGCCGGCGGCGAAGTTTTGGCCATTGTCGGCGAATCCGGCTCCGGCAAATCGGTTTCCATGCTGGCAATAATGGGGCTTTTGCCCGATAATGCCCATATCAGCGCCGATATTGTGCGCTTTAACGGCCGCGATATGCTGGCTTGCAAGGCGGCTGAGCGGCGCGCCATTATCGGCCGCGATATTGCCATGATCTTTCAGGAGCCGATAACCAGCCTTAATCCGTGTTTTACGGTGGGCTATCAGGTGGCGGAAGTGTTGCGGGTGCATTTGGGGCTAAAAGGCGCGCGCCTGCGCCGGCGGGTGGTTGAGCTGTTTGAAGCGGTGGGCATTCCCAACAGCGCGGCGCGGCTGAATGCTTATCCGCATCAAATGTCGGGCGGGCAGTGTCAGCGCATTATGATTGCTCAGGCGATCGCCTGTAACCCGAAATTGCTGATCGCCGATGAGCCGACTACGGCGCTGGACGTCACCATTCAAAAGCAAATTCTGGATTTGCTGAAAGATTTGCAGTATCGCTCGGATATGGGGCTGATTATGATTACCCATGATATGGGCGTGGTGGCGGAAACGGCGGATCGGGTGATTGTGCAATATATGGGGCGCAAAATGGAAGAAGCCGATATTCTGGCGCTGTTTGAAAAACCGCAAAGCTCTTATACCAAAGCTTTGCTGGCGGCGCTGCCGGAAAATGTGAGCGGCCGGCGCCTGCCGACTATTGGCGATTATATGCGCGAGCAGCCGGCCGCCGCCGCGCCGCAGTAACGCCGTGTTGCAAAGCAGAGCAGAAGAAAGCCGGTAATAAAATGGATAACATAACGCAGCAGACAGGAAACACAGCAGCGCCGGCCGCCGCCGCCGCCGCCGCCGCGCCGGCGGATTTGCTGACTGTGCAGGATATAAAGCGCGATTACCGGGTGAAGGGCGGCCTGTTCCGGCCCGATAAGGTGACCCAGGCTTTAAAAGGGGTTTCCTTTAGTGTCAAACGCGGCAAAACTCTGGCCATAGTGGGGGAATCCGGCTGCGGTAAATCAACGCTCGCGCGGATTTTAACCCTGATTGATGCGCCGACTTCCGGCCTTTTGCAAATAGAGGGTGAAACCGTGACTGTTGCGGCGCAGGCCGTTGCCCCCGCTTTGCGGCGCAAGGTGCAAATGGTGTTTCAAAACCCCTATGCTTCCCTTAACCCGCGCCAGACAATCGGCTCTCAACTGGCAGAGCCTTTATTGTTGAACACGGCGCTGAGCGCGGCGGCGCGGCAGCAGGCGGTGGCCGCCATGCTGGAAAAGGTGGGCCTGCCGGCGGAAGCGCGCAATCGCTACCCGCATATGTTTTCCGGCGGGCAGCGGCAGCGCATTGCCATTGCCCGCGCTTTAATGCTGCAGCCGAAATTGCTGGTGCTGGACGAGCCGGTTTCAGCGCTGGATTTGTCGGTGCAGGCGCAGGTATTAAATTTGCTGGCCGATTTGCAGGACGAATTTCACCTGACCTATGTTTTTATCAGCCATGATTTATCGGTTGTGCGCTATATTGCCGATGATATTCTGGTTATGTGTTTTGGTGAAGCGGCAGAATATGGCCCTTGTGAAGAAGTCTTCCGCAATCCGCGCCACAATTATACCAAAAAGCTGTTTGAAGCCCAGCCCCATGCCGATATTGCCTCTATTCGCCGCCGGCTGGAAAACCGGCATAAAGCGGCGGCCAGGGCGGCGGCATACCGCGCTGCCGGCTAAAGGCGGCTGTCTTGGCGGGCCGGTGCAAAAGGCTCGTGAAGGCAATTCTTTTGCTGTGGCCGCGCTATTGATACAGGTCACAAGGGCAGCGCCGGCGCAGGGTTTTAATGAACGGGCTGCTGTGGGTGATAAAGGCGCAGACCCTTTTGCCGAAGCCGGGGGAATACAATGCGCCAATATTAAAGCGGCCTGTTTCTCCGGGTTATTTTTGTCGCGCCGTGAAGGCAAAGCCTGGTGCCGGCAAAGGCAATCTCACCTTTTAATTGTGCCGATATGCCAAAATCGTATCCTTATAAAATGCGTTTTGCTGTTGATGGAAAGATTCTGTTTAAAGACAGGGCGGCGCTGCTCTCTTCTAACTCTTCCGGCAAAGCGGCGGGCTATACCGTGCTTGAGGGTGATGAAGCGCAAAATGTGGCGCAGAAGCGCGGCACTCTGCCGCGGTGCGTGACATTGCTGAGGCAAAAACAGAGATTTATTCCGCCCGCAATTCTTCCGCCGCCGGCAAAAGGCTGTTGCAGTGCCGGCTCAAATAGTTTTTAATACGCATATGCGCATATAAGATTTAGGACAATCCGGTATAAAGGGGAGTATGACTATGCTGAAATATGTTAGCGGTTTTGTATTGGCCGGCCTGATGGCGGTTAGCGCCGCTCAGGCGGCGGGTTATAATCAATGGCAGCTCATGCCGGCAAAAAAGAGCGCGGCCGAACCGGCCGCCGCGCCGGCGGGCGGGCAGGTGAGCGCCCCGGCAGCAAAAAAGCGCCGGCAGCAGGCCGGGCAGGTGCGGCTGGTTAATGTCAAAGACAAAAATCATAAATTCGCCCTTGCCTGCCGCGCCAATAGCGGCCGCTTGCAAATGCTGGTTGTATTTGGCGGCGGAGCCGACAGGCTGGCCGGAAAAACCGGCGCAACGACGCTCAGCCTGATGATAGACGGCAAATCTGTGCTGAACAATAGCGCAAGCCGTTATCGCCGCGCCGCGCGCGGCAATGTGGCCGTGCGCACTGTTTTGCAGGGTGAGGCGATGACCGATTTTCTCAGCCGGTTTTTAGCGGCCAAAAAGGTGATCGCGGTCTCTTACGGCAAGGAAGCGGCGGAATCTTACACGGTTACAAAAGCCGGCGCAAACGGTTTGGCTTTGCAAACCTGCTTGTTAAAGTGAAGGCGCTTTAGCGCCTGAGGTGAAGCGGTTTATATGTGCCGCTCTATTTCCCCGATTGTGTTTTTACACTTTTTGCGTGTAACGCGGCTGGTTAGGCGCTTACCCGGTTGCAGGCGTATCATTGCTTGCGGCCGCCTTGGCGCGGCCGTGAGGCTGAAGCTCTATATAGGGAGCGCGGCTGGCCGGTTGCGGTGTAGCGCGGCACCCGGGCAGTGAATGCCGGAGCAGGGTAAGGCAAAGCACAGCGGAGCAAGGCAAAGCGGGGACAGGAAGCCTTATGTGCTCCCGGCGTGAAAAGGTGAGGAAGACGGCCGCATTTACACTTTTAAAGTGTAAAAAACAATTTATGCGTGTATATGCCTTACAGGCTGATGATGGCGCGCGTGTCTTTTGGCGGCGGGGTAAGGTTGTATTTTTGCCGGTTTGCGCTTTGCTGAGCCGTTAATGCTCTGGGGGAATGTGCGCTGCTGTTGTGCTGATAAAAGGCCGGGCCTGCGGGGGGGGAGATGAGGCCCGGCCTTCCTTCATGGCCGTAGTTTGGAAATCTCACAACCATGAATAGCAGATTATAAAATATTCTACTTTAAGTTGTATCGGGGAATACCAAGCTTTTCCAAGGAGCTCGATATTCCCCCCATGCACGGGACTCTACCAACCTTAACCGTGCATAGTATAAACAAGTTAAACCCCTGATATGAGATTTACACTTTTCTATAGTATAGTAAGAGAAAAAAATTATATTTTTTGATAAAAATATTTTGTAAAGGTGTGCTCCACTTCACTATAGCAAAGTGCAGGATCGATTTTCCCATGCTAAGGGCGGGCATGGAGTTTAAAAATCTATGCCTTTTCACAGCAATCTTGGCAAAATAATGACAGCAAAAGGCGTTACTTATGAGGATTTGCAGTTTGCTGCAAATACCACACCAAGAACGATTGCGCGGGCGCGGGACGAGCGCATTGCCGGTTGCACACTGGCGACATTGGCGAAAATAGCCAAAGCTTTAGACGTCGATGTCCATAGCCTGTTTGACTATAAAGCCGGAAAATAGGCGGAAAATTGTTTTTTCATGCTGCCGAAACACCGGCAAAACAGCAATATTATCCTGTAAAATCAAAGAAATAGATAAGGGGTGACCATATTGCCGGCGTCGGCAATATGGTCACCTGTTTTTTGCGCAATTTTTATCGGAAAACCCTAAAAAACTTTATTGCTTTTTGCTAAAATATGCTAATCTCGCCGCGTTCACAGAGGGGAGCTGTAGAGAGTCGTGAGGAAGGGACACATATGCCTGAAGATAAACGCAGCATATCGACCAATAGGAGCCCTGGCAGCCTGGCGAAGCGTAAAACCGGCAAAAAGAGCCCGGTTGAAAAATTGCTGGCGCGGCTGGAAGCAGCGGCGCAGGCTGATGATGAGGGCAATGAATATTGGTTTGCCCGCGATTTGCAGACTATCCTTGATTACAGTAAATGGCGCAATTTTTTAGAAGTTATTGAAAAGGCCAAAATCGCCTGTAATCAAGCGGGCTATAGAGCAGAGCACCATTTCGGTGACGTCAACAAAATGGTCTCTATCGGCTCCGGCGCCGACAGGGCGGTAGAAGATATAGCGCTGAGCCGCTATGCCTGTTATTTGATTGCTCAAAACGGTGATTCCCGCAAACAATCCATCGCCTTTGCCCAGACCTATTTTGCCGTTCAGGCGCGCCGGCAGGAATTGCGCGATAAAGAGGAAGCCGATCTGCCGCTGTCGGAAGATGAAAAGCGGGTGCTTCTGCGCGGTGAAATTAAAGAGCATAATAAAAAGCTGGCCGGCGCCGCCAAATCGGCCGGGGTGCAGCAGGGCATGGAGTTCGCTATTTTTCAGACACATGGCTATAAAGGCCTGTATGGCGGTTTAGATGTTCCCGGTATCCACAAGAAAAAAGGCCTGAAAAGCAAGCAGCAAATTCTTGACCATATGGGCAGCACGGAGCTGGCGGCCAATTTGTTCCGCGCCACCCAGACCGAGGAAAAATTGCGGCGTGAAAATATTCAGGGCAAAGATAAAGCGAATAAAGCGCATTTTGAAGTCGGGCGTAAAGTGCGCCATACAATCCGCGAATTGGGCGGCGATATGCCGGAAACTCTGCCGATTCCCGAAGATGTGAAGAAAATAGCCCGCCGGCTGGATAAAGCGCTGCCGCAGATAAAGCCTCAGAGCGCGGCAAAAAGCAAGGAAATTTAATGCCGGCTGCACATACGGATAATAAATTACATATTACCCCTTATGATTCGGCGGATTATTTAACTTCAGCCGAAGATATAGAAGCTTATGTGCAGGCTATACAGGAGCAGATAGATGCGTGCTCTGAGCAGGGCGCAGAGCTTACGCTTTTGGCCTTGGGGGTGATCGCGCGGGCCAAAAACAAGGTAAAACTGAGCAAAAAGGCCGGTTTGAGCCGTCAGGGGCTTTATAAAGTGCCGGCGCCGGACGCAAAGCCCAGCCTGGCAACGGTTTTTAAGCTTGTTCATGCGCTGGATTTAAAAATTCAGCTCGCGGTAAACCCGGCCGGCAAGCATAAAGCCGCTTAAGGCGTGTCTATGCGCCGGCCAATATAGGCAATAGCGCGCTGGTAAACTTTAGCCTTGTTCCAGCCTTCAAGAGCGGTAAAATTCGGCTCGCCGGGCTGGTAGCCGCGGCCGCGCTGCCAGCCATGCGCCTGTAAAAAGCGGGTAGTGGAAGCCAGCGCATCGGCGGGAGAATGAATAAGGTCGATGATGCCGTCATCATCGCCGTCAACCCCGTAGCGTAACACATTAAGCGGCAAAAACTGTGTCTGGCCGATTTCGCCGTGCATGGCGCCAATGGCTTGCGCCTGCAGGCTGCCTTTATCGATAAGCTGCAGGGCGGCATAAAGCTGCTCGGTGAAAAAAGCTGAGCGGCGGCAATCATAAGCCAGGGTGGCCACGGCCGACAAAACAGGCTGTTTGCCCATCTGGCTGCCGAAAGCGCTTTCCATGCCCCAAATCGCCAGCAGCGGCCCGGCCGGCACGTCATAGCGCTTTTCTATCTGGCGGAAGAGATCTGATTTTTGCCGTTTCAGCGCCCGCCCGCGCTGAATAATGGCGGCGGCGCCGCGTTTGTGCAAAAATTGCTCAAAGGAAAGTTTGAAGCTTTTTTGATTGCGATCGGCGGCAATCGTGCCGTAAGCATAGCGGACATGATCCAGCGCCTGCCGCCCGGCGCGGCCAAGGCCGGCGGCTGCGGCCTGCTGTTTGAAAGCCTGCACAAAGGCGGGGAAGCCCGCCGCATCTGTGCCGCAAGACAATGCCGCCGCCTGCCCCGCTGCCGGATAAAGGCCGCACACCGCCGCCGTCAGCAAAAACCGCAGGCCGGGCAGAAGGCGATTGTGACAAAATTGCTTGAGCATAATCAAAGTCTTGCGCCGTTTATCCCGGGTGGTTGCGCCGATTTTGGCCGATGATAATCAAGGACAGCATATTTTTCTTTATTTTTCTATCTCCGGCGCTATAAAAGGGCATTGTCTTGGCATTTAAAGTGCTTTAAAGTTAATAATTGTTTGATGATCCAAAAGGAAAGCAAAAGCAGATGAAAAAGACTCTTGCAATATGGGCGCTGGCTTGCGGTTTGACCGCCGGCAGCTCCGCTGCGGCCATGGCTGCCGTTCATACTCTGGACTGCACGATCAATGATGAATTGCGCCAGACAACCGATTATAAAAGGAAAGTGCGGCCGTATAAAGTCAATTATACCATCACCACCCGCGGCTGGGAAACGCCGTTTCTGGTCGGCTGGTATAATCGCGGTATCTTTATCCAGAGATATGATTCCATTACCGGCACGACTGTGACCTACAGTATCCCGAATAATTCCGACCATTTTATCAAAAGCGGCAAAACCTTCGCCTGGTCAAAAGACTATAAGCGCGGTTATATTGTCGAAGGCGGCCAGCGTCAGTTTACCTTTACCTATTCTGCCAACGGCATTGAGGTGAGTGATTCTGATGCTCTGCTGAAGAAGACTTTTATCGGCACTTGCGTCAAGCTTGCCGCTAACGGTTCGGCGCAGCAATAAGGCTCAGAGAAACAGCATAAAGTTACTGCTGTGATAATGCGTAAAAGGCAGGCCTTCCCTCGCCGGGGAGCGCCTGCTTTTTTTATTAAGGCAAGGCCGGCCGGCGCTGTTGGCGGGCTGCTGCGGCGTTACGGTGGCGGCGAGCGGCAGACAGGCTGCCGCCGGCTATCCGCTGCAAAACCGCGCCGGATTATCGGCCGCTTTGCCGGCCGGCGGCCGGCAAAGCGCTTCTTCCCGTTTCAGGCAAAGGGGTGGCCCGCCGGCCAGGCCGGCCGCCGGCGCGCCGATAAGGGCTTGCGCCGCTGCTTTTTTTCGGCTATAAAGGGGGTGATTTCTGCAAAATGTGTTAATGCAGGCCGCCGACCGGGTTTATGGCTGTATGACCGCCCGGAGGTTCCCATCTGACAGCGTGATACGCTCTCAGATGCTCTTGCGCTTGCATTCATGTTTCCGCCTGCTGCCGGGCTTCAAAACCGGCGGCAAAAGCAGGGAATACGGCAGAAAACAGGCAGGGAATAAAGGGATAGGGCATGTTTGAATCTTTGCAGGAAAGATTGGCCGCAGTTTTTGACCGGCTGACCGGCCGCGGCGTCTTGTCCGAGCAAGATGTGGCCGATGCCCTGCGCGAGGTGCGGCGCGCTCTGATTGAGGCTGATGTTTCCCTTGATATTGTCCGCTCTTTTATCGATAAAGTGCGCGCCCGGGCGGTAGGCGCGGCGGTGCTGAAATCGATCAAGCCGGGACAAATGGTTGTCAAAATCGTCCATGACGAACTGGTGGCCATGCTGGGCGGAGAAGAAGCGGGGATTGATCTGCAGGCGCCGGCGCCGGTCGGCATTATGCTGGTGGGGCTGCAAGGCTCGGGGAAAACCACCACCACCGCCAAACTGGCGAAGAGGCTGCATGAGCGGCAAAATAAAAAAGTGCTGATGGCCTCGCTCGATACCAGGCGGCCGGCGGCGCAGGAGCAGTTGCGCCAGCTTGGCGCGCAGGCGGGGATAGATACTCTGCCGGTTATTGAAGGGCAGGCGCCGGTTGATATTGCCGCGCGGGCGGAAACGGCGGCGCGCCTTGGCGGTTATGATATTGTGCTGCTGGATACGGCCGGGCGCACCCATATTGATGAGCCGCTCATGGCGGAAATGGCCGAAATTAAAGCGCGCGCCCGGCCGCATGAAATTGTGCTGGTGGCCGATAGCCTGACCGGGCAGGACGCGGTGAATCTGGCGCGCTCTTTTGATGAGCGGGTGGGGATAACCGGCATTATTTTAACCCGTATGGACGGTGACGGCCGCGGCGGCGCGGCGCTTTCCATGCGGGCGGTAACCGGCAAGCCGATTAAAGCGGTGGCGACCGGCGAAAAGCTGGACGCGCTGGAAGAATTTTACCCCGGCCGCATTGCCGATCGCATTCTCGGCATGGGCGATATTGTCTCGCTGGTGGAAAAAGCGGGGGAAGCGATTGACGCGGAAAAGGCGGCGGCGCTGGCGCAGAAAATGCAGGCCGGCAAGTTTGACCTGGACGATCTGGCGGCACAGTTGCGGCAGATGAAAAGCTTGGCAGCATGGGCGGCATTATGTCTATGCTGCCGGGTATCGGCAAAATGAAGGGGCAGTTGACACAGGCGGGGCTGAATGACGGCGTTTTTGACCGTCAATTAGCCATTATCGGCTCGATGACCAAAAAAGAGCGCGCCGCGCCGGAAATTTTAAAGCATAGCCGCAAGCAGCGCATTGCCAAAGGTTCCGGCACCAATGCGGCGGAGATTAACAAATTGCTGAAAATGCACCGTCAAATGGCCGATATGGTGAAAGCCATGGGCGGCGGCAAAGGCGGCGGTTTGATGAAAAAAATGATGAGCGGCCTGGGCAGCAGGCTGGGCCTCGGCAGCGGTTTGGGCGGAGCAGGCGGCGGCCTGCCGGATTTGGCTAATCTGGATAAAGGGCAGTTGGAAGCTTTGCAAAAACAGGCGGGGCAGATAATGCCGGGGCAAAACCTGCCGGGCTTTGGCCCGGGGGGCATGAGCGGCCTGCCCGGCCTGCCCAAGGGTTTGAGCGGCGGCCTGCCGAAAAATCTCGGCGGCCTGCCCGGTCTGCCGAAAAAGAAATAACGGCTTTAAAATGCGGAAAACGGTTATAAAACACACAAAGCGGCAGCAAAGCCGGGCAAAGCGGCCGGAAAGCAGGCCGGAGCCGGGGGCTTTGGGCGCAGCGCAGCCTTTCGGCAAAATGCTGTTGTCAATGGCGCCGAACGGCATGATCGGCTGTCTGGAATTTTTGATTTTGAGTGTGTTAAGCTGGCTGGTTTTCACTATAGCTCTGATTATTCTGGGGGCGGTATGGGGCGGCAGCCTGCTGGCTGCGGCCGTGCCGTTTAGCGCCGGCGCTTACAGCGCGGGCGGCTTCAGCCTTTTTGCGGTTATGTTCAGCCTTGGGGCGCTGGTGTGTTTGCTGGCCGGTCTGGTGCTTTCTGTGGTGTTTGGCGCGCGGCTTTTGCAGTTGCGGCTGATTGATATTGGTCTTGGCAAAAATCTGTCGGTTCCGGGTGTGTGCGCCAATTTCTGGCTGTGCCTGCTGGCCTCTGTCGTCTGCTCGCTTTTTACCCCGCTGGCGGTGATTGTGTTTGTTTTTTGTTGCGTTTGTCAGGGCAAAACCTATGCCGATAGCCGCGATGTGTTCAAGCCGGTGCCGCTTGTGCCGCCGCTGGCCGAACTGGAGGCGCAAATGCACAGGCGCAAATAAACAATGCGCCCGGGCAGGCGGGCCTGTTTGGCGGGCGCAAAGAAATGGAGTTTTGCGGCAAAGGCCGCAGAGAATTTCCCGCAGTCTCGGCTTGCGGGCTGAGGGTTGATAAAATGCCGCACTAAAACAGTGCAGGAAATGTGTAACAGGAGAGTAAATTATGGCTTTGAAAATTCGTCTTGCCCGCGCCGGCTCTAAAAAACGGCCTTATTATCATATTGTTGTGGCTGATGTGCGCAGCCCGCGTGACGGCCGCTTTATTGAAAAGCTTGGCGCCTGGAACCCGATGCTGCCGAAAGACGGCGAGCGGGTGAAACTGGTGGAAGAGCGGATCAAACATTGGCTGGCCAATGGCGCCCAGCCGACCGATCGCGTTTTGCGCTTTCTCGATACGGCCGGCCTGAGCAAGCGCCCGGCGCGCCATAATCCGAGCAAGGCTGAGCCGGGCAAAAAGGCGCAGGAGCGTCTGGCTGCCGCCAAACAGGCGCAGGAAGAAGCCAAAGCCAAAGCGGCGGAAGCGGCAGAGGCCGCCGAAGCTGTGGCGGAAGCTCCGGCCGCGGCGGAAGCCACAGCGCAGGCGTGACGGCGGCACCGCTATATTTCTTTATGCTGGAAGCACAGCAGGGAAAAGCAAAACCTGAATAGAATTGCTGCCCAAACGGCTTTTTTATGCTTGGTATAAAATTCTCATTGACTTATTGTTAAGGAAGTCTTATGGTAAAAGTTCAATGATTCCTCTGAGCTTTTCGCTTTGATGAGGAATCTCAACTAAGGCGAGAAATCTTTTTCTTGCCGACAAATACATTTTAACATGATTAAAACCTTAAATAAAAAATTGTCTATATTCTTTCGCGTAATGCAGATGCTACAGGAGATCTGGAGCTCTTTCTATTCCTGTTATGGGGATTGTAAAGACACACTGCAAACCTGTTAGAATATAGGCAAGATTTTTCGCGCTTCAGGCAACTGAAGCGCATTTTTTATGGGCGCAGCGCCGCTTTTGCCATATTGCCGCCGGCTTTCTCCCCGGCGCGGCCTCTTCCCGCCGCTTTAATTGTGCCGCCATTGCCGGCGTCTGGTTCAAGCCGGAATTGCGGCTCGTCTGCAAGGCGGCCGCCTGTCAAAGAGGCGGTCACAGCGGCGCGGGGGAGGCGCCAGCCGCCATAGCAGGGGGATTGGCCGCCATGAGGTTAAAAAAGGCCGGCCGCGCAAAAATTATGCTTGAAATCCCGCGCAGAAAGGCGTATATCAATGCTTGCCCAAAGTCGCACGTGCCTGTGGGTGTCCGCCGAGTCTCGAATATGGTGAGATAAACGGTAAGGTACCCGGAACTAACCGCTCCGGTCGCTTTTTCAGCCAATTGAAAAAGTGAGGACATCTTGAAGCAACGACGGTGCGGGCCTTTCAGATGTTATTCGGCTGTTCAGGTTCACAAATCTGATTTTTGAATCCTGTTCTGCCGGTATGCTTAGAGGCACACCCTCCTTGCCTTCAGTGCGGAAGCGGTTCTCCAATTCCAATCCTAAAAGGCAGCAAAATAGAGCAATGCGTTTGGCGCGCTGCTCATTTTCGTTATCGCTGGCGGCAGCCGGGTTTTTGCCCGTTTGCTCCGGCGGTTGATAAGCAACAGCCTGCTTTTGTGACCGTGCGCTTTATGCCGGCATCGGGCAGGTAATTCGGGCTGCCTGCAATGCCGGCTTTTTGCCGATAAACATTGCCGGCCTTTTGCTTGCGGGAGAACGGTTATGGTAACGCAACGCGTTGTAGATTTTCTGAATACACGCCAGCCGGAAGGCCCTTGCCTGGTGGTGGATCTTGATATTGTGCGGGAAAATTACCGTAATTTTGAAAAGGCTTTGCCGCAATCGCGTATTTTTTATGCGGTGAAGGCGAATCCGGCGCCGGAAATTTTGCGCCTGCTGGTGTCTTTAGGCTCCAGTTTTGATACGGCCTCAGTGGCGGAAATTGAAATGGCGCTGGAAGCCGGCGCCGCGCCGGAGCGCATTTCCTTTGGCAATACCATCAAAAAAGAAAAAGATATTGCTCGCGCTTATGCTCTGGGTATCCGCCTTTATGCCGTGGATTGTGTGGAAGAGGCAGAAAAAATCGCGCGGGCTGCCCCCGGCTCCCGGGTTTTTTGCCGCGTTCTGGCCGATGGCGCCGGGGCGGAATGGCCGCTGTCGCGCAAATTTGGCTGTGTGCCGGCAATGGCGGTTGAGGTTTTGCGCCGGGCGCAGCAAATGGGGCTTGCAGCCTATGGCGTTTCTTTTCATGTCGGCTCACAGCAGACCGATCTGACCGCCTGGGACAGGGCGCTGGCTGATGTGGCGCAGGTTTTTGACACGCTGGCCAAAGAAGGCATCAGCCTGAAAATGGTGAATATGGGCGGCGGCTTCCCCACCCGTTATTTAAAAGATGTGCCGAGCGCGCAGGCTTACGGCATGGCGATTTTTGATGCGCTGTCCCGCCATTTCGGCAATCGCATTCCTGAGACTATTATTGAGCCGGGGCGCGGCATGGTTGGCAATGCCGGCTTTTTGCGCACGGAAGTGGTGCTGGTTTCCAAAAAGGCCGATAATGATAATCTGCGCTGGGTCTACCTCGATGTCGGTAAATTTAACGGTCTGGCGGAAACAATGGACGAAGCGATCCGTTATCCGATTATCACCCGGCGGGACGGTGAGGCGGCCGCTCCCTGTGTATTGGCCGGGCCGACCTGTGACTCGGCCGATGTGATGTATGAAAAAACGCCTTATCCGCTGCCGCTGTCGCTGACAATCGGCGATGAAGTGTTTATTCTCGGCACCGGCGCTTATACCTCAACCTATGCTTCCGTGGCCTTTAACGGCTTTGAGCCGCTGCGCTCTTATTGTGTCTGAGCCATAGCTGCCTTGCCTGCCTGCCAGGTATTTTGCCGCGGCCTGTTGTTGCGCGCTGCCCGTGGCGGCGGTGCGTTTTGTTCCGGCTGCGGCTTTAGCGTCTTGCCGGCTTTTTATGCTGCCGCAGCTTTTATCGAGAGCTGCGGCACAGGCCGGGCGCCGGCTGTTTGCCCGGTCATCGGCCGTAAAAAAGGGTGAAAATCCCCGATGTTTGCGCGGCGTTCGGCGTGCCGTGCATATTGCCTTTTGAGATGCTGCGGGCAGAAAGCGCGCAATTTGTTTTGCCGCCAGCCCCATAGTTTTGAGCAAAATTCCTTATATTCCTGCCGTTTTCCCGCTTAAAATCGCTCCCATATAGGGGATTTCCCGCCCGGAAAGCCGGTTTTTCCGGTCAAAAGCGGCGCTTTGTCGCGTAAATACGGGCTTTATGCAACTTTTCTCTGCTTTCTTTGTTTATTATGAAATTCTTATATAGCGGCAGGAAAAGGCCGGCTGGAGAGCCGGGCCGCTGCTATAGAGGGTTTGATAAAGCGCAGAACCGGAACCGGCATAATAACAGGAGAATCCTGCCGGCTGCGGTTATACGCCGTGCTTGCGGCGCGCCGCAGCCGAGCCGGTAACAAGGCCGGCCGTGATAGCGCCAGACAGAAAATACAGGGAAGAATCAGCACTAATGTTTATTATTTTTGTGTTCATGTATATGCGCCGAAAAGACGATCCGTGGTGGAAATTACCGTCTTTGCCGTTTGTATGGCAAAAAATGCGGCAGAAATTTGCGCTGGAAAATTCTTTTGACCAGAGCGATACAGCCGGCTTTTATGATAATATGTAAGCCGGTTGCCGGCCGCCGCCGCCCGGCTCAAGCCTATACTTTTTTGATAAAACCAACCAGTAAAAATAAAGCGCCGAACAGCAGGGCCACAATATAAAACGCATCGGCAAAGGCCATAATATTGGCCTGTTGCCGCACCAGATTATACATCTGGCTCAGGGCCGCTTTTGTGCCGTCCAGCCCGATAAGGTCAAATTGCCGCGTTAACCGGCTTATAGCCGCTTCGCTCTCATTCCTGCCCCAGGAAACGGCTTCCGCCAGACGCTCATAATGAAAATCACCGCGGCGGATTAAAATCGTATTCAGCACCGCCAGGCCGACCGCGCCGCCGAGATTGCGCGTCAGGTTAAACAGGCCGGAAGCATTCTTTAACTGCTCATGCGGCAGGGTGCCGAGCGAAATATTGTTAATCGGCACCATACAGAGCATAATCGAGACACCGCGCAAAACCTGCGGCCAGAACAGCTCCCAAAAATCCCAGTCACCGGTCAGCCCGGTTACCAGCCAGGCGCTCCAGGCAAATAAAAGGAGGCCGATCGCCATGAGCAGGCGTAAATCCATGCGTGACGATAAAAAACCGGCCAAAGGCGCGGCCATAAACATGGCCATGCCGGAAACAAACATGGTTTTGCCGATCATCAGCGAGTCATAATCGCGAATGCGCGCCAGATAAAGCGGGTAGAGATAGGTCAGGCCGTAAAGGCCGATGCCCAGAGCAAAAGAGAACAAAGAGCCTAGGGCAAAATTGATATTGGTGAAGGGGTGCAAATCCACTACCGGTTCGGCTGCTGTCAGCACCCGGGCAAAAAAGATACAGCCGCCGGCAAGCATGACAATAAAGAAAGCGCAGATCAGATTATCCTGCAGCCAGTCATAGCGCGGGCCTTCTTCCAGCACATATTCCATTGAGCCGAGAAAAGCGGCCATAGCCATAAGGCCCAGCCAGTCAAAGCGGCGGAGCAAAGCCGGATCGGCGCGGTCAAAATCAATAAAATTCCAGGCAATAAGGGTGACGAGAATGCCGGGCGGGATATTGACCAGAAACAAAAAATGCCAGGAAAAAGCATTGCTCAAATAACCGCCCACTGTCGGGCCGATGGTTGGCGCCATCGTTGCGACAAGGCCGATAAGCGGCGAGATAACCGAGCGTTTATCCGCCGGGAAGACGGTAAAAGCCACGGCAAAAACGCTGGGTATCATGGCGCCGCCGATAAAGCCCTGCAAAGCGCGCCAGATAATCATGCTGTCAATAGAAGCGGCGGTAGAGCATAAGGCGCTGGCTATGGTAAAGCCGGCCGCCGCCGCGCTAAACAGCACCCGGGTAGATAAAAGCCGGTTTAAAAAACCGGAAAGCGGAATCATGATCACTTCGGCAACCAGATAGGAGGTCTGCACCCAGGATACTTCGTCCGGCCCGGCGGCCAGCCCGGCCTGAATGTCTTTAAGCGAGGCGGAAACAATCTGAATATCAAGAATAGCCATGAACATGCCGAACACCATGGCGGTAAAAGCTATTATCGTTTTTTTGTCTGTTGTTCCGGCCGGCGGGAGCGCCGCCGCCGCTTTGCCCTGCGCGCCGCTGCCGGGCCGGGCCGCGCCGGCCGGCTGTTTGCCGGGGGGAGCCTTGGCCATAATCAGCCCGCCCGCCCGGCTGTTCCGGCTGCCGTTAGCGGCCTGGCCTGCGCCGGCCGGGTGCGCCGGTCAATATGGACAATAACGCTCATGCCGGCGCGCACGCGCCCGCCGGCCAGAATATTGGCGGGGATAGCAATGCGCACCGGCACGCGCTGCACGATTTTGGTAAAATTGCCGGTGGCGTTTTGCGGCGGCAAGACAGAAAATACCGCGCCGGTGGCCGGCGCGAGCGATAAAACCGTGCCGGCAAAGCGGCCGCCATTATCGCCGTCTACCGTAATATAGGCGGTTTCGCCGCCATAAATATCGGCTAATTGCGTTTCTTTATAATTGGCGTCAATATAAAGCTGCCCGGCCGGCACCAGCGCGGCCAGTTTCTGGCCGCTGACAACAAAATCTCCTTTTTTGCCAACCATATTGCCGATAATGCCGTCAAAAGGCGCGCGTATAACGGTAAAGCTCAAATCGCGGGCGGCTTTGCCGCGCTCCAGCCGCAGAGAATTAAGCAGGCTTTCCGCCTCCTTATATTGCGCCTGCAAAACGGCAATATTGGCTTCAGCATTTTCTATTTGCGCATCTGCGCGTATTGTATTGGCTTCGGCCTGAGACAGCTCAGATTGCGCCGTGTCCAGGCTGGATTGCGGCACAAGCTGCTGCTTTTGCAGGGTGCCGGCGCGGTTAAAAACAAGCCGGGCATTGGTTTCCACCGCCCGGGCAACATCATAAGCGGCACGCGCATCGCGCAAACTGGCTTTGGCCGCGGTGATCTGTGCGCTTATGCGCGTCAGGCTGCGCTTTTGCGTGGCAAGCCTGGCCTCAGCCTCTGACACGGCAATGCGATAATCGCCGTCATCAAGCCGGAACAGCACATCACCCTTGCGCGCAGGCCGGTTGGCCTGAGCCGGCACATCGCGAATATAGGCGCTTAATTTTGACGCAATGGCCGCTATATCTCCGCTGACATAAGCATCATCTGTCTTGATCAAAAAGCGCCACTCAGTGAGCCAGCGAAAACCCGGTATGGCGGCGACAATCAGAAACAGGGCGCCAATAGCGATAAAAATGTGTCGTTTTCCGACAGATTTTCGCTGCAGTTTACCGATAAATTTCATCGCAGAGCCGCTTTCCCCGTATTTTGAAACAGCCGGTTGCCCCGGGCTGCCGCGCCTCACTTTACGCAATTTTCTTCTAAAAGCCAATGCCTGTTGCCGGAGTTTGTCGCGCCGCGCGCTTTCCCGGCGCTTTTTGCCGGCTATCGGCGCGATGAAAAAATAAAAGAAATGAAAAACAATGAGATAGAAAAGAAATGCCGTTTTTTTACATTTTTTCGTATTTTCTGCCTTGACGCCTTGCCTGCCTGTGCCCTATAAGTGCGGCATGAGATGCGGGGCGCGCAGTTTTGTATCTTGTTGCAATTTTTAGGTGTCAGGCTTAGGGATTGGGTTCTTTGAGAGATAAATATGGCGAGAAAGAGGAACGTGGACGGCATTGTTCCGGGTATTTTTTGAGAGATTGAGAGATACCGAAGGAAGACAATGGCGGCACGTTTTTAAGACAGAGAATGAAAGTTCTCGTCAATTTTGAGCGT
>Ga0157362_1000049_pt1 | contig 33034 bp, 35 predicted proteins | sample AttlaeALBM3_FD_111480 | JGI IMG/M metagenome (GOLD analysis project Ga0157362, IMG submission 111480) | Fungus gardens microbial communities from leaf cutter ant in Ribeirão Preto, State of São Paulo, Brazil - Atta laevigata ALBM3 | ecosystem: Host-associated > Fungi > Mycelium > Unclassified ... | reverse complement strand
CCCAATCCAAACCAAAAAAGTCCAAAAAAAACGAAAAAACTCACACCACTGGAAACGCAGGACTCAAATGACCACCAACGCGAATAGCCTCAATCCTCACCGCTAAACCCGTCCGGTCATCCGCTGGAAATGCGAGGAGGAGAATGCAGAGAGCGAGTTGTTCTGAGCTGCCTTGCCATTGGGGGGGGGCGCTACTCCCGCCTGGTGGATCACCACATCATCGAACCAGCGCTCATGGCGCTGCGGACGAGCAATACAGGCGCAAAACGCAAAAACGCCCCGCAGAGGCTGCGGGGCGTTCTTATGAGCGAGGCTCAGAGCTTGTTGAAGCCGTCCTTGACGCTGTCGATGCCGTTATTGACGGCACTCTTGACGTCGCCCTTGGTCTTTTCAGCCTTGCCTTCGAGATTCTGGGCCGCACCTTCGGCCTCCAGCTTCTCGTTATGGGTCAGCTTGCCGGTTTCTTCCTTGATCGAGCCGACCACCTGCTTGACGGTGCCGCTGACCTTATCCGTGAATGAGCTCATGACGCTGTTCCTTCTCGCTGGGCCCTGCCCCTCGGTCATCCCTCCGGAAGATCGACCCTGATGTCGCCGCCGGGATGCCTGCGCAAGGCAGCACGGCCTTCTCAACGCGGCATCCGGAACAAAGTCGCATCGATCGCCCTGTTTCCAGACAAAACCCGTCTTTTTTTAATTCCCTGATCCCGTAATGTGAGCAAACCCTGACGCCCCAATCAAGAAAGATCCAGAATGGCCCCCTTCCTGTTTTTCGCCGTCGTCATTCTCTGGGGGCTCACCTGGTTTGCCATTCATCTCCAGATTGGTGGCACGACCGCCGATGTGGCTATTTTCTGGCGATTCGTCCTGTCAGCAACCCTGATCGGGGGCGGACTGGCGTTGACAGGCAAACTGCGCCTTCCGCCCAGACCGGCATGGCCCTGGATCGCAGGAATGGGCGTCTGTCTGTTCTCCTGCAACTTCCTTGGCATCTACAGTTCGGAACTCTATCTGCCGAGCGGTACCGTCTCGGTGGTGTTCAGCATGGCCACGCTGTTCAACACGCTCAATCTCTGGCTGTTCTTTCGCAAGACGCCAGATCTGCGCGTGCTGGCTGGCGGTATTCTGGGTGTCTGTGGCGTGGCCCTGCTTCTGGCAGGGGACATGGCGCATGAGAACTGGCATCTGATGCTTGCAGGCATGGGCCTTGCCCTTCTGGGCACCTTCCTGTTCTCCTGCGGCAACATGCTCTCGCGTCATCTCGCCCGGTTCGACATCAGCCTGACCAACACCATCTTCTGGGGCATGATCTGTGGCGCGACCTTGCTGGCGATCATCATCCCGCTGTCAGGGCATGGTTATGGTTTCCCGCTTACGGCTCGCTGGCTGGGTGGCCTGCTCTATCTGGCCCTCTTCGGCTCGGTGGCGGGTTTTCTGTTCTATCTCGAACTGGTTCGTCGCATCGGTGCCGACAAGGCCGCCTATGCCACCATTCTCTCCCCCGTCATTGCACTGGGCATGTCTGCCTTCTTCGAACAGGTCCACTGGTCCATTCCCATGCTGGCAGGGCTGGTTCTGATCCTGCTTGGCAACGTGCTGGCATTCCTGCGCCGCAAACCCCTGCCTCAACCCGTTGAGGTGGAGCAGGGCTGAGGCCGGTTTGACAGAATGAGGGTCCGGTTTTCTGATGGTCGCCTGACACCCACCCTCGGGAGACGATCTGATGAAACCCGCCTCTGGCCAGACACCTGGCCTCGCCCTTCTGGAAAAAGAGGGTATTGCCTACACACTGCACAGCCATGACTACGACCCCGATGCCAGTCGCAAGGGCCTGCAGGCAGCGGAGTCACTCGGTGTCGCACCGGAGCGCGTTTTCAAGACATTGATGGTCTGGGTGGACAAGGACAAACCCGCCTGCGCAGTTATCCGCTCGGACCATAAGCTGTACCTAAAGGCTGTTGCGGCGGCGTTGGGCGGCAAATCGGCCGCCATGATGGCCCCACCCGATGCCGAGCGCCTGACGGCCTACAAGACTGGCGGCATCAGCCCCTTCGGACAAAAAAAACGCGTGCCGATCCTTCTGGACCGACACGCGCTTGAGCAGGAAACAATCTTCGTAAATGCAGGCCGCAGGGGGCTGCAATGCGAGATCACCCCCGAGCCGATCGCCAGCCATTTTGGCTGGACGGTAGCGGCCCTTGCTGAATGATCAGAACCCGGTGGAGAGCGTGACCATCGCCGAGAACGGCGGGTTGAGGTAGTAGGACGGCTGACCACCGGAAGCGATCATGGTGCCATACACACCCTTGGTCGGGTTCAGGTTGGTGGTGAAGCCATACACGCCGTTACGGAACTTGGCGCCCGTAAGGTTGGTCATGTTCAGCTGGATCTGCGGTGACTTCATGAAGCCCTTGTTCTTGAAACGATAGCCGATACCCACCTGGTTGGTGACATATTGCGGGATCGAGCTGTCATTCATGAAGCTGGCATATTGCTTGCCGACATAGATGACCTGACCCGAGAACCAGAAGCTGCCATCGTCATAATCGAGACCGAACTTGGCCTGCTTGGACGGCGAACGAATAGCGATCTTGCCAGCCGTCGGCAGCAGGTCACGGCCTACGCGAATGTTGTTGTCGATGGTCGAATGCAGATATTCGAACGTCGCATAGGGGCGGATATGGTGCCAGGCGCGTGTGGCGATCTGGATATCGACGCCACGCGTGGTCTGGCCACCAGCGTTGACCGTCTGGCTGTAGCTCGCGCCTGCCGTCCCGTCATAGTAGTTGAGGGTCTGCTGACGGTTGGTCAGGTTATAGTTGAAGAACGAGATCGAGCCGACGATCAGCTCACCGTTATAGCGGTAACCCAGCTCTTCCTGAATGGTGTATTCCGGCTTGGAGGCCCCGCCCTTCTGGGTCTGCGCGCCTGCCGTGTTGTAGTAATCGACCAGTGAGGTGTTGGACGGCGCCTTGAAGTTGGTGCTGCCCGACACGTAGATCTGGTGCTCCTTGCTGAAGTTCCAGGCGATGCCGATCTGCGGCAGCGGCTCAGGCGTATGCAGGTTGCGGTTGTACTGCGTGCCCGGCGTGTAGTTGTACATGCGACGGGTGACCATCGCTTCCTTGAAGCCGATCTGGATGTTCAGGCGGTCATTGAAGTACTTCATCGTGTCGCCGATGAAGATCATGTTGACCTGCGTGAGCGACAGGAAGTCACGGGCGCGGAAAGGCTGGCCTGTGGTCGTCTTGATGACGTCTGTGGTGCCCCAGATGTTGTTCGCTTCACCAGTCGACTGGTTCACGATCCCATAGGGCGAGTACTGGTAGAGATTGGCATACTCGTACCACCAGCCCAGCGAGATATCGTGGTGATGATCGGGCTTGTAATGCAGCGAGATGGTATTGCCGGTGCGGAACTGCTCCTGGTTCGACGGCGCCAGCGCCAGAACGCTCTTGGCACCACCCAGATCGAGCTTGACGGCCTGGTTGCCCATATAGTTGGAGGCATTGATGACCGAGGCACCCGTGCCGTTACCGATGCCGTGCCAGAAATACAGCGAATCCTCGAGCGTCAGCTTGGGCGTGATGACGATATGGGTCGGCAGGGCTGCAACCACGTTCTCGAACGGGTTGACGTGCAGCTTGTAATAATTGGCACCCGCTGCGGTCGGACCTGCATAATCCGTGGCATAGTTGGTTGAATAACCGGTCGTGCGCCACTGGCTCAGATTCGGGGCCAGATAGAAATCGTTGGTCTGGTCGTTATAGGCCACGGTCAGACCGGTATGGCTTCCGTTGCGGAAGTCCTTCACCATCTTGAAATCGTAGTGGTACTTCTCGGCCTGGCCGGGGCCACGCCACGTGTTGCCCTTGGTGTGGCTGAACGCAAACATGGCGCGTACGCCGCTATTGCCGATATCGCCGGAGTTCAGGCGAATGAACTGACGGAACGTGTCGAACGAGCCGAAAGACACATCCATCACCCCGCCGAAGCGATGGGTGGGGTTGCTCATGGTCATGGTCGTCATACCAGCCGAAGCGCTCAGCACCGGGGTATCGAGATTGACCGAGCCCGGCTGCATCGAGACGCTCTCGAGGTTTTCGGATTCGAGCACTTCGTTGGCGTAAAACTGGCCACCACCGATATCGTTCAGCGGCGCGCCATCGAGCAGCCAGCCGATTTCCGTGGTGTCGAAGCCACGCACGTTGGTCTGACCCGTATAGAGACCGAAAGGATCGGCCTGGGTGACGTTCGCGGCGGGCATCATGGCGATGACCTGCTGCAGGTTCACGCTTGGCGCCAGCTTGGCAATGAAGTCATGCGTAATGGTCTGGACAGCCTTGGGGGCCGTCTCGACGCGCAGCAGGCCAGCACCCGGCTGACGGCTGCGGCTGCTACGGCCCGTGACTGCAATTTCTTCAGGCTGCGAGCGGGCCATGACAGGCTGAGGCGCCGGGCGCATGGCGGGGGCGACAGTACCCGCAGCCGGTGCCGTTGTAACAGACGAGGCTGCTACGGGCCTGGCTTTTGTCGTCCGGTGTGTGGACGCATGGTGCTTGTTACGGGTCGGCGCGGCGGTCGATACCTGGACGCTGCCTGCAAGGGCTGTGCCTGCAAGAAGCATCATAAGACAACGATGCGTGAAACTGGACGACATAGAGTGGCGTTTCCCTCGGCACTGGACAAAAAGGACTGGCTCTACTCGACATCAACAATATCGTTACGATATCGGACAGAAACCTACTTCCCGGCTACCAGTTACGTTGAGCAACAGCAACGAAAGCCGCGTGACAATTGCGCAGTCATGACAGAATCGTCACGCACTGTTACCCATCTGCATCATAGCGTGCTTCCTAAAGCGTTCATGGGCTGCTAATCGCTCCGCATATCCTGCGATGGAGCCTTGCCCTGCCTGCTTTCCGCCCCGCCAACCGCGTGCCGCCCAGAAACCTCTGGAAGCCCGCACTCACGATTATCGTTCTGGTGGGGCTGCTTGTGATCGCACGCGAATTTCAGGTGACACGCTCTGCGCTGACCCTGATCGAAAGCTGGAAGGACAATCCCGCCGCACCGGTGCTGTTTCTGCTGATCGGTATCCCCTACAGCCTGTTCGGGCTGCCGCGTCAGGCGCTTTGTCTCGGGGCCGGGCTGGTATTCGGCGCGGTCATCGGCTTTGCCCTGTCCACCATTGCCTCGCTCACGGGTGCCCTGCTCGGCTTTATATGGATGCGCCGTCTGGCCTCACCCCAAACGCGTGAGCGCTGGCAGGCGCGATTCAGGGGGAGGCTGCAGCTTATCGGGCATGTTCTGGCGAACTCGCCTTTTCAGGCTGTGCTGACCTTGCGGCTCCTGCCCGTGGGATCTGCCATCATGGTTACGGCAGCGGCTGGACTCTATGGTGTACCGCTGGCCGCTTTCGGCTGGGCCACGCTGCTGGGCGCCATCCCCCAGAATCTGGTTTTCGTCCTGATCGGTGCCGGGGCGCAGCTTGGGCAGAATATCCAGATCGGTCTCGGATTGCTGCTTTTTACCGGATCATCCTTTCTGGCCTGGTTCCTGCTCGCCAGAGCGCGTCGAGAGGGTAGTGCGCTCGCCCAGCTGGCGGACAAGGCCGACCCAGATCAGCCTGTGTGATATGCCCCTGCGTCGCGCTCAAAATTGACTCTGGAGAGGGAATTCTCGGGGATGATATTTGCGGCAGGTCAAAAAAATCATTGAAAAACGGCAGGGCTGCGATATCTGACACCTCATCGCCAGAGACTGGCCAGAAAACTGCCTTCTTAAAACCGCCTTCTCCCTGTTGCGCTTGATGAGCGTGACGCCCGGCCGAAACGGGGCATTCGTCCTTATCTCATAGTCCTTTATCCAGCAGGAGCGCCTCATGGCCTCTCCCGACGGGATCTCTCTTTCTGTTACCCCAACATCGGGGCGTCAGACCGACTCAACTCAGCCGCCTGTTGTCATGCCCAGCTGGCTTCCCCTGCTGCTCGGGTTTCTGACCGCGGTGGGGCCGGTCTCGACCGATATCTACCTGCCTGCCTTCCCCGCGCTGGAAAAGTCACTGCATTCCCCTGCAGGAAGCGCTGGCATGACGCTCTCAGCGTGGATGGTGGGGCTTGCCATCGGGCAGATCAGCATGGGGCCGCTTGCAGATCGCTTCGGACGGCGCATCCCGATGCTGCTTGGCATGATCGTCTATACGGCGGGCAGTGTCGGCTGCGCCATGGCGACCACCATGAGCGCCATGTGCTTCTTCCGGCTTATTGCGGCCATCGCCGCATCGGCCAGTATCGTGATCCCGAGTGCCTGCGTGCGTGACGTTTCCACGGGAAACGAGGCCGCAAAGCTGATGTCGAAGCTCATTCTGATACAGGGAATTGTGCCCATTCTGGCCCCGATGCTGGGTGGCATCGCACTCGACTACATCAGCTGGCGGGCCATTTTCTGGGTCTCGGCTGTCTATGGCGGCCTGTGTGTCCTGCTGCTGCTGCGCGCCTTTCCCGAGACCCTGCCACCAGAGAGTCGCCGGGAACTGCGCCCCCTCTCCTTGCTGCATCGCTATCTTTCCATCGCCCGCGAGCGCTGCTTCATCACTAATGCCCTGGTCTGGGGGTTCTGCGGCTTCCTGTCCTTTACCTATCTCACAGCCGCGCCTACCGTGTTCGAGCATATCTTCGGTTTCACGCCTGCCCATTACGGCATGTTGTTCGGCCTGTTTGCCGTCTGCATGATCGGGTCGTCACAGATCAACGGAGCTCTGGTTGGGCGTGTCAGTTCATCGGCCATGCTGGGCTGGGCGCTGGCCATTTCGATTCTGGGAGCCATCGCGTTGCTGGTCGTGGTGATGCTGGCCGAGCAATATCCCGGCCCGACACATCATATCCGTCCTGTCATGCTCATTCCCATCGTGGGCTGCATGATGATCACGCTGGGCATGACCGGCATTATCGGCCCCAATGCGATGGTCGGCGCACTCAGCAACCAGTCGCAGTTTGCCGGGAGCGCCTCGGCATTTGCCGGCACCATGCAATATGCGCTGGGATCGCTCGCCAGTACGGCCATTGGTCTTCTGCCTGCCAACAGCCCGATGCCCATGGCCGCGCTCATGCTGTTTGCCGGGTTGATGATGGGCGTATTTGCCATATTGCGCCCCCACGGCCACAAGACGGTATCGCCAGCAAAATGATCGTCTGGCCCAATGGTGGAGAGTTAACGCATGTCCGATTCGCCTGTCCTTCTTGTCGAGGATGACGATTCTGTCGCCCTGATCGTTGAGACGATCCTCTCCACCCTTGGCAAGACGATCCTGCGGGCTGGCTCAGCCCAGCAGGCCATTGCGCTTGCGGGCTCTGATGCCCCCGGCCTGATCATCACCGATCTCAATCTGCCCGGTGACATGGGGGGCGATGCGCTATCCCTGCATCTGCGCAAGGCTCAGCCCGCACTACCCGTCATCCTGATCTCGGGAGATTTCGATGATGATACTGCCCGCGATGATCTGGTGCCTGGCGCGGTGATCCTGCCCAAGCCTTTCCGGCGGGCTGCCTTGCTTGAGGCCATTGAAAAGGCCACGGCGCGCACAGTCTGACATTTACTTTCGAGACCCGAACCGGCTAGATGCCGCGCCTTTTGATGATCTTGTAAAGCAGGGAAGAGAAGTAGGAACATGACCCAGACACCGATTCATGGCGATCAGCCCGAACTCGACCTCAAGAAGTATATTCGCGAGATCCCGGATTTCCCCAAGCCCGGTATCCTGTTTTACGATATCTCCACCCTCATCCGTAACGCCGATGCCTGGCAGATCGCGACAGCCCGTCTGGCCCGCGCCATCGCACCGTGGCAGCCCGATCTGCTGGCCGGGATCGAAAGCCGCGGCTTCCTGACGGCGGCACCTGTTGCCATGCGCCTTGGCTGTGGTTTCATCATGCTACGCAAGCCGGGCAAGCTGCCGGGCAAGACGATTTCGCTGAAATACGGGCTGGAATACGGTCAGGACGAGCTGCATATCCAGGAAGACGCGATCAAGCCCGGTCAGCGCGTGGTGGTGCTGGACGATCTACTTGCCACGGGTGGCACGCTCGCCGCCTCGATCCGCCTTCTGAAGAATGTCGGGGCCGAGGTTGTGGGCACGTCGGTTCTGGTCGAGCTTGACGGTCTGGGCGGCCGTGAGAAGCTGGACGCCCCCCTCCATTCGCTTCTAACCTACCCGGCCTGAGGGCCAGCCCAAGGCCAGACAGCCGACGCGTATGACCCGTGGGGGACGCCTTGTCCCCCCGATACGTTCTGGCGGTCATGGCAGGCCCCGTTCTGATGGAGCCTCGTCATGACAGATCGCCTCTCCTCGCTCTGGCAGCAGCGTTACCGCTCGCCCCTCCCCGCATCACTTGAGACGTCGCAAAACGCGGCTCCCATCTGTCAGAGCACCGTTCTCGACAGCCTTCTCTCTCATCGCTCGGTCAGAGCCTATCGGCCCGATGCCCTGCCAGAGGGCACACTGGAAGCCGCCATTGCGGCCGCGCAATCCGCCGCAACGTCGAGCAACCTTCAGTGCTGGAGCGTTATCGCCATTGAGTCGTCAGAGCGACGCGAGGTTTTCGCGCGGCTCTGCGGCAATCAGGCTCATATCGCCGCCGCGCCGCTCTTTCTGGTCTGGCTGGCGGACATCTCACGTCTGGAACGCCTCGCCACACAGGCAGGCCAGCCTGCCGAGGCACTCGACTATACCGAATCCTTCCTTATAGCGGCCATCGACGCGGCTCTCGCCGCGCAGAATGCCGTGGCCGCCCTCGAAGCAGCGGGTCTTGGAACTGTCTATATCGGTGGGCTGCGCAATCATCCGCTTGAGGTCGCAAAGGAGCTCGACCTGCCAAAGGGCTGCGTCGGACTTTTCGGCCTGTGCGTGGGCTATGAAGATGAGGCACGCCCCGCCAGCATCAAACCGCGCCTGCCCCAACGCGCGGTACTGCATCGAGATCATTACAACGCCACGCAGGAAGCTGACGCCATCGCCAGCTTCGATGCAGCCGATAACGCCTTCCAGCAGGAACAGTCTCTGCCGCCCCGCTTGTGGTCCGAGGCCATGGTCAAACGCATCGTTTCACGTGAAGGCCTGCATGGCCGCGATACCCTGCTTGCCTCTCTCAAGGCTCTTGGTTTCCCGATGAGATAGGCTTGTGCCCAGCCGGGCAGCTTTCCTGGGCCCTCAGGAAAGCTTTGGCTGGGTCGCATCCGGTCTGGCGCCGCTCAGGATGATATCAATGAACTGGACGGCCTGTTCCGGTCGGTCGCCCGCAATCGTGCAGACGCCATAAACCGCGCGCAGCATGTCCACCGGGTCCACATCCTCGCGCAGATCCCCCTGCGCGACACAGGCGGCAGCGAGGTTCTGGATGGTTTCGACAATGGGCCCGCCTGTGCGGGCGTAAAGTGCCGATGAGCCACCAGAAAGCGTATTGAAAACGGGCGTCATGGCCTGTTTTGCAGCAGCATAGCCAACAAACAGCCGCATCCATTCCCGCAAGGCCCCAAGCGGGGCATGAGCGGCACAAAGCGTGTCGGCTGCGTTGAGCAGCTGGTCGCGCTCATCCGCATAAACAGCCTCGATCAGGGCAGAACGATCGGCAAAGTGACGATAGAGCGTGCCGACCCCCACACCCGCACGGGCCGCAATCTCGTCCATGCGTATACCGGTCTCGCCTGCCACGAAGGCCTGACGTGCGGCAGCCATCAGCGCCTCGCGGCTTCGCTGCCCATCGGCGCGGGGGCGCCTCTGCCGGGGCGTCTCGCCCATGATCATTGCCCTCTTGTTAAACGGAATATGATTCCGTATATATAAAACGGAGTATGCTTCCGTTTAGCGCGCGTCCTGTCGGCCGGCAAGATGCGCGCGCCCCATGCCCTGCGAGGCTGTTCATGTCTGCTCTTACTTCCTCCCCCGCTGCACCGGCGACGACGCCGGGTACAAAGTTCAATGCAAACACCACTACCGATGACGTGCTTGCCGGTATCTCCCTGGTCGGCAAACGTTATCTCGTCACCGGGGTCTCCGCCGGTCTTGGGGTCGAAACTGCCCGTGCCCTGGTGGCTCATGGTGCCCAGGTTGTCGGCACGGCGCGTGACCTGGCCAAGGCCGCAAGGGCGACCGCCGGTATCGACCCGACACGCCTGCAGATCGAGAAACTTGCGCTTGATGATCTGGCAGGCGTCCGCGACTGCGCCGCGCGACTTCTGGCGCAGGGCATGACATTTGATGCGATCATTGCCAATGCTGGCGTCATGGCCACACCACAGGGTGTGACGAAGGATGGTTTCGAAACCCAGTTCGGGACGAATCATCTGGGTCATTTCGTTCTGGTGAATCGACTGATCTCGCTGGTCAGGCCCGGTGGACGCGTGGTCATGCTCTCCTCTGCCGGGCACCGCTACAGCGATATTGATCTGGAGGATCCTGGGTTCCTGACGACAGACTATACGCCCTTTGGCGCTTATGGACGCTCCAAGACAGCCAATATCCTGTTCGCCGTTGCGCTGGATGCCCGACACAAGGCACGCGGTGTGCGGGCTGTTGCGATGCATCCGGGCGGAATCGCTACCGAGCTTGTGCGCCATATGCCGGAGGGCGCGATTGAAGCCATGATCGAGCGCATCAACCAGCAGGAGGCCGAGGCAGGCAGGCCAGCTTTCAGGTTCAAGACCATTCCACAGGGTGCCGCCAGCGCCGTCTGGGCCGCGACCGTTGCGGAACCCTCGGAAATTGGTGGCCGATATGGCGAGGATTGCGGCATCAGCACCCTTGTGCCGGATGATCAGCCGCTCGGCATTACCATTCCCGGCGTGCGAGCCTATGCGGTCGATCCCGAACGGGCCGAGGCACTCTGGGCACTCAGTGAAAAGATGGTGGGCGAGACCTTTCCGGCGTCCTGATCTCTGCTTTCTCCATGACCTCGCCTTTCAGGCGAGGCCGTTCATCATGCCCGTCTGATCATGGCAGCCCAGATAATCGAGTATCTGGGCGTCCGATTGAAGCACAGCCACTTCATGATAGAGACGTAACGCCAGTCGCCCCTCGAGCGCCTGCACGACCTGCAGAAAATCGCCAAAAATCGCCTTATGCGTTGGATGATGCTCCGCCCAGCGCTCCAGAGCCGCAAGATCGCGCCATACGCTCATACCGAAGCTACGACACGGCTTGCCCCCTTCCTTATCCCTGACACGCATGTAGTGATTGAAGTAACAGCCTATTGCCAGACCTTCATCACGCAGAAACGCCATACCTGCGCGCAAGGTCGGCTCGATCCGGTCCCTGTAAAGGGCAAGTTCCTCGCCCGTGACATCAGACCAGTCCTGTCCGGATCGTATGAGCGCAACCCCTTCATGGCTGAGCACCATGCGTCGTCTTGGCCCGATATCAATCAGACGACGCGCACCATGGGAGACGAGCGCGTCTGTCTGGCTCGCAGGCAGACGCTCACGCATGCCACCCCAGTACCCATGCTCCTGAATGGTGTCATCGCTCCGGTTTCCCAGCATGACCCCAATGCCCTCCAGGCGATCCGACGCACTGAAAAGCGTTTCGAGATGCGTACTGCGCGGGAGATAGATTTCGCGAAACATGCCGACAGCGTTGCCTTCATGCGCGTCCTGACACCACCACCCGGCATTGTGCCGCCACCATGTGTCATGCGCCAGAACGCTCGGCCAGTAGCCGATTGCCACAGCGTTATGAAAACCTGCCTGATCGACGAAACTGGCGCTCTCGATATTGCAGGCACCACCTTCTTCGGCCAGACGGCGCATGAGGTCCTTGAAAGCGTGCGCCGCCGGTCCTGTCACCGGAATATCGACCGTGGTTTGACCATCATCTGGCGCTGCGCGCCATTGCACTCCGAAATAACCCATGACGCGCTCGTGCGCAGCGTGATCGCCACGGGCCGTCCAGGCCGGAAAAGGTGGCTGGAACTCATCCGTGATCCGTCTTGCGCGCGAGCGCGGACAACGGAGATGCGGGGCAATGGCGCTCTCCATGCTCAACCCTCGCTGGCGAGGGGAAAGGCAAGCGCCGCCGTATCGACCGGACCGGTCTCCCCCGGCATGACATATTCGACACGTCGCGCTTTGGCAGGATTGAACAGAAGGCGGGTCACATCCGGGCGGGAGTAATGTCCGACCGGGTCGGCCGAGGCCTTTGCCACGGGGATGGCCGAGAGATCGATATCTGCGTAAAGCAGCCCCTCTTCATCCGGCGCGAGTGGGGCTACCAGTTCGCGGCCGTCCGGCCCGTAGATACGCGCTGCCGCCCCACCTGCGCGCAAAAGCTCGCGCTTGGCGGGCGTGTCGCATAATTCATCGAGCATCGCTTCGGAAACGACAGCACAGGGTGCGAGCACGAAACATCCGCCCTCAACGGCATAAACGCGTGAAGCAGCGTTGTTGACCTCGGCACTAAGGGCATATGCGAAAGGCTCATAGAGCGAAAAACTTGGCCATGCGCCGACATGGACCTGCTCATTCTGGGCATACATCGCGTATTTCGTAAGGGGCTGGATATGCTCCCAACAGCAAAGCGCCCCGACACGCCCCAGCCCGGGAATGTCGTGAACGGCAAGATCGCTGCCATCGCCTTCGCCATAGACCGTGCGCTCCACATGGGTCACGCGCAGCTTGCGACGGGTAGCAATGGTCTCGCCATCGGGGCCAAGAACCCACTGGGCGATATAGAGCGAGCCCTCAAAACGCTCCGACAGCCCCAGCACAGCCGTGATACCTGCCTCTCTGACGGCCTTGCGCAGGCGGTCGGCCTCGGGACTGTCATAGGCGAGCGAATTGTCGAAATAGCGGCTGGTTAAACCCTTGCCGATCGACCAGGCCGGGCTGTCGAGCCAGATATGCCACGGATAGCCAGGAATGAAGGTTTCGGGAAAAGCGATCAGCGCGGCGCCAGAGGCGGCGGCCTCCTTGATCAGGGCGATCGTCTTGTCGATGGTGGCATCAAGATCAAGAAAGACCGGGGCTGCCTGCACGACAGCGACCTTGTATCGGGGGTGCTTGAGACTCACTTGCCTGCTCCGTCCGTTGATGTCTGATCGGGCGGGAAATGCCCGGAACAAAATCGATCTTAGGTCGGAACGAATTTCTGTCTTGTCTGGGAGGGAAGCAAAACATGCCTGCCTCTTTTCGTCTTCGCAGAGCCCTTAGACGAGCAAGGCGAGCCTGTTCTGGCGGTTGTTGCGATAGTCACGCGGCGCACAGCCATGGGCCGCAGAAAAGACCCGGCTGAAATGGGCCTGACTGACAAAACCGCTCATGCGCGCGATCTCGCCGATCTGGTAACGGTCACGGCTCGGGTCAGAGAGTGCATCCCGCGCCCATTCGAGGCGACGCTTCATGATAAATTCCGCAACCCCCATGCCCTCATCGGCAAAGAGATCATCGAGATAGCGCGTGGAAATACGAAATTGTTCAGCGAGCATCCTGCGCCCGAGATCCGGGTCGCGCAGGCGCATCTCGATGGCACTGCGTATCTGCAGCCCCATGGCCATGCGATGCGATGTGGGCGCCCCTGAGCGATTGCCCGAGGCGATCAGCATGGTCGCCACCAGTTCGGCGGCCTGAGCGGTGAGCCTGGACACGAGCATGTCGGGCATGGGCCGCGTCGTGGCCATCAATCCCGTCAGGAAATGACGGGTCAGCTCTGCAAGCGGATTGGAATCGTCGATCAGGGTCGCGGTAAGATACTCGGCATGACCGAAGCGCGCATTCAGGGCATCGGTGGGAAGCATGAAGACGATCTGCTCGAAATCCCGGTCGAAACGCAGCGTATAGGGGCGGTTCGTATGATAGAGCGCAAATGTGCCCGGCAGGACGATGGCCTCACGGCCATCCTGCAATACCTGCCCCCTGCCACTGACGCCGAGGCTCAGCAGATAATAGGTCTCCTCTGACGCGCTGATCAGGCGGCGCGTGCGCGATACCGATTGTGCGCTGGAACGCACGGTCGAGACACTGCAATTGTCGAGCGCCAGACGGGTGACGGCCCCCTGAAACCCAGCCTGCTCCGGCTTGCACTCGAGCGGCACAAAAGACCGGCAGACGATATCGTGCCAGAACTCGACCCCCGCCCGAGGCGGCAGTCCGGCAATATCATAGCTCTGCAATACCAGCGGCATGTCATTCTGCCTCCGTCAATGCTGTCATCTGACCGCGTAACCCACCGGTTAGCACGGCACAAAATGTTGCGGTATCGTTATTGTTCCGCTTTGGAACAATCTGAAGCCTCCGGACAAAAGAAAGCTCTCCTGCAGACAAGAGTTGCCTGCGCCCCGCATGCTGACATTCCCGCTCGATTTCAAGCGGGGGTGAGATGAAACAGATCCTGAAAACCGGCGTGGCCCTCACGCTCTGCCTCAAGGCGCTTTCCCGAAGGACATTCTCCATCGGGATGCTTGCAGCTGGGGTGCTCTCCATTGGCACCTTCTGTCCGGGCATCGTGACGCAAGCCGCCGCAACAGAAGGCGGTCAGACCAACTGGGCCTCGGGCGTGCAGACAATCTATCCAGCCCTGACACCAGCGCCCGACCAGACGCTGTGGCAGGATTACTTTGTGGTCAATCCGAACGGCGCCTATTCGAGCACAAGCCGGAAGTCTGCTGTGCCGGGATTCAGGGCAACCGCTATCGCCAATGCTGCCCGGCTGTTCCATAGCTGGCACGGCGAGTTTCTGGGCGCCACGATCTCGAGCAGCGCCATTCTAGCGATCAACAGCCTGACACTGCGCGCCGGGGGACAGGGCGGCACGGCTTTTGGCGCCAACTGGCTCTATCTCGCGCCGCTCTATCTGTCATGGCACACGCCCAAACTGCATATCTATCTCGGTGAGGGGGCATTTCTGCCCATCGGCTCCTTCAGCAAGACCGATGTCGTCAGTGAATCGACTCATGTCTTCGGCTTCAATCAGGAGGCCGCCCTGACCTGGATGCCTACAAAGCGCTTCGATGTCTCAGCGGAAGGCGAATTGCAGATAAACGCCAAAAACGGGGCCACCGATTACAAATCAGGCAATGTGATCAATATCGATTTCGGCGCAAATTACATGCTCACCCCCGCCCTGCCCCAGCTCCGCCTCGGACTGAACGGCTTTGTGACGTCGCAATTTACCAATGACGTGCAGAACGGGCGGCGTGTCGGCGATGGCAACCGACTGGCCAAATATGGACTTGGCCCGCAACTTATCTGGTTTTTCAAACCACCTTATGCGGTTGCTCTCAAATGGCAGCACGAGCTAGGCGTGCAGAACAGCACGCGCGGCGACCGGTATTGGGTCCAGTTCCAGATACCGCTCTGAGAAGAGTTTCACCGGTTCCACTCTGCGCTGCCCGGTGCTCATGAGAGAACCGGGAGGAGAGGACAGATCAGCCAAGAGCCCTGACAAGGCTTTCCGATGTGATCTGATCGATGGAACGGGCGCCGGTCAGGGTCATCGCCACACGCAACTCCTTCTCCATCAGGTCGAGCAGCTTCTCCACACCACGCTGACCGTCTGCGGCAAGGGCATATACAAAGGCGCGTCCGAGCAAAACGGCATCGGCGCCAAGGGCGACCATGCGGGCGATATCAAGCCCCGAACGCACACCGGAATCAGCCAGAATAGCCAGTTCACCCTTCACGGCATCGGCGATGGGCGGCAGGGCACGACAGCTTGAGAGGACACCATCGAGCTGTCGGCCGCCGTGGTTGGACACCACGATGCCATCTGCGCCAAAACGCACAGCGTCACGGGCATCTTCAGGGTCGAGAATACCCTTGATGAGCATCGGGCCTTTCCAGAAAGTCCGGATCCATTCCAGATCCTTCCAGCTGATCGACGGGTCGAAGTTCTGCGCCAGCCAGCCGATATAGTCCTCAAGACCTGTCGGATTGCCACGATAGGCCGAGATATTGCCCAGATCATGAGGCTTGCCTCTGACCCCGACATTCCAGGCCCATCCAGGGTGGAGCACAGCCTGGGCAATGCGTCGTGCTGCGGCATAGGGACCGGACATACCCGAATGCACATCGCGGTATCGTGCCCCCGGTGTCGGCATATCGACCGTGAAGACCAGCGTTGTCACCCCGGCGTCACGCGCGCGCTCCAGCACATTGCGCATGAAGCCTCGATCCTTGAGCACATAAAGCTGGAACCAGATCGGGGCCGGGCTCTGGCTCTGCACCTCTTCGATCGGGCAGACAGACACTGTGGAAAGCGTGAAGGGTATGCCCTTGCGCACCGCTGCCCTGGCTGCCTGAACCTCGCCGCGACGCGCATACATACCTGTCAGACCGACCGGCGCCAGGGCCGCAGGAATGGCAAATTTCTGCCCCAGCAGCGAGACCGATGTGTCCAGACCCGAGACATTGCGCAGCACGCGTTGCCTCAGGGCGACATGGGAGAGATCCGCCTGGTTCCGACGCATCGTATATTCTGCATAGGCCCCCCATCGATGTAGTGGAACAGGAAAGGCGGCAATTTGCGTCTGGCGGCCTTGCGATAGTCCGTCGGGGCGGAAATCAGCATCGGGTCGGACTCCTGGGATCGTATCGTTACAATTGCATAAGCAAGGCCCGACCGCCCGACCGGGTCCAGTCACATCCCTGTGGCCCGCCCCCGGCTGTCTCGCCTACCGGGAAGAGACGAGAGGGCGTGCCCTGCCTCGAACACACGGCCTTGAGCGGAGCTGAAAGGCTATCATAGGACAATCGATCGTTTATCCACGGTGTTCGGGGGCAAGGGAGGTTGGCGCCGTATGACCCGTCGAAGGATGACAGGCCTTCCATTCCGGGCGGCATGGCCTGGAGCCACCCGGAATGGCACAGACTTAACGCAGGATACCGGTGTGACCCACGCTGTAGCGGCCCGGCTGCGGCCAGACGGTCAGACCATGCGGTTCAGCCCCTACTGGGATCTTCTTCACATCGCCGGTCTCGGTGTTGATGGCATAGGCCACATCATCGAAACGGCCGGAGAGCCAGAGGAGCTTTCCATCGGCGCTGACATTGCCCATATCCGGGCTGCCACCGCCGGGGATCGGCCAGGTCTTGACGACCTTGTCTGTCGCGAAATCGATCACCGACACGCTGCCGGGGCTGTGGCGCGGGCCATGAATCCTGTGTGAACCACGATTGGCCACATACATGAACTTGCCGTCACGGCTGGGGTATTCGCCATGCGTACCGGGGCCAGTCGGGATGAAGCCGGTTTCCTTGAAGCTGTCACCATCGACGGCGAACACACCATCGGCATGCATATCGGCAATGTAGAATTTATGGCCGTCCGGGGCAGTCAGGATATCCTGCGGCATCCCACCCTTCGACAGCTTGAGATACCCGATCAGGCTGCGGTTGACCGTATCGATCTTGGCCAGATAGCCACCGAATTCACAGGTGAAAATGGCATAACGGCCATCGATCGAGAAGTCGGCGTGGTTGATGCCCTTGCACTGCGGCGCCTCAACCGAGCCGATAAGGGCCATGGTATGCGGGTCACGGAAATCCAGACGCTCATGCGCTTCAGCCACCACGATGGCGTATTTGCCATCCGGGGTGAAATACATGTTGTAGGGGTCGTCCACCGTGACAGCAGGGCCCGGCTTGCCCGTACGCGGATCGATCGGGGTCAGGCTGCCATCATTGCTGCCTTCGGCGTTATTGGTGACCCACAATGTCCGCAGATCCCAGCTGGGCACCACATGCTGCGGGCTGCGACCCACCTTGAAGGTGTCGACCACCTTGAACGTTGCGGGATCGATGACCGACACGCTGTTGCCACGCAGATTGGGCACATAAACCCGCGCCAGATCATCCTTGATGGCCGGCGAGATCTTGCCCGAAATCGTCTCGCTATAGATGTTTTTGGGGTCAATGACCGCAGGCATGCCGGGAATGGTCTGTACAGCACCGGCAACCGGGGTGGCCGCGCTGGTTGCGGTCGGGGGCGTCACCTGAACGACAGGGGCGACTGGCGCTGTGCTGGGGGGCGTCGTGCTGCCGGCCGTCGTGCTGGCCGGGGTAGCGCTGGATGAAGGCGCGGCAGACGGCGTTGTGGCGGCAGAAGCCGGGGCTTGTGAGGTTACACCCGAAGCCGCCGATGATGCTGTAGCCGGTGCGGATGCCGCCTGTGCCGGAGCTGCAGGGGTTTCCTGCGCACGTGTCGCCTGGGCGGTGGCCAATGACAGGCCAACCAGCGAGACGATGAACGCGTGATGTGAAAACTTCATAGATGCTCCTTGATAACGGTTCTGCCTAGCGTGACGCGCCGAGGGCATCGAGCGCCGCCTGAACCTGAATCGCTGTTCCGATCTGCCCCAACGCCACAGTCGCCGGGCGCGGGTCGCCTCCGTAAACGCCCTGTGCGCTGTCTGGCAGCGCAGCACTGTGCAACGCCTGCTCACGCACCATCGTCGGATCGATAGCGAGCATGAGCGCCGTATCGCTCAGATCCGCATGTTTGCCCAAGTCCTTGCCATATCCCTTTTGCCGCAGGATCTCGGCATAGCGTGTGCCGATACTGTCATAATAGGCCGCGAGGTAGATGGCCTCGCCCTGACCACGCCACTTATTGTTCAGCTTGTCCACTGCCGCCTTGAGATAGGACAAATACCCGCCATGGTCGGCAATAAACACGACACGCCTGAAACCCTGAACATGAAAGCTGTCCCCGGCCCCCATGATCAGCCCCTCAAACACAGCAGGCGGGATCGAGATCGTCCCGGCAAAACGCATATGAGAGGTGCGGGGGGAGGTTCCGCCTTCAGGTACGTAGGCAATGACCGGGGCAACAAGCGTATGGCCCAGCCGGGCGGCGATACGTTCCGCCTGCACTTCGGCCCGCACATTGTGCTTGCCGACGGCAATATAGGGGCCGCTTTGCTCGGTTCCCCCTACGGGCACGATGATCGTGTCTGTACCGGACTGGATGCGGGACTGGATTTCGGTCCAGGTCAGCCTTGCAAAGGACACTGTCTCGGCATGACCTGTCGACGGACGAACGAGGCAGGTCAGCGCCGAGGCAACCAACAGACAGGCCGCACGCCTGACATCGGGAATAAAAGCCAAACCGAGATCTTTCACCGGGAAACCTGACACATGATACGCCTTGCCCTGCGTCTGCGGGGCCTGAGCGGATCAGGTTTTAACATAGCTGAAGCGGTGCGCCAGAGAGGCGCACCAAAAGACCAACTTCAGGGTGCGATGCCCCTGCTTGCCACTATACTTGGCTTCATTCTGCAACCGGCCCTTGCTTCCGGCCCGCCAATGCCGCGCCCGCTCGGGGCAGACCGCATGACGCGGCACAGAGAGCGAAACCAGCCGCCCCTTGCGCTGTCATGTTGCAGAGTTTTGCCAGCACTGTAAAACCTGCTGGCTCCCATACAGTTCCGCTTTCACGCCTTCACTTCAGGATACCATTTTCATGGCGCTCGACCCCGTCGGCCTCAACGCCCTTCTGGCCCCCGAACCCATCGACAGTGTTGCCCATGTCATTCAGGTCGCTCTGACACCTGTTTTCATGCTGTCAGGTGTTGCCTCGCTGCTGACCCTGTTCAATACGCGTCTGGCGCGGGTTTCAGACCATGTAGAGGAAGTCGCCCATCGCCTGCAGGACGACCATGAGGGCGACCCGGATGAGACAGCGCGACTGAAGCGGCACCAGAATCGACTGCGCCGGCGGGTGTTTGCTCTGGATTGTGCCATCATGCTGGGCGGCGTTGGCGGGGCCTCCACCTGCGGCGCGGCATTGGCCCTGTTTCTGGGCAGCCTGCATAACAGCCAGACTGTGGCCTGGCTGATCTTCCTGTTCGGGGGTGCGCTGTTCTGTACGGTCGGAGCGCTGTCGTCTTTTCTGGTGGATACGCTTCTGGCCTGGCATGGCCTGAAAAGAGATGGAGCCCTTCCCAAGCCCGTGACCACGATCAAAGCAACAAGATAGGCCTTGGGACACCTTGGCGGGATATTTTATTTCGCCAAATACCCATAGGTAAAATCCAAATAGAAAACGAAGTCGTTCCATGCGTTTATTGCATTGCTGGAGCGCGTTTTGAGCGATTGCTACGGGCCGGTTTTGGGCGCTCTTACCGCGCCCACACACCAGATACCTTAGGAATAGCTTATGTTCACCGTTGAAATCCTCAACCTCGTCTCTCATCCGCTCAGCGCTCTAAGCGCTCTGACGATGGTTTCTTTCATTCCCGTTATTGGCGCTCTGCTGGTTGCCACGATCGCAGCCGATCGTACGGCCTGATCTAACGTCGGAAATAATTGTGAATACTTGAAGAAGAGATTAATCACCCGTTTGGGCGTCATCCCGTCTTCAAGAAATTCATCACTGTTGCTTGCTCACCGCCCTCAACGGCGGGTCGGTGCAAACAATCCCAGATCCAGCTTATGACCATTGGAATAGTTGAGCCCGGTAACGCGGCCATATTCCGTCAGGGCAACGCCCTGCCCATCCAGCGCTGAGCGAAGCGCTGCCTCGTCCTTGCGATCGACCAGCACCAGAGAACACGCCATATTGGCTGTGAGATACCGTGCGGCATCAGGCACACCGAGCAGCTTCGTGTTCGATCCAGCCAGAAACGCCAGGCTGGGCTCCGAATAGGATACCGAGACGAGCGTGCTATCCTCACAAGGCTTGTAATCCTCGTAAAGCGCCGCAGCGCGGGGCGCGAGCTGCAACAGGCCAAGATTGGGTATGACCGTAAGGAAGATGCCGGCATGGATCACAACAGCCGCGCTGATCATGACCCAGGCTGCCTGGAGGCGTCGCGCTTTCCACAGAAGCCAGAACCCGTAAACCACCAGGGGCAGAGCGCCTGCCACGGCAATCGACGCTCCAATATCGAAGCGATGTTCGCTCTGCCATAGCAAGGCGAGTCCAGCCACGGCAAAGACCAGAGCCAGTGCGCCCCAGAGCAAACCGTAGGCCCCCATCAGCCCCCGTGCCCACAAGGCGGAGGGTCGGCGCAGCGGCCACCTGACCAGCGTGGCCGCTACCAGAATGGCAATTGCGGGGTAGGTGGGCAGAACATAATGCGGCAGCTTGGTCGCGATTGCCTCGAAAACCAGCCAATGGGGGACAATCCAGCACAGCAGGAAGCGCACGACTGGTTCGCGGTGACGCGCCCAGATGGCAGGCAGACCCAGCACCAGAAAGAGCGATCCAGGCCAGAAGGCAAGCAGGAACACCACGGCATGAAAGCCCGGCGGCAAACCGTGTGCCTGCTGCCCGTGTCCGATCTTGCCAAGGAAATTGGTTCCGACTGCGCGTGAGAAGAAGGCACCGTGGCTGACCACGCCAATCGCGATGCACCAGGGCAGCACGACAGCCAGAGTGACCAGCCAGCCCCATGAAGGGCGCAAACGCCGGAACCAGCTCGCCTGCTTTTCAATCACACGCAGGGCCAGCGGTGTGGCAAGCCCTGGAATGAGAACGACTGGCCCCTTGAGCATGAGCCCACAACCCAGCGCGCCCCAATACAGAAGCGCGATGGTGACCGGCGTTTCGCGGTTGCGCTGGGCATCGAGATAAGCGCGCAGCAAGGCCGTCTCGACCAGCAGGATATCGAGCAGCAAGACGGTGTCGATGGTCGCCATCCGCCCTTCGGCCGTCAGCAGCGTCGAGACTGCCAGAAGGGCCGCAGCGACAAGGCCGGTCATTCCACCAAAAAGCAGCGCGCCCAGATAAGCGGTCAGGGTCACTGCCGATACGGCGGCAATCAGGCTCGGGATGCGATAGGGCCAGGCAACATGACGGTCATGAGGACCGCCAAAGATTTTCTGCGCCGTTGCCTCCAGCCAGTAAATCCCAGCGGGCTGCAGATAGCGGGGCTGATCGAGAAAACGGACATCGATGAAATTGCCGCTTTCGAGCATCTGGGCCGACGCTTCCATATAGCGCGGCTCATCGCGATCGAGCGGCACGAGGCTCATCCGCCCAGGCAGGAAAATTGCCAGCGTCAGCAGCGCTACGCCAAGGTAATGGCGCCAGGTCAGAGTCATGAGAGCCCTCAGCGTTCGGTTACGCGGCCCGGCAGTCTCGTGCGATTGAGCAGCCACATGACACCCAGAAGATCACGGATGCCGACGAGCGCGCGATTGAGATTGGTATATTTGGACTGGCCGTGCAGACGCGCCCGGTGACGGGTCTCGACACAGATCAGCTTTACCCCGTAGCACCCGAGAAGGGCGGGCAGAAAGCGATGCACACCTTCGAATTGCGGAATACGCAGGAAGGTATCACGCGCGAACAGCTTCATGGGGGCGCCTGTGTCGGGGCAACCATCATTGAGCAGGCGACGACGCAGCCCATTGGCCAGTCGCGTGGCGATCACGCGTGAAAGACGGTCATTCCGCTTGAGGCGAACGCCCACAACCAGAGGTTCGCCCTCCTTGAAGGCTTCGGCACGCTTGAGCATGTCGATAATGACCGCGGGATCATCCTGACCGTCGCCATCCAGCGTGGCAATCCAGCGTCCCTTGGCCGCCTCGATGCCGGTACGCAATGCCGCAGACTTGCCCCGACACCGATCATGGCTCAGCAGGCGCAGGTCAGGAAGGAGGCTTTCACGGGCAGAGAGGAGTTGGGGCACCGTCGTATCGCGGCTGCCATCATCAACGAAGATGATTTCGATATCCGACGCGTTCTCGAACACATTCGCGAGTTCCTCGCAAACGGGGCGGATATTCTCGGCCTCATTCAGAACGGCGATAACGATGGAGAGACGAATGGTCATGGCAGAAACCGCCTATGAATTGTCCGGGCCATGAAGCCCGGACAGATGATCAGGCCGCGTTCTGGTTGCGCGATCCGGCTTCGTTGGAAGCCTTCAAAGCCTGTGGCAGATCACTGATGCCACGGTCAAGCAGGGCTGAAGCGCCTGCCTGCTCGGCAGTAAGATGCTGTGTCAGCAGACTGCGTGTCGCCTGGATGGCTGCATCGGCTGCCATTTCACGCACTTCGCGTATGGCTGCGCGCTCGGAAGCCGCAATGCGGTCACGGGCCATCTGCTCGCGGCGGGCTGCCACGGCTTCTGCCTCGCGACGGGCGTTTTCGGCAATGCTGGCCGCCTCGGCGCGCGAACGCTCGATCAGGGCACGAGATTCGGCCAGAGCCTGCTCACGCTCACGCGTGGCATCTTCAAGCATCTTCTCGGCCTCGCGGCGCAGGCGGCTTGCCTCGTCCAGATTGCTGCGCACCTGATCGGCACGTGCATCGAGAACAGCCGCAATGGCCGCCCAGAGCTTGCGTCCGAAGAACAGGAAGAACAGGACGAAGGAAATAGCGACATAGAAACGCTGATCATGAAACATCGCGTATTCTCCTCAGCCCTTGCTAGCCGCAAGCCCGGCCTGGACCGCGTCCTGCACCTGGGCCCGGGAAACCGCATTTTCCAGACCTGCGGGACGCAGCAGCTTTTCGATCAGGCTCTGGGCCGTTTCGGTAGCGACTGTCGGCAGGCTGGCAAGCGCTTCGGCACGGGCAGAAGCAATGCGCTTTTCAGCTTCGACAATATCGGCATGGAGCCGATGGTTCATTTCGTGGGTCTGTGCCTCGGCAGCCATACGGGCTTCGTGAACGACCCGGTCGATATTGGCCTGAGCCTGTGCAGCCGCGTCGTGGCGGGCGCGACGCAGTTCGTCAACGGCGCGGTCAGCGTCGTCACGGGCACGGCGGGCAATATCGAGATCGCCCTCGATCCGGTTGCGTCGATGGGTCAGAACCCCTTCGATGCGCGGCAGGGCCGAGCGGCTCAGAATGACGTAAAAGACCGCGAAAATGACAGCGCCCCAGACCACCTGCCCGATGAGCAGGGGGTTGGAGAAGTCAAGCTGCGGCATGCCAACGGCCCAGGCCCGTCCCGGCACAGTGCCGAGCGCAAGCACGACGGCAAGCGTGGCAGCGAGGTTTCGAGACGGAAGGCGCATGACTGTTACCCCTGCCTCTGGATCAGACGAAGAGGATCAGGAAGGCGATGAGGAGAGCGAAAAGCGCAACGGCTTCCGTCAGCGCGAAGCCGAGCATGCCGAGGCCGAACACGTGCGGGCGGGCGGCCGGGTTGCGGGCGATCGAGCTTACCAGCGTCGAGAAGATGTTGCCGAGGCCGATGCCGACACCGGCAAGAGCGATAACAGCAATACCGGCGCCAATTTCGCGAGCAGCAGAGACGTCCATGAGTCAGGTTCCTTGGTTACGACGAAACAACAGTTGAGCGTGGGTCGCGGCGAGCACTCAGTGCGCCACAGCCTCACGCAGATAAATGCAGGTGAGGATGGCGAACACATAAGCCTGCAGAACGCCCACCAGCAATTCCAGAGCCGTCAGTGCGACATTGATGACGACAGGCGCCACAGCCAGCACCGACCCGAATGCCCCAAGACCAGCCAGCATCAGGGTAAAGCCAGCAAAAACTTCGAGCAGAACGTGACCAGCCATCATGTTGGCGAAAAGTCGGATCGACAGGCTGACAGGTCGCGAAAGGAAAGAAAGGATCTCGATCGGCACCAGAAGCGGCGCGAGAAACACGGGGGCGCCATCGGGCAGGAAATGCGCGAAGAACTTGAAACCCTGGTGCTTCAGCGAAGCGAGAATAGACACCACGAAAACCAGCAGGGCCAGCGACACGGTCACGGCAATATGGCTGGTAAAGGTGAAGCAATACGGGATCAGGCCAAGATAGTTACCGGCCAGAATGAAAAAGAACAGCGCGAACACGAACGGGAAGAAGGCCGTGCCTTCCTTGCCGATCGTCTCAGTCGCCATGTTATGGATGAAGTCATAGCCCAGTTCGGCTGCTGCCTGCAGACGACCCGGGACAACAGCCGCCGGGCGCATGCCGATATACAGGAAGGCCAGAACAAGGATGACAGCCACCAGCATGAAAGCCGGAGACTGACTGAAGCGCAGCGCCTCGCCAATCTGCCCGAGAACAGGATGAAGCTCGAACTGGCCGAGCGCGTCAATCGTTGATCCGGCGGCCAAGCTGCCTCTCCCGCTTACGATGCAGACTTCCAGGCCCATGCCGGAAATCCATGAAACTCACAGTTAAAGGGTGCCGCTTGCGGCTTCACCCCGTCAGACGTTGGCGTTTTTCACCGCACGCCAGACATTCAGCATTCCTGCTGCACCGCCGATGAGCGAGAACAGGATCAGGAAAAGCGGTTTGGTGCCACACAGGCGATCAAGCCCGTATCCCACAACCACACCGACAACCAGCGCCGCGACCATTTCGGTCCCGATCCGCATTGCCAGCCCGAATGCCGAATAATCGGCATTGCTTTCATCCCCTGTGGAAACCGAGTCCGACTTTCCGCTTTTGCCGCGCATCCGGAGTTCTGCATCGGCCAGCCTCTTGTTGAAGCTGTCGGCGCCTTGCTCCGCCTGCGAGGAAACGTTTAGGTCGTCCTGTGCGCCCACGATTCCATACCTCGCTTTTCCCCCCTGTGCGGGGAGTCCTTGGTGCGCGTCTGCTACCCATGTCGACGTGTCGTGTCAACGCCTCGTAACTGCAGGACAATGATTTCTTGACCCTGTCATGACTGCGTTACTGGCCCCTCACCTCGCCTGTCAGCTCACGCCTTGTCCTGTCCAGTGCCTCTGCGTAACGACGCAACACATATTTCTCGCTCAGCAGCCCCACGACACGACGTGAGAGACGATCGGCGATCACAACAAGGGCATCGGCCTCGGCCTGCTCGAAAAATGCGGCTGCTTCCCGACAGGTCATCTCCGGCAGCAGCGTCATATCCTGATGTAGGGCCAGGTCGCCAAGCATCCTGTCATCGGGGTGATCGGGCGCATGGACCTCGGAGAGAAGTACGATCCCACGATATGTTCCGGATGCATCCACGAGCACGATCTGCGGCGTTGCACCAAGAGGGCAGCACTGCCGCGCCTGGCCAAGCAGGGTGTCGGGGGTGAAGCAGGTCATCTCATGGCGCATCATCCGCCCCACGGTCAGTTCACGCAGCCAGCTGATATCGATGGCAGAGCGAATCGATTCGCCGCGTTGATGAAAGCGCCATGTGGCAAATGAGTAGCCAAACAGACGCCGCACCGTGAGCAGGGACATCACACTGGCCAGCAGAACACCGCTTGCCAGAGAGAGATCAGCCGTCATCTCAAGGATAAGGCAGGTCATAGTCATCGGCACACCGATGATCGCCACCGCCGTGGCACTCATGCCAAGAATGGCGCAGGTGGTCACTGACAGGGCCGCCGGGAAGAGCGCTGTCAGCCCATGCCCGAAAATCGACCCTGACAACACGCCGAGAAAAAGCGAGGCGAAGAAAAGGCCGCCGCGAAAGCCGCCCCCGATCGAGATGGACGAGGCAACAGCCTTGAACACCAGCAAAATGACGAGTGTCGAGACTGGCAACCCTTCGACCAGCACCTTGCGAACGGCTGCGTGACCCGCAGACAGGATGGATGGCGAGTAAAGGGCGAGGCCACCCACCATCAATCCGCCCAGACCGGGCCTGACCCAGCCCGGCAGAGACAGCCGCCTGAACAGGCCCTCGGCAAATGTCACGCCATACATGACGGCAATGCCCGCGAGACCACATGTGACGCCAAGCAGCATAACCGGCAGGCTGTCACGCATTCCCAAAGCAGCATGCGGTAGCATGGTGACTGTCGCTGTTACCCCGCCAAGCAGGCGCACAACACCGACAGCACTGATGCTCGCGATCGCGACAGGGGCCAGATTGACGAGAGAATACGTCCCGATCACCAGCTCAAAGGCATAGAAGGCCCCTGCCAGGGGAGCATCGAACGCCGCACCAATAGCGCCCCCCGCACCGCATCCCACCAGAATACGCATATCGGCGCGGCGCACGCGGAACAGAGCGCCACATCGTGAGCCCAGAGCCGCAGCAATCTGCGAGAACCCGGCTTCTAGGCCGAGCGAGGCACCACAGCCATTGGACATGAAGGTCTGAAACGCCACGATGGCACTGTCACGCACCGACATACGCCCACCGTGTAGGGCATTGGCCTCGATCGGATCAACGGGGCGATGGCGGTAGCGCCGCGCGACGATCAGCCCGAACATGCCGAGCGCAAGACCGCCAAGGCAGGGCATGAGCACGGTGCGCCAAGGGTCGAGACGGTCAAGCCCCGAGAGCCGGCCATCATTATGCAGGTTATAAAGCAGTCGATGCGCCAGCAGTGTTGCCCGCGTCATGAGCCAGACACTCAATCCAGCAAAAATTCCGACACAAGATGATAGGACAGTCAACCAGATTTCATTGGATCGGACGAGGGCGCGGGCATAGTAGGGCACATGCACCCTGTGGCGAATACGCCTGAAAGCCTGTCGCCGCGCAGTTCTGTAGAACCCTGAACCCAAGAGAGATCCTGACATGACTTTGAGGACCGAAGGAAAGCGCTGTCCTTATTGTCGTCCGGACTTGTCGCAGGCAACAGAAAACCCCAGACTTCCGCTCCAATCCGCCTTCAAGGCCCCATACTGGCCGCATTGCCGCCCCCATCGGGCAGCGCTTCACGCAATGGCCCCCGTCGTCCCTCTGCTCATAAGGACTCACCCATCGTGCTTCTGAACGTTATCGAGCGCCTCCCGGCCCAGCCCGCGGGTCATCCGCCGGTCGTGTTCCTGCATGGCCTGTTCGGACGCGCACGCAATATGGGGTTCCTCCAGCGCCAGGTGGCGCGTACCCATCGCACGCTTGCGCTCGACTTACGCAATCATGGCGAGAGCCCTCACGGGCCGATGGACTACCCAACCATGGTGGATGATGTGGTGGAAACCCTGCGTGCGCAGGAAGCCCTGCCCGCCATACTGGTGGGCCATTCCATGGGCGGCAAGCTCGCCATGATCATGGCGCTGCAATATCCCGAGCTCGTGGCAGGGCTGCTGATCGGCGATATGGCACCGGCCCGCACCGGCTTTGGGCAAGCCGCTCTGGCGGAGGCGATGCTGCATATCCACTTTCCCGACCATCTCGACCGGCAGGAAGCCGACCAGCTTCTCGCCCGGGAAATTCCCAACCGGAGCGTGCGTGACCTGATGCTCCAGAATGTTCGCCTCGGCAGCGATCCGGGCTGGCAGATCGGCCTGCAGGACATCACCAACTCGATGCCCAACATCGAGAACTGGCCTTACATGCCCGAAGGCTATGTTTATGAAGGGCCGACGCTTTTTCTGCGTGGCGAGCATTCGCCCTATATCGGCAAGGATCATGAACCGGTCATGAGGCGGCTTTTCCCCCATTACCGGCTGGAAACAATCCCCGATGCCGGGCACTGGCTCCACGCAGATAATCCCAAACTGTTCACCGAAAAAATGCTTGCTTTCATCGACACGATATGACCACCCGCCTTTTTGCACCAAGGTTTCGACCCGCCATGATCAAACGCGCTGCCCTGTTGCTGCTGCTGTTCCAGGCTGGCTATGCCCAAGTTGGGCATGCGCGGGCCCAGCCCCTTCCCGCCCTAACCCGCGAAGGCCTGCAGGCGCTGAATCTTGCCCAGGCCTCCATGGCGTTTCGCTCCGTTGCGGGTGCCAGCAATGAAACCCCCGCTGTGGCCGATCTCTACCGCACGGCCCTGATCAATGGTGGCTTTGCCGCTGACACCATCACCATCACCCGTCAGGACAACACCGCCTATTTGGTCCTACGCTGGCACGGTCATGACCCGTCGCTCAAACCGCTGGTGATTTCAGGCCATATGGACGTCGTTGCGGCCAATCCCTCTGACTGGATGCATGACCCGTTCAAGCCCGTCACGGAGAATGGCTATCTTTATGGTCGCGGGGCGAGCGACATGAAGATGAGCAATGCCCTTGCAATTACGGCGCTCATCCATCTCAGGCAGCAAGGCTTCGTTCCGGATCGCGAGATCATCCTGGCGTTGTCGGGCGATGAAGAGACGGAAATGAAAACGGGCCAGACCCTGGCCCGTATGTTCTCCAACGCCGCCGAGGTTCTCAACCTCGATGTTGGGGGAGGTGTGCTGGATGAGGAGACAAACCGCCCCCTCTTCTACACATGGTCCGGCGCCGAGAAGACCTATGCTGATATCAATCTCAGCGTAGCAGACCCGGGCGGGCATTCCTCCGAGCCACGCCCACGTAACGCCATCAACGTTCTGGCCGCGGCCCTGCTCAAGATCCAGGCCCACCCCTTCCGACCGGAACTCAATGCACTGACACGCAGCTATTTCATGAATGCTGCGCGTTTCTCGTCACCACGCCTTGCTGCGGCCATGCGGGTCTTTGCTGCAACGCCTGACAATGCCAAAGCCGTTTCGATCCTGCGCGCTGAGCCTTCTCTAGTGGGCAGCATTGGCACGACCTGTGTTGCAACAACTATTCATGGCGGCCATGCGCTCAATGCGCTGCCCCAGCATGCCGATGCCAACATCAATTGCCGCATCTTTCCCGGTCATTCGCGTCTCGATATCATTCACGACCTGATCGAGATCATAGCGGACCCCTCCGTCCATCTTCAGGATCAGAGCGCTGGTACGGTCGAGACACAGCCTTCGCCGCTCAATACGCCCTTTGCCAGCGCCGTAACCCGCGCCGCACAGACCGCTTATCCGGACGTGCCGGTTTTTCCGAGCATGAGTTCGGGGGCAAGCGACAGCATGTGGTTCAGAGCGCGCGGGATACCGAGTTATGGCGCCTGCCCGATTTTCATGAAAGCCTCGGATAACTTCAGCCATGGGCTCAATGAGCGCGTCCCGCTTTCCGCCATCACACCGGGGCTCCATTTCCTCCTGTCCCTGATACCCGCCCTCTCAGGGCGCTGATACCCTCGTGGCGAGGGGGAATTCTCCTCGCGCCCTATCTCGACCGGTGGAGGAGTCAATCAGCCAAGACAGCCCCCCGTTTCATCCGGTCAGAGCATTCCGCACCGACTTTCCTTCCTCCGAGAGACGCCACAGATACCATGCCAGTGCAGAGCGCCAAGGCGTGAAACGTGCGCCCTCAACCCGCAATTGCGCCGGCTTCGGAGGCAAATCTCGGCCGCGCAGTTTTTGCCATCCTGCCCGTACGGCAAAGTCATCGACAGGCAGTACATCGGGACGCCCCAGTGTAAAGATGAGTAACATCTCTACGGTCCAGCGCCCCACCCCTCTGAGCGCAGTCAGCCGGGTGATCAGCGTTTCGTCGTCCAGCAAGGCAGCTTCTGTGGAACCTGGCACGACGCCGTCCAGACGTGCCTGCGCGAGGCCACGCAAAGCGAGATACTTGGCCGCAGAAAGACCGCAGCCCCTGAGCGTTTCTTCCGGCAGGGAAAGCAGAAAGCTCGGCTCGGGCATGTCTCCACCTGAAAGGGCACAGACGCGTCCCAGTATAGCCTCTGCCGCGCGCCCGTGGAGTTGCTGGCCGATGATGGCCCGTATCAGGGCCTGATAGGGTGTCTTGCCATCAGCCCCCCGCAGGCGGCAGGGGCCGATGCGGGCCATGACTTCCGCCAGAGCCGGATCCTGCCCGAGACAGGCATAAAGAGCTGGGTCTTCGAGCACCGGTTTTTCCTCTTATGTAACAGGCAAGACGTTCACGCGCTTGGCAAGATCATGGGTCCAATGTCATGATAGCGCCAGATGCCAGATCGTGTCGTGATCCAGGGTGAGCTCCCTGCCCGGCCACGTGGCGGCGTGTGTTCTGATTCTTGCAGGTGTTCTTCTGAAACGCACCCGACCCGTCGATCCGGCGCCCCCTTCATCCGGTGCGGCCCCTATGCCGCGCCCGGATAGAAAACGGGCACGAAACGAGCCGTTGCTCTATGCACCAACGGCAAAGTCGATGCGCGCCCTGCCCCCGATGCGTGGCACGCGCGCACCCCTGACCCATTACGAGCCGAAAACCGGGCTTGAACCCGATCTCAAACCGGCTGGTGCGTCGCTTATTCGCCCCCAAATTCTGGAAGATCAGGGCGTTGTCACGGTCCTCATCGCTTCGGCCATTGCGCACGCAATCATCCTGGGCCTGCTGATCTATGAAGGCGCCCGCCATGCGCGAGGCCTGCCGGAAGGAATCGAACAGCCACAAGTCGAGATGATGTTTGCCCCGCCCTCGCGCAGCGGCATGGCGGGGCCGCATGAAGACAAACCCGGCGGTGAGGAAAAACCATCGCAGAGCCATGATGCGCCTTCGGCTTCCAGCCCCGAGAAGGAGCAGGAACAGCAGCCAGACCAGGCCGAGTCCACACCGACCCCGGCCGTGCCCACGCCAACACCGCCTGCAGCCCCCCCTGTGCCCGATGGCCCCTCAACCGAAATTCCCAAGACACAGACCGACCGGCCCGTAAGCCCCGGCATCGCCAAATCGGGTACGAAGACGCAGACGCGCGCCCATAGCCATCGCTCCAGCCGACGCCCGACCACGAAACAGTCGGACAATCCGTTTGCAAACATGACGACGCTCGATTTCGGCGAGGCCCCCTCCACCCCGCGCCGCCAGCGTGGACGCCGTGGCGGTTCGGGTGCGCCCATCGACATGTCGCTCGGCCCGCTTTCGACCAATGGCCAGATCAATGCGCCCTTCATGACGCGCAACTCCATACGCGGCGTGAGCGACGATTATGGCAGCGAGATCGACCGCTGGATCCGTGCGCATCTCTATTACCCTGAGGATGCCATCAAGAACGGCGAGGACGGCCCCTCCTCCGTTCATGTGGTGCTCGACCGCACAGGCCGCGTAAAATCAGTGCGCCTTACCGGACAGTCGGGCTCCTACTCGCTCGATGCCGCAACGACAGGCATGTTCCAGGGCGCGCATCTGCCACCCGTTCCGCCCGATATGAAGGGCGACCATTTCGATATCGACCTCACGATTAACTACATCCTGATCAGACGCTGAGACCCGTATGAGCCTGGACTCCGTTCGCGACGAACTCGCCCGCCTCGCCCCCGATCTGTCGATCATCGATGACGGCCGCAGCACCGCCACCGTCCTCGAAGCGGCCGATGTGCACGGTGTCGTACCAGACCAGATCGCGAAAACCCTTTGCGTGGATGTAAGCGGGCGTATTGTCCTGGTCGTCATGGCTGGAACGGCACGGCTCGATAACAAGCGCGCCCGCGAGGCTCTGGGCGGCAAGCCACGCTTTTTGGGACCCGAAGCTGTGATGGACGTCACCAGTCACCCGGTGGGCGGTGTCTGCCCCTTTGGCCTGCCCGCACCTCTCCCGGTCTATTGCGACGAATCCCTGCGCGCCTTCGAGGAAATTATCCCCGCCGCCGGATCGATCACAGCCTCGGTGCGGATGACGCCGAAACGCCTTGTCGAACTGACAGACGGGGTTTGGGTGCATGTAAGGCAGGATGCGAAGTAAGCGTTCTTTTTTGAGAAAAACCAAAAAACGTCTGATTTAATCAACAGCAGCAAACAGGGACACGGCCACTCGTCCAGGGGCACCGCCAAGTAGTCAAATGCCTCTGACGGTCCAAAGACAAAAACGTCGCCCAATACCTGCGGCCGATACCTGGAAAAGTCTTTTTGCTTCTTTTTCTTCCAGAAAAAGAAGACCCCCGCTCCTCAAAGGGAACGAGGGTCAGCCAGAATTACTCCGCAGCTTCGGCGTAGCTGGAAATATCCGGACAGGAGCAGACCAGGTTACGGTCACCCCAGGCATTATCGATACGATTGACCGGCGCGAAATACTTCACGCGGTCCAGTCCGTTGGGGAAGCAGCCCTGCATACGGTCGTATTCGCGGTCCCATGCACCCACCAGATCGGCAGTGCTATGGGGCGCGTGACGCAGGGGACTGGCTTCCGTGGCAATGCTGCCGGACTCGATCGCACGGATCTCCTCACGGATAGCGATCATGGCATCGCAGAAGCGATCGAGCTCAGCCTTGCCCTCGGACTCGGTGGGCTCGATCATGAAGGTGCCTGCCACAGGAAAGCTGACCGTCGGGGCATGGAAGCCATGGTCGATCAGGCGCTTGGCGATGTCATCCACCGTAACGCCCACAGCGTCCTTCAGGGGACGAAGGTCGATGATGCATTCATGCGCCGTGCGGCCATTG
>Ga0157362_1000048_pt1 | contig 33389 bp, 46 predicted proteins | sample AttlaeALBM3_FD_111480 | JGI IMG/M metagenome (GOLD analysis project Ga0157362, IMG submission 111480) | Fungus gardens microbial communities from leaf cutter ant in Ribeirão Preto, State of São Paulo, Brazil - Atta laevigata ALBM3 | ecosystem: Host-associated > Fungi > Mycelium > Unclassified ... | reverse complement strand
GTTCCTGTCCTGTTCTATCATGAGGTCATCGGTTGGCTCCCCTGAGCCAGCAGTGCTTCGTGGCTACCCGTTGGGTGCACGAAGCAGCTGGCAAGGGGGCTGTCGCCCCCGTTGACCCCCTTGATGGAAAGCGCATCCCATGCCTGCCTCGCCCCATGTTCCTGTGCCAGTGACGCCTCCCGTCTCCAGCCTGTCCCGCCCTGCCCGCACCTCGCGCCTGTCGGTCCGTGCCTCGCCTGACGAGCTCGCTGCGTGGGCCGGTGCAGCGCGTCTTCTGGGTCATGAGACCACCGCCCTTTGGGTACGCTCCCTGCTGAAAGAGGCCGTCCTGACCGGTCATGACGGGATGGCTGTAGGCATCTCACTGCGCAAGCTGCGGGGCGAGCTTGGGCGCATCGGCAACAACCTCAACCAGCTGGCTCACTCTGCAAATTGCGGTGACGCTGTCCGGGCGGGGAATGTTCTGGATGCGCTGGAAAAGACAAAGAACCGCGTCGATGTCCTGCTCAAATCCATGCGTGTGACGAGGCCAAGGAGAACGTCCCGACTGCGAAAAATGGTTGAACCAGAGGCAGGGATAAAGGCCAGAGCAGGAGTGTCCCAGCCGATAGCGACCTCGCCTGCAACGCTGCGCTAGACCGCCTCGACCTCCGGAGGGGAACGCATGATTGTGCAGGAAACCCGTATCCGGACGACCAGCGGCCATCAGGCCGTCTCACGCCATGTGCTTCGGGGCGCGAGGAATGAGGCGATACGCGTTCTCTCTGGCAGTGACTGGTGTCTGGCCGATTGGATAAAGGAAGCAAGGCGCGAGGGCATACGCTATGGCCTGCGTCATATCGCCTTCAACCCTGCCGAGCCCATGAGTGACGAAGCTCTCGCCTCTTTTGCATCCAGCCTATGTGATGAACTGCAGGCGGACCGGGAGCGCATGACGCTGGTCGTGCATCAGAAGGATGGCTGCACCCATGGGCATCTGCTCCTGCCCGAATGGCAGGACGACCATGTGCTGAGCTCGCGCTTCTCCTGGCAGCGTCTGGAGAAATGCGCCCGTCTCGAGGAAATCCGTCTGGGGCATCAGCTGGTGCCAGGTCGGCATGACAGGGCCATTGTCAAAGCTCTGCGTCAGGAAGGAAAGACGGCAGAAGCGGAACGCGTTGAGGCGGTCCTGCAGGAGCCAGCAGTCGATAGTGCAAACCTCACTGCCCCTGCATCTTCTGACACACCACTCTCTAAAGCCTCATTCAAACGCTTACCCCAGCCCCTCCCACGCGCGGCCTATACCTCGCAATCACGTCGTATGGCCGAGCGACAGGGGCTGGATCTTGCTGAAGCAAAGAAGGCTATCGCCTCTCTCTGGGCGCGGTCGGACAATCAGCTGCACCGTTTCTGCGCCCTGCTGAAAACAAGGGGGTGGGTCATGCGTGCTGGAGACCGGCAGGATACGCGCAAGGACGCGCATATCATCGAGACGGCTGATGGTGTTCTGATCGGGTCTTTCACGCGTCTGACCAAGACGCGCATGAAGGATTTCCGCCAGATGCTGGTGGGTGAAGCGACCAGACCGAAATGCGGAGATATTCGGGCAGCAGTCAAACCGCTCCTGGAGCGTGCAGCTCTGGCGACGGCTGCGATGGAACATCACGCAGAGCAGAGCGGTCTGCTTCTGCCGCCCTTCGAGGAACTGACGCGTGACCCCGAAGCATTTGCCAAAGCGGCAGCCAAAGTAGGGCCGTCACAACCTGCGGAAAAACAGCCAAGGATCGTTTCGCTGGATCGTATCGATTTGCTGCCACCGAACTTTGCTCACTACATCCGGCAGTGGAAGCACGAAGCCCGGGCGTGCCGCACGGTACTGAATGCAAGACCGCCTCTGGCGTATGGTCCACGGCGCTCTGTTGATGAGCAAAGCGCAGCGCTGTTTGCTCAGATAGCAGACACGCGCAGGCAGCTCTGGCAAACCGGAAAACAGCTGCAGGAAACACGGCGGGAGCGTGACGCTCTGCAGGACAGGGTGTTCGTTCTATCGAAGAAGAAACGCCTCTCCCATCTCGACGAGGAAATCGAGCGGCTTTCAAAAACACTGGCTGAGATCCTGCGCTATCTTCTGGAGACCGTGTTCTGGCATCTGGGCCTGCGGGCTACGCCACCCGAGCCGCTTTGTCTGCCTGTGCCGACAGAACGGGAAGAGGCCAATGCGCGGCTGCGAAGAGAGAACCGTGAGCTGCTTCAGCAGATCGTCAGACGGGACACATGTAGGGAATGGCTCGTCACGCTCTGCCGCGAGGCCGACAGGCGCAGGCAGGAGGAGATCACCGCTTGGAAAGCACGCCATGTCGCCCAGTGCGATAGGGCTAGGAGAGATCTGGATCTGCTAAAGGCCGTCTGGATGCCACCAGCAAAACTGTCACGCGCCACACAGGCAGAGATCATGAAATGCAAGCTGACCGGCAATCTTGAAAAAGCCAAACATGTGACGCGCACCGCTTTGAGGAAGTTGGACGAGGCTGAGGCAGAACGACTGGCAGAGGAGGTGAAGAGAGAAAACAATGTGCGATTGAGCCCGTCTCTAACTTCCCCTTCTAAGCAAATGTGGTGTGACGTCGAGCTGAGCTGAAAAATATGAGGACGAATTTTCTGGAACCACGAATCGCACTCATTCTCTAATTACACTATTGAAAATAGTTTTTTTATCAATCAATTGACCAAAGCCGTGGTTATGATAAATCACGGTTCAGACAGCTTTCGCTCTCTACCCGGAACAAAATCATGAACGTCCAGACATCCAAAGATTATGCCACTCGCACGTTATTGCCCCGAAAGAGCGGCTGGATAGCTGCTTTGGCCATCCTCGTTTCTGGCAGTATCGTCATGGGACCTTGTCCTTCTGCTGAGGCCCAATCGCAACGCCTCCTGAACGTGTCCTATGACCCCACGCGTGAGCTCTATAGCGACATCAATCATGCCTTCAGCGTTTGGTGGAACAAGAACCATCCCGGCGACCAAGTCTCGGTAACGTCCTCTCATGGCGGTTCAGGCGCTCAAGCACGCTCCGTACTAGAAGGCGCTCCTGCTGACGTCGTAACGCTCGGCCTTGCTTACGATATTGATATTCTGGCTCAGAAGGGGCTGATAGCGCATAATTGGCAGGCTCGTTTACCCCATAACGCCACGCCTTATACCAGTACGATTGTCTTCTTGGTGCGCAAGGGGAATCCCAAGAACATTCTCGACTGGCCCGATCTGGTACGAGAGGGTGTGCAGGTTATCACACCCAATCCCAAGACTTCGGGCGGTGCGCGTTGGAACTACCTCGCCGCGTGGGGATGGGCACTCAAGACACATGGCGGTTCGGAAGCAGAAGCAAAGGCCTACCTCAAGAAGCTATTCTCGCATGTGCCTGTTCTCGATACGGGTGCACGAGGCGCAACGAACAGTTTCGTCCAGCGCGGTCTGGGAGACGTGCTGCTCGCGTGGGAAGACGAAGCTCTCCTGGCATCGCGCGATCTGGGCCCGGATAAATTCGACATGATCGTTCCACCCATAACGATCCTTGCAGAGCCGCCGGTCTCTGTTGTCGATCAGAACGCCAAGGCCCATGGCACCGAAAAACTCGCTCAGGCCTATCTTGAGTTCCTCTATAGTGCAGAAGGCCAGAAGATTGGTGCCAAGCATTATTTCCGCCCCACCGATCCATCGGTTCAGGCATCGGCGATGATCTTCGCTCATCCCCGGACGTTCGATATTGCGAGCCTCGGTGGGTGGACTGTCGTGCAGAAGACGCATTTTTCCGACGGTGGCGTGTTCGACCAAATCTATGCGCGATGAGAAGGGGCTCTCGTCCTTCTCTATGGCCCAAGGCGCAGGCTCTTCCGGGATTCTATCTCTCTGGAGGCGTCACCATCCTGTGGATCAGCCTGATTGTCCTGCTTCCTCTGGCGGCGCTTGTGCTCCGTCCGTGGCAAGAGGGCGTCTCCGCCATGAGTCATGTGCTGAGCGATACAAGAATGTATGCGGCCTTGCGAGTCAGTTTCGGCTGCGCCCTCATTGCTGTCATAATCGATATGGTGATTGGTCTTCTCCTGGTCTGGACTTTGATCCGCTTGACGCCCCCGGGCGCCCGCGCGATCAATCTGCTGATCGACCTGCCTTTCGCCATACCCACTGCGGTAACCGGCATTACTCTGGCGACGCTCTACGGACAGAACGGGTGGATCGGGAGTGTCTTTTATAAACTTGGCATCCAGATTGCCTTCACGCCCGGCGGGATCGTCGCTGCACTGGTCTTTGTGGGGCTTCCTTTCGTCGTTCGCAGTGTAGAGCCGGTTTTACGCAGCTTGCCGAAAGATATCGAAGAAGCCGCGCAGCTTCTGGGGGCCACGCGCTTCCAGCGCTTCTACCGGGTCATTTTTCCCGGTCTGGCACCGGCACTGATCAGTGGCGCAGGTTTGGCTTTTGCGCGCTGTGTCGGTGAATACGGTTCCGTCATCTTCATTGCGGGTAATCAGCCTTACCATAGTGAGGTTGCACCCTTACTCATCGTCATGCGATTGCAGGAATTCAATTACGCGGCAGCGACGTCGATCGCTGTCATCCTGCTGGCGATATCTCTCCTTTGCCTCGCCGGTGTCGGCCAGTTGAGACGCATGTCATTGCTCGGCATGACGGCAGAGTCCGAGGGATGATGCCACGCAAGACAAGCCGCTCTTCGTGGCTTCTGATCGCCCTCACCTATGTCTGTACGGCTCTTGTCCTCGTCATGCCCATTCTGCTCATCCTATCGGAGGCGCTGCGTCAGGGAACTGCGGCCGCATGGGCGAGCTTGCAGGACCCGGATGCCTTGTCTGCGATCCGGCTGACGGGTCTGGTGACGGTCATCGTCACCATCGTCAATACAATTGGCGGCATTGCGGCTGCATGGTTCCTGACGAAATACAGATTTATCGGGCGGCGCTTCCTGACCGCCATGATTGAGCTTCCGCTCAGCGTTTCACCCGTCATCGCCGGGCTTGTCTGGCTTTTGTTGTTCGGGCGTGAAGGATGGTGGGGTGACTGGCTGGCCAGTCATGGAATCAGAATTGCCTTTGCCGTCCCTGGCATCGTTTTGGCAACGCTTTTCGTGACCTTTCCCTATGTAACTAGGACCCTCATGCCTTATATCGAACAGCAGGGGAATGAGGCAGAGGAAGCCGCTTACCTGCTTGGGGGCGGTTTTCTGACCATTCTCTGGCGGGTCACCCTTCCTGACGCAAAAATCGCGCTTGTTTCCGGCGTCATGCTGACGACGGCCCGGGGTCTGGGCGAATTTGGCGCCGTCTCGGTCGTGTCCGGCCACATACCCGGCATCACTGAGACGATGCCCATGCATATCGAAACGCTTTATAACGGCTATCAGACTGTTGCCGCCTTCACGATGGCCACCTTGCTGGTCTGTACCGCCGTCATGACCGTGCTCATCCGTGCGTTTCTCGGCCATTTTTCGGCAAAAAGAATATCATGACCGTACTTTTAAAGTCATTCAGCCTTCATGCGCCGGATCGATCGCGGAAAATTCTCGACGATATCAATCTCGAGATACCGCAAGGCGCCTTCATCGCTCTGGTCGGTCCATCCGGAGCAGGTAAAACGACATTGCTGCGTGCCATCGCAGGTCTCTCCCCTTCCTTCGATGGCGCGTTGACGATCGACGATGCCTCTGTGTCGGAAAAAGAGGCTTCAGACCTGAATGTCGGCTTTGTCTTTCAGAACTACGCCCTTTTTCGCCACATGACCGTCGCGCGCAATATCTCGTTCGGGCTCGACATCCTGAAGAAACGCGACCGCCCCAGTCGCGAGGCCATCGCCCGGCGCGTCAACGACCTACTGGAACTGATCCAGTTGCCCCATCTCGCTCAAGCACGGCCGGACCGGCTTTCCGGAGGGCAAAGACAGCGTGTTGCGCTCGCGCGTGCCCTTGCGACCCAGCCACGCCTGCTGCTGCTCGATGAGCCATTCGGCGCCCTCGACCCTATCATTCGTCGACAAATCCGGCGCTGGCTGCGCGAGCTGCATGACAGGCTCGGACTGACGACGGTCCTTGTCACGCATGATCATGAAGAGGCTCTTGATATCGCGGACACGCTCGTCGTCATGCAGGGCGGGAAGATCGTACAAGTCGCCGATCCGGAGACGCTGGACCGTGAATCTGCCACGCCTTTCGTCATGGAATTTCTGGGCGAGACCCTGCAATTTGAGGGCTACGTGACTAACGGTATATTCCTGGCGAGCGAACCGGACGTTATGCCCCTTGCAAGCGCGCAGCCAGACGGACCGGCTACTGCTTATATCCGCCCTCGTCTCATCAAGCTGATCGAGAACATGGGTCAGGCACGGGTGCGACCGGGACGACATCATCCGAACGGGCTGCAGCGATATGAAATCGTCATGACAGGGCGAACGATCGAGGTTTTCGCGCCTCACCTGCCGGAAGTCGCGGGGCGTGTCGGACTGTCTATCGAGCAGGCCAGATTTTATCCAGAAGCGTCAGCCATCACGAGAGAGAACGCATGAGTGCGATCCGTGTAAACCGGAGAACGACCCTGCTCTCTGCAGCCAGCCTGAGTGCGACACTTGGACTTGCGCAGAAATCAGGGGCTCAGCCCTACAAGCAGCCGAATATTATCTGGATCGTCTGCCATGACATCCATGCCCCGCTTCTGGGATGTTATGGCAACGCGCTGGCAAAAACGCCTGCCATAGATCAGATGGCACAAAACGGTATACGCTACAAAAATGCGTTCTCGACCACGCCTGTCTGCTCGCCTTCGCGGTTTTCACTTATCACCGGCCTGCATCCCCAAAGCTGTGGGCCCGCCGAGAATATGCGCGCAGTCGCGAAAATCGCGGGAACGATAAGTACTGTTCCCGAATATCTCCGTGAAACAGGTTATTATTGCACCAATAACGTGTTTACCGATTATAATTGCGATATCGACCCAGGCACAATATGGGACGACTGCTCCATCACAGCCCACTGGCGCGGACGGCCGGCAGGCAGACCGTTCTTTTGCGTTTATAATTATCTCATCACGCATGAATCGCATATTTTCGAGACGACCCCAACCACGACAGATCCTGCTCTCGTATCGCTTCCTCCTTATCTGCCAGACACCCCCGATATCCGTGATGCTGCCGCGCGCAATATCGACATGGTCAATGCGCAGGACAAGGCTGTTGCCCATATTCTGCAGGAGCTGAAACAGGACGGTCTTGCGGATGACACGATCGTCTTCTTTCTCGCTGATCATGGGGGCGTTCTTCCCCGTACGAAACGCTACTGCTACGAGGGTGGCTTGCATGTGCCGCTCATCGTGTCATTACCTAAAAGATACCAACATCTGGCGTCAGGTCCGGTCGGCAAAGCTGATTCACGCCTCGTCAGCCTGATCGATCTTCCACCGACAACGCTCTCTCTCGCTGGCATTCGTCCCCCGCCGATCATGCAGGGGCGCAGTTTTCTCGGAGCAGAAAAAACGCCTGAAAGACAGTATGTTTTCGGTGGCCGAAACCGGATGGATGCAAGGCTCGATCTGACAAGAACACTGCGTGACAGGCGTTTTCGCTATATCCGCAATTACATGCCTCATCGGCCCTACGGCCAGTACAACAATTACGCCTGGCAAGGCCGCGCCTATCAATCCTGGGAGGAAGAGTGGCGCGCATCACGCCTGAACGCTGTCCAGGCACGCTTCTGGGAAGAAAAACCGGCGGAGGAACTGTACGACATTGAGGCTGATCCGCATCAGGTTCGAAACCTCGCGAGCGAGCCCGCCTATAGGGAAAAGCGCAATGAACTCGCTCGGGCTCTGGAAGAAGAGATGATCGCGTTGAACGATAATGCGTTCATTGCGGAGGATATGGCGGCCCAGGGATATGACGAAAGCCGGGTGCCGGGTGCCTATCCCCTGGCGACACTTCTGCAACTGGGCCGTAAGGTCTCCGAGCGAAGCATCGGGGATCAGCCCTTGTTCCTTGATGACCTGCAGCACGATCATGAGATTGTCCGTTACTGGGCCGCGACCGGGCTGCTTGCCCAGAAGGCCCTTCTGGAGAAGGGCGTCACCCCTCATATCGTTAGGGCCTTCTCTCTGGAGCGGTCCCCCGCCGTCAAAGCCGTGCTGGCCGAGACCCTTCTCGACCTCAGACACCCCGAGACTGCCCTGCCCTGGCTCGCAGGCACAATCACCGATCAGTCGGATTTCCGGGCAAGCCTGTCGGCACTCACTGCTGCAACCTACGGAGACCGCAGCAGGGGCGAGGCTCTCGTCAGATCGGTCACGGCAGCCCTGATCTCACCCGTGGAAGCCAGAGACGTCAGTACCGTGCTGGCTCTGTATAATGTCCGCTCTGCCGCAGTCTATCTGCAGGCAGTTCTGGCTGGCAGTTACGGGCCACGCAGGTCGTTGGCTCATGATACACCGGGCATGACCAGTGGGCCGGGCGGCAAATTGCTGCTCAGGGCAATGGGGGGGCGCATCGGTGATCCGCAAATCTGACCTCGAAATTTACCCCAAAAATCCGATCGTGTTTCGTAACGCCCATCACCCTGTCAGGAGATAGACAATGACCAGACCGCTTGGCCGCAGAAAATTATTCCTCTCTGGCGTTGCCGGATTATGCTTTAGCGCCATAACGGGCGCAAAAGCACGCGCGACAACCCACAATCCCGGCGCCGCTGCGCCAGCGCCTGAAAAGCCCAATATCATCTTCATCCTCGCTGATGACCTCGGCTATGCCGATATCAGCAGCTTCGGCACGCCAGGCTATACAACGCCCTCTATCGACCGGCTTGCTCATGAAGGGATCAAGCTGACCAGAGCCTATGCCAATTCGGCGGTGTGCTCCGCCACCCGCACAGCCCTGATTACAGGCCGATATCAGGACAGGATCGCCTGCGGCCTCGAAGAACCCATCTCCGGGAAAAACAAGCTGGTCGGTCTGCCGCCCGGCACACCGACGCTTCCCGCCCAGCTGAAAGCGGCAGGGTACCAGACGGCTTTGGTCGGGAAGTGGCATCTGGGAAGCCCGCCGAAATTCGGCCCGCTTAAAAGCGGCTATGATCATTTTTACGGCATAGCGGGCGGTGCAGCCGATTATTTCACCCATGAGGGAAAGCCCGGCGAAGCGCAATTCTATCGCGACGACAAGCTGATAGAAGATCATGGTTATCTTACAGAGCTTTTGGGTACCGAAACGATAAGACTGGTCGACTCCTACGCTGAGACGAAGGCGCCTTTCTTCATAAGCCTGCATTTCAATGCGCCGCACTGGCCGTGGGAGGGGCCGGAAGATGAGGCGGAGTCAAAACGCCTGAAAGGAAAGATCTTCGACTATGACGGCGGAACGCAGAAGACCTACGGCAAGATGGTCCAGGCGATGGACGATCAGATCGGGAAGATTCTTCAGGTGCTTGACCGCCACGGACTGACCAGGAACACGATCGTCGTCTTTACGAGCGATAATGGTGGCGAGCGTTTCTCCGATATCTGGCCGTTTACGGGCATGAAAGGAGAACTGCTCGAAGGTGGGCTGCGGGTCCCGGCAATCCTGCGGTGGCCAGCCAGAGTGCGCGCAGGAGCCGAGACAGAACAGGCTGCCATCACCATGGATTGGCTACCCACCTTTCTCGCAGCTGCGGACGTCACACCGGACGCAGTTGCGCCGCCAGACGGGCTCAACCTTCTGCCAGAGTTACTGGCTCCGGGAACAACGATCCCGCGCTCGCTCTTCTGGCGGTACAAGCTACGCGATCAGCATGCCCATCTCGAGGGCGATTACAAATATCTGAAGATCGAAAAAAACGAGTTCCTGTTCAACGTTGTGGACGACCCGCGAGAACGCGCCAATCTTAAGGATCGCGAGCCTGACCTCTTCGCGAAGCTCAAAGGCGACTGGGCAGCATGGAACGCACAGATGCTCCCCTTCCCTCACGAGAGCTATAGCTGGGGCGCAGATGCGGAGCATTTCGCCGATCACTACGGCGCAGAGGATAACTAGACCGGAGGGGGCCTGCACTCTGCCGCCCCCCTTGATCATCGGCAGGGCCAGGCGAGACCTGTCCCTGCTATCGCCTGTCAATGCAGAACGGGCTTAACTTCATGAGCCGCATGGGGCGTGTTTTCCGGCACCCAGCTATAAGGTACCGACTGCACACGATAGACCCAGTTTGACTCTGTCTTGAGTGCATCCGAAGCCGTGGGCGTGTGCCCGAGATAAGGGGAGACATATTCCCAGACAATTTCTCCCTGAGGTGTCACCTGAAAGAAACGGCCATTCATTCCCTCGTCGATCAGGGTATTTCCGTTGGGAAGGCGGTCTACCGAGCTTATGAAGCTGCTATAGAATGACCAGGAAGGACCACCAGATCGTTCGCCCGTATATTGCCAGACGATTTGCTCCGTTACGGGATTGATCTCCAGAATGCGTGATCCAAGAGCAACCTGAAGCGGGCGCCGAGGATAACCCGCCTCCCCCTGATTATCGAAAACAATGATATTTCCTGCCCCGGGCAGGCCATCGGCGATCAGATGAGCGTCATGCTGCCCCACAAACTGGTCCACAGGGAAAGGCGTGTCCACCCGGTTCCTTGCATGTTCAGGAAGGTTGGGCCCCAGTCGCCATACGACGCGACCTGTATGCCGGTCGATAATCGCAATGAAATTCGCCTCACGTGAATCGATGATGATATTCTCCGGTGCAAAACGCCTGTCGCCCTCACGGTACCAATGGTTGTCACCGACAAGCTGCATGTTGTTGATATGAAGATAATCCGGGTTTTGCGCGTGAAGGACCAGCGGCAGCTGATCGGACGCAAAGCCGAATTCAGCCAGATGATCGCCAGCCTTCCAGGTCCATCTGATCTTGCCGTCGGGTGCGACATCGTAGACCACATCGTCAAGAACGGGCTTGGCGCCTCCCGGTACTGACCGGGTTTGGTTTGCAAGAAGCAGAGACCCGCCATCGGCCAGACGGACCCAATCATGATGCTGTCGTGCATTGCCGCCAGGGGCGACGGGGCCCCACTCCCATACCGTATGTCCGTTCCAGTCCTGATAGCCGAAACTCCGGTTTCGGAACCCCGCTGTCGCGCCGGGAATTTTATGTGTTCCATCCCCCTTGATCTCGCTCAGCTGCAGGCCAACTACGCCCTTGCTACCGTCGACAAGAGCCGGATCGATCAGCTTTGACGGAAATCCTGCGTGCTCCCAGCGATGGACCTCACGGCCATTCATATCGATCAGATGCGTATGGTTATCGGCACCGGAAAACAGGAGGTAACTCTGATAGGCCTTGCCAGTGTCAAACCGCGTCACGCCAGTTGGCACGACGCTCGGTAACGCGACAGCCTCATGGAGATACCCGGCCGCGATACCGGACAGCATAAGAAGGAAGCCGCGTCGCCAGAACTGACGCACTCCGGATCGTATTCCTGTTTCAATCATGTCTGATCACCTGCATGGCACTTGAATGGTCGTGCCCCTCGCCCTGGAAAATCGGGACGAGGGGCACAATCCGAGATCACCAATAAACACGACGAGTTTCTGTGTTTATATGGTTGCACTATTTTGTATTGCCCTTACCGCATGAATCAACGATTGTTTCGTGGAATTATCGAATCCCCGGATTAAAACGATGCATCTTCGTGCTTTACACAGTCTCTCCTCAAGATTGCCGGCGACACTCGCTATGGCACTGATCGCCGGCAATCTTGCCTGTGTCTCGCATGTAGAGGCTGCCGGACGGCCTCAGACCGGAAAAAAATATCCGCATTCGAAACGCCCTGTTGCTGCGTCCCAGCCCTCCGCAACGCAGCACCCTCAGGGCGCAGCAAAGTTGGATATTCCCCAGAAACCCGAAGAATTACTCGTCGTCGCCTCTGCCGCGCGACGCGCAGCGCACAACATTGAGGCCGAAACAAAACGTCTACAAAATGTTCCTCAGGCATCGACCCGCATTGAGGCCAAACAGCTTCGCGCCGAGCATATGACGTCCTTACCTGAAGCCACGCGCCTGCTGCCTTCGGTGCAGCTCAATGTCAGCAACCCGCGTAACAGCACGATCAATATCCGTGGTTTGGGAGCAGCCGGGACCGCACCGACTGACGGAATCGAAGGCGGCGTTTCTGTCTATGTGGACGGTGTCTATCGCTCCCGTCCCGCCACCGTGCTTTCGGATATCACCGATCTCGATGGCATTACGGTTCTACGCGGCCCTGCCGGCACTGAAGGCGGCATGACCGCCACGGCCGGGGCCATCAGCATGACGACATCGGCCCCCGATCTGCGGCAGAGACATGTTTATGCGGAAGCAGGTGTCGGCAATTTCGATTATAGTCGCTGGAACCTCGGTCTCACGACCCCTGTCATCAAAGACAAACTCGCAATCCGGCTGAGTGCCCTCGGCTATGGCAATAGCGGGTGGGTGAAAAACATCAATGGCGGCGGCGATATCAACGGGCAAACCAGCCGCGCCTTCCGTGCACAGATCCTCTATCACCCGACCAACGAATTGAGCGTCCGTATCATCGGAGATTACTCGCATCTGCGTGAAAACTGCTGCAGTGGCGGCTTGTACGAGGTTGTCACGCGCAAGAATAATGGTGCGGTGATCGCTGGCAACCTATACCAGCGTGCGGCATGGGCAAAGTATACGCCGCTCGCCCCCTCGAACGCGCCCTACACCATCGATCGCAACTCCCTGAGTGATGCTGCTCAGGAAGACATGGGCTTGTCGGGACAAGTGGACTGGAAACGAGGGGACCTCAAACTTTCCTCGATTACGGCCTATCGCTGGTGGAACTGGTATCCCCATAATGACGGCGACCTCATGGGCGTCGACGCTGTGCCTAACGCCAACGGACAGGTCAATCAGGATCAGTTTACGCAGGAACTCAAACTCGAAAACAACTGGCGTCATATCCTGCACTACACTATCGGCGGTTTTTACATGTGGCAGGAAAACCGTGTCTCCGGTCGCAATCTCTATGGACCCGATGCAGCCAAATGGTGGGGGTATGGCATTTCTAATACATCCGTCACCACGGCGCAGGCTAATAATGCCCTGAACGGGTTCCAGGTTTTAAGCTACGGTCAGCCCACGACAAACTACTACGCCCTCTATACGGATGGCACATGGAAGGTCACACGCAAGTTCGACATCATCACCGGCATTCGTTACAATTATGATGCGAAAAACGGCAGCTTCAGCCAGTGGATCAAGGCCCCGGCCAGCTATAGCACAAGCATCACGCCTCTGGCGTCAGCCCAGTCCATATGGAATGCCTTTGGCTCGAATAGCGGCTACGGTGCGCATATGGATAACGGGTTTGTAACGGGACAATTCGTTCTTCGCTACCGGCTTACCGATCATGTCATGACTTATGCCAGATATGCCCACGGCGGGAAATCGGGCGGACTCAATCTCACGGCGTTCTCCGCCTCGCAGCTCACCGCAGGAGCTGTCTCACCCAATGTCGGCAAAGAAACCGATGATTCATTCGAGGTCGGCGTAAAATCGCAGCTGCTGCAGGATCGTTTACTGCTCAGTGGTGCATTGTACCAGACGAACGATCATAACTATCAGGTGACAGCGGTGCAGAACTTTCAGGGTGCACTGCTCTCCTATCTGAGTAGCGCTCCCCGGGTACGCATACGCGGGGCTGAATTCGACGCGCATTACAGCCCGGTTGTCAATCTCATCACCTCTGTCTCCGCAGCCTATACGGACGCACAGTTTCTCGAATATCAGACAAACGCCCCTACAGAAATCGCCTATACCGGGGCCTATGACATGGCTCATACCCCGATCCCGTTCGTATCGAAATGGTCCCTGTCAGCCTCCGTGCAATATGTGCACCCGGTTTTGACACTGCACCGTACCGCGATAGATGGCTTTATTGGCGGCAGCTATCAGTTCAGGACGGATATGAACACGAGTGCCAACAACTCGTCATATGCCCAGGTTAAAGGTTATGGGACATTGAACCTCAATTTTGGTCTGCGCACTCATGACGGTCGTTGGGAGCTCAACGGTTTCATATTCAATGCGACGAATGAGCGCCGTGTCACCCAGATCAACCAGAGCGGGGCTGCAGCCGGCCTGGGAAGCTGGACGGCTTACGTGACCCAGCCCCTCAATTTCGGTTTCATCGCACGGGTCAATTACTGACCTCCTGTCTGTGCATCCAGAACTCCATTCATACACCTAGAACCGGATACCAGTCGGAACCATGAAAAGCGTGACGCGCCGAGACCTTCTTCAGAGTTCTGCCCAAATCGGGCTTGTTGGCGTCCTTGGCTACGGCACCAGAGCCGTAGCCAAGGAGAACAGGAAACCAAATATTGTTTATATCCTTGCAGATGATCTCGGGGTCTATGATCTGGGGTGTTACGGCCAGACGAAGATTTCGACCCCACATATCGATGCCCTTGCACGACAAGGGATGCTTTTCACGAGCGCCTATGGTGGAGCTCCGATCTGTTCGCCATCCCGTTGCACGCTTATGACCGGACGTCATACCGGACACGCGACAATCCGGGATAATTTTGCGCTTGCAGGCGGTATCGTAGGGTACAAAGGCAAGGAAAAGATCCGTCGCCTGGGTCTGCGCCCGGGAGAGGCCACTGTTGCAACGGTGCTTCAAACCGGCGGATACAAAACCGGCCTGATCGGAAAATGGCACCTTGATGGATACGATCCGAACGCCATTCCTACAAATCATGGCTTCGACGTGTTTCAAGGCTGGCTCACGCAGACGGAGACGACACAGGGCTATTTTCCGCTTCAATGGTACGACGGCGTTTCCCTCGTCGACATTCCGGGAAACCAGCAGGGACATCATGACCGGTATGAAACCGATTTATGCACTGACAAGGCCTGTGACTTTATCCGCAGCAACAGAAATGATCCTTTTTTTCTGACCGTTGCCTATAATGCCCCCCATAGTCCACACGTTGCTCCCACTGAAGGCGCCTACGCTGGTCTCGACTGGGGAGCTGAAGAGAAATCCTACGCGGCAATGATTGAATTTCTCGATGCCGGTGTCGGAGCCATTATCCAGACCCTGAAAGAGCAGAACCTACTTGAGGATACGGTTGTTTTTATCTCATCCGATCATGGCCCTCGGTCGGAGCCAACCCCGGAACAAACGCGGACTGCTCAGTTTTTTCGGTCTCATGGTTGTCTGCGCGGCTACAAGCGCGATCTTTATGAGGGTGGCATCCGTGTCCCACTGATCGCATTCTGGCCAGGTACGATCAAGGCCGGGACAGTGTCGGCTACGCCGGTTTATCATCCTGACTTTCTACCTACCGCGGCGTCACTCGCCGGCATAGAAATTACGGGCACCATCCCGATTGACGGTGAGGATCTCACTCCAATCCTATTTCAATCGAAGCCGTTAGCCAGTCGGCCGCTTTACTGGGAAACATATGAGCCTTCGTACTGGCAAGCTGCGCGCTGGGATGAGTGGAAAGCTGTGCGCCCACCCAACGGTACCGAAATCGCGCTCTTCAATCTTAACGATGACCCTGCCGAGACGCGCAATCTTGCACAGAAAAAGCCGGATGTAACACAACGTTTTCGATTGCTATTCGAGCGCGCGCATCTGGTTTCACCAAATTATCTTTGATCTGGACGGTCGACTTTTATCTTCATTCTAGTTCGGGTTTTCGCTATGCCTTCTCTTCCCAACATGATCATTCCGCGTACAGACAATATGCGTCTGATCGAAGGTGGTATCTACAGGATGGGATCCGACAAATTTTATGCAGAAGAAAAGCCGCGCCGGCGCGTCAGAGTCGATAATTTCTGGATTGATCGAGCTCCGGTCACAAATCGTGATTTCGCTGCATTTGTCGCTGATACCGGCTACCGAACTCAGGCAGAGAATCCACCCAATTCTGACGACTACCCGGACATTCCTTCAGAATTTGCGGTTCCTGGCTCAGCCGTTTTCCTGAAAACGGCGCAACCTGTCTCCCTCGACAATCCTGCACAATGGTGGCGCTTTGTACCAGGGGCGGACTGGTGCCACCCTACCGGCCCGGAGAGCTCGCTTGAGGGCTTGGCAGACCACCCGGTCGTTCATGTTACACATGCGGATGCCTGTGCCTTTGCTTCATGGGCAGGCAAAAGCCTGCCTAGCGAAGCAGAGTGGGAGTACGCTGCTCGTGGGGGACTCGATGACAGGGAGTACGCCTGGGGTGACACATTGAACCCAGGCAATACAGTCCTTGCAAATTACTGGAGAGGCCAGTTTCCATTCTTCAATATGCGCGGGGATGAGAACTACAGGACTACTGCCATAGGCACCTACCCTTCAAATGGATATGACCTCTTCGATATGATTGGAAACGTCTGGGAATGGACGGATGACTGGTACATCCTGCCTGATCGACACCCGGATTTGCGTTTGAAACGCTCATGCTGTGCGCCACGGAACCCCAGAGGAGGAACCGTGCGAGAAAGCATTGATCGCTCCAGGAACGCCTTGCCGATCGGTCGCAAGGTCCTGAAGGGCGGGTCTCATCTTTGTGCCGAGAATTATTGTCAACGCTATCGACCGGCAGCACGGCATCCGCAGGCAATTGATTCTGGGACAAGTCATATCGGCTTTCGCTGTGTGTATCGCCCTGTAAAAGGATAGCCTGTCAGCTTCCGCATTATCACCCGCCTTACCGAAAATTGGCTCAAGATGGGCCAACGACTTGCGGAGGTGTCGACACGGATCAGTCAGCCCCGGTCGTTACGCAAAGCTTGATTTGATCTCACCTTAAAGATCAATATGTCTTGAGTCCAAGCTTGAGGGCGTATCGGGCATAGCGGTCCCCTCCCCCCGGCCTTGTGAATGCTCCGAGCGCGACCAGCTCCGACATATCGCGGGTAGCAGTAGCGGACGGCGTTCCTTTGATCCCGCGATAGTTCTGGGCACTCAAACAACCTAGAAATCCGTCTATTCCTTCAGCCAGCGTCCGGAGTACGGCTTTTTCTCGGCGAGGGTTGAGCTGTCCTTTCAGACCGTCCATAAACCGCGCCTTTTGCACGACAAAACTGATCGCGGCAATCATCAGGGATTGTGCTTCGAGAACGATCCTTGTGAACCATGCCATCCAGTTCTCAATATGATTCAATGTACTCGTCTAATGCAGCTCATCGTAATACGCTTTTTTATGAGTATTGATGGTTGCGGCCAGCCCCGTCACTACCGAGGTTTCGAGACTTTGCGCCAAATCCTTTTCAGCTAGAGCCCGACCAAGACGACCATTCCCATCCTCAAAAGGGTGAATGGTCTCGAACCAGAGGTGAGCGATCCCAGCCTGCTCCAACGCTGGTAACGGGTCTGCGCCACCTAGCCCCGTCCTGTTGAACTAGTCGATAAATTTGGCCATCTTCACAGGCACACGCTTGGAAGGCAGCGCTTCGAAATCTGTACACGGCGCATGCACGGGACCAGAGATAATCTGCATCGCTTTCTTATATTGGCGATAACCATCACAATCGCCAGATCGCGGCGGCCATTCATCAACGTGGCATGCCAAGCGAACAGGCCCTGATCCGTTAGAGGCGTCGAACAGTTTCTATAGAGATCGGTCATCAATTCCGCAGCGCCGGAACGACGCCTGTCTGAGGCAAAGCCCAGTTGTCGAACTCTGACAAGGCTTCATCCGATCATGACGGGTAAATCACAAGCCACGAGCACCTTCAAAATCTGCTCTTGCCTTCTCGAATTGTTAACACAAGACGAGAATAGAGAAGAAACATAAAAACATATACAGCAATATAAATTGCATAGTGGAATATATAGATGGAGAGTACCCATGGTATTGAAATTTTTATAATTTTTTCCTCAAATAAAGTATTGGAATGATTGTGCTTTTATATTTTTTGCAACCTAGATCCGATTTTTTCTCCATCCAGGTGCCTCATCATGGCCTTGCAATGCCGGCTCAAAGCCCTGCCGGATATGCTTTCAGACGTGTCATCCCGACACATCTGCGTGAGCTTATGAGACAACGCGAGCTCTGGGTCACGCTCGACACGAACGACAAATTGCTTGCAAAAGGCGGGGCCTGTCGCTGAGCTTCGGGAGTCTTCACCAGTGATAGTATCTCCTGCCTTTGAACCTTAAGGATCAGACAAGCCCGGATATGCTACAGGACCAGACTGATCACCCAGATGATAAAACTGATGAGACCTAGCAATGCTGGAACGAGCCAGACGGTGACACCTCTGCGCGGCCTCTTGGGGCGTTTACGTGCTGGTTCGGGTGGCGGTGCCACGCCTGCTTTCTCGTCGAGCCATGCGTCCAGATCAGTCACGCGAAAGCGCACGTCGCGTCTGCCGTAGCTAATGGATTTCGGAGCGATGCCCATCCATTTCAAATTGCGTAGGCGCCCAGGGGAAATACCTAGATAGCGCGCCGCATCCTCATAATTCAGCACGGCCGGTCGGAGAGGTTCAGGTGTATCGGCCATGAGTCCAGCGTTCGGAAACGAAGCCCTCTATTAAGCCGTCAGATGATAGACACGTCAACCGAATGTGGCTGAGCCATGAGCCACTCATGAGCCAAACGGAGGAAGATCAGGGGTGACAAGCAGTGACATGCGGTGATACAAAACACATGGAAATCAGTGATTTGTCTTCTTACCCTCAGGAACACCAAGAGGTGTTACTGCCCTCTCACGGCGGCAACAGGGGTTCGAATCCCCTATGGGACGCCATTGATAACATTGAGGTTTCTCTGTTATCCACAGGCATGGTAGCGGTCCACATGGACCACTACAGCTTGAAGCCCTCCGCAATATTTTTCAGATATGACGGGTCGAACTTCCGATAGACGCGACGCAATGTCTGAGGATCAGTAGCCAGCCAGTCTGAGGTCTGATCAATCGGCACGCCGTCCATCGCGAACCATGACGCCAGAGAGTGCTTCAGATGATGGGGTGTTGGCTTCCATGTCAGCCCTGCCCTTTCGCAAGCCTTGTTGAAGGACCAGCGCAGCCCGGTCGGGATCGGCTTGCCATGCCAGTTCACAACATAGTCGCCATTCCTTTCATCAAACGCTGCCTCCATTTCCTCGCGCAGCGCCTTGGTCATTGGCACGGTTGCGCGGCGCTTGCGCGTCAAGGCACGGCCCGGTTCCTGAAAGTCGATCATGTTGGTGGTCCAGTGGACCCGGTCCCAGGTGAGCGCCAGTATCGAGCCCTTGCGTGCACCGGTATAGATGGCCAAGGCCATGAACAGCCGAACATGCGGGGTCTGCGCAGCGTCGATAAGGCGTCGGGCTTCTTCCTTGGTCAGGAATCGGTCGCGCGGAGCGCTATCACGTGGCGGCTCGATCTCGGGTGGTCTGAGGAGATAGCCGTCTTTCCACGCCCGGCGCAGCGCAGCCCGCAAGACGTTAAACTCACGGCGCAGTGTTCCGGGTGAGATCGGGATATTTGCCTCTCCACGTTTCTTGCACCGACCTGCGGCGAACGCGTCCCAACGCTTCTGGTCGATCTGGTCAATGCGGAGATGGCCCAATGCCTCTTCGAGTGGCACGGTGGCTTCTTCAAGACGCTTCAGTGCCGATACCTTCCCCCTTCTGCTTTCGACATATCGAGACAGACACTCAGACACAGCCATCTTGAGGGGCGCCTTTTCCAGCGCTCCCTCGAAGTCCGCTAGCGCTTGGCGAGCGCGTTTCTCGTCCTCTGTGCCAGTCGAAAGTCGTTTTCTCTGTCCTTCTTCCCACCAGACGATCGCCCATTTGCCGCGACGTAATTCCAGGTGGGGCTTATCATTTCTGATGCGGGGCAATGGTAGGTGTCCATGTAGGCTTGAAGGTCAGTTGTTGAGACGCGGTATCCGCCCGGCCTGCGATAGGCTGCGAGCTTTCCAGCCCGGATGGCGCGGCGAACCGTCTCAGGACAAACGTCGATCTCGGAGGCTGCTTTTTTGACGGTAAGCAGCCGAGGCATTCCCTCACCCATCCGCCCTCTCCTTCCAATGCTCCACGAAGTCAGCATAGATCTCAGCCATGACCTCGGGCGGGGCCTTGAGCGTGGCCATGACACTCAGGACCGTGTTGATGGTGCTGTTCTGGCCTCTAATCAGGAAGCTCAGCGTGCTTGTGGAAATCCCGGCCTCGATAGCCACGCTCTCCTGCGTTCGCCCTCGTGAGACGATCATCCGCCGCACCCGCTCGCCCAGGAGGCGGTTGAAGGGGGTGGGGTCAGTCATGGGTCGTATCCTTCCGGCAACGGACAAGGAGCGATGTAGCGGCAATATTTAGCAACGTCCTCAGGTACCCCATCAGGGAACTCGTCGGGCCATTCCCACTGCCATTCAGTTGGCGCGTCGCAGTATTCTTCAGAATACCAGCGTACGGGAAAGGGAAAGCGTGGCGAGGTAAAAAGCGCTAGCCAATGCCATCCCGGTACATCCGCCCCATTAGGGGGGATGCCGTCCCATCTGTCACCCATGCTCGCCTCCCTTGCGGATGGCTGCGGCCCATAGCTTGGCATACCGCTCAACCCAACGGGCGGCATATCTGTGAGCGTGTATTGCGCTTGTATCGAGCACCTTCGCGCACCGCTCCCGCTCCGCCGCTACGGCCTCATCTATGAGCGCGGCGAGGTTGGCGGGGCGGGTGTAGAGAGGGCGGACGTTTGCCCCATTTTTAACGTACCACTCGGGCGATCCCTTTGTTATGGGGTGCCAATCGCCATATACGTTTTGATATTGCCATCCGTCAGGCTCCTCTCCCTCTGCATCCTTCCGGCGCTGCTCTTCCGCGCATCTGGCTTCGGCTGATTTATGCGCTGCTTCGATCATCAGTCGCAGGTCGCCTTTGGAAATAACCCGTTCAGCGTCCGTTGCCTCATGTGCCTCGAAAATATCCTCGATTTGCCCGTCGATCTGCGCCGCCCGCGTCTGAAACTCTTCCCTTCCCGTCCTGTCAGACAATCGCAGCTTTACCTTTGCTTGCATGGCCCTTGCATTGCGCAGAAACTCCGCGCTATCCGGATTCTGTTCGTGGGTCATGGCGTGATTCCTTCACACCGGGCCGCTGTATCGGCGAGTTCATCGGCAAGCCAGCGAGCGTGGTCGGGACAAAGATCGACAGCCTGCCATCCCGTGTCATCGGCTATGGCGATGCGCACTGCGCCGCCCGGGGTCCTAGAGATACTCGGCCATAATGGCCATTTGCTGCGACCGTCCCAGTCATCGCCGTACTCAGCACCATCGTCACTCATCCCCGTCTCTCCCCTGCGCTCCGGCCCTTCTCGGCCTCCTGCGCTTGTCCCTGCGCCGCTATCCGGGCGCGAATTGCATCCTGTGCCGCCTGCTCTCTCGTCAGGCGGTCCGCTATTTCCTCGTCGCCCGCCTGTGCGAAGTCCAAGGCTTTGAGCAAGCCGCGCTCGATCTTGTGGAAGGCTGCGGCGGTCATGCGGGCACCTGTTCAAGCATCTCGAAATAGATCCGCTTGCAGGCGCGAACATCGACCAGGGCATCATGGGCGCCATTCAGTTTTTCAAAGTAGAAATAGCCGATACACTCGGCCAGGCTCGGCGCTTTGGGCTTGTCACCATACCCTGCAGCAATCATTCGCTCGGTCGGGGGCAGGTTCACGATCGGTGACGCGTTCATCATCGTGCAGGCCTGCCGCTCGGGCAGCTTCCAGCCACGTCCAGCGCGCGCAAACATCGTGCCGACGATCTGCCGGTCAAACTTGATGTTGTGCGCCACGATCGTGTCGGCAGCGCAGCACAGATCATACATCGCCCCGGCTGCCACTACCTCGCGGATACCGTATCGGCTCGCCTTCTCTGTCGTGATGCCGTGGACCTTGGCTGCACCTTCAGGGATGATCCATCCGTCAGGCTTGATGATGACGCTCAACTGCGCCTGCTCTTCGCCTCGCTCGTCCGTCAGGATCGCCGCAAGCTGAACAACATGCGGCTGGTCCTCGTGGTTGGTGGGGAGGCCATAGTTCGGCAGCCCCGTGGTTTCGGTGTCGAAGAAGAGGATACTCACGCTGCTGATCCCTCCAATTCGCGTGTTTCCTCGAGTACAACTCCATCGTCATCATGCTCGAGCGCGTCGAGCTTGGAAGGCGCTTCCGCCTCAGCCCGGATCGTCGGCGCAGCGGTATCCTGTGCATCGTTCTCGTCGTCCCGGCGCATAAGGTCCTCGGCCTCGGTATCCATCGGCAACCACTTGGAGAGACGACGAAACACCGTCTTGCGGGCCATCTCGTCCCACCACTGAACCCAAGGCCCGCTCTTGCCGGCGCGACTGACTGCGCGAACCTTTTCGATCGCGGCCACATCCATGACCTCGAACTGCGGGTCACTGCCGTCTTTGAACTTGGCGACGGCATAGGCACCGATTGCTTTTCCTCGATCGCCCGGGAAAAGCGGACGGTGCTCGATACTTGCGTCTATACCCTGGTTCCAGACGAAGTGATCGTTCTCATAAATGACATGCGCTTGGATGCTTGCGATCTCACCGCTGTTGCGGATGCGCTTCTGGATGCCCGCCAGCATCGGCATGTACTGGACCTGCTGCCCGAACATCACGAGCGCGGCTTCGCGCCCATCCGGAATCAGGCCGTCCGCTGCACACTTCAGACAGGATGCGAGCAGAGATTTGCGGTCGGCGTTCATCAACCCCTGATTTTGTTGCACAACCGTCATCACAACGCGCTGAAATTTCTCAGGCTTGATGTGCGAGGGAAGCGCGTTGCGAAACTCGCCCGTCATGCTTGTAATCTGGGTACGCAGCTTCTCTGTGGGGTTTGCGAGGGCATTGCTCATGCGTTTACTTCCTTGATCTCGTAGCGGCGCGCTTCCTTCCGGCCCGAAATCATTTCTCCCGGCAGGGCAGCGCGCGGCGCTTTTTCTGGCGTGACTATGGTGCTGATGAAAAAGCCCTGGCCTCTGGCCTTCTTGGCCGTGCCCAGCTTCTCAATCAGGCGATTTTTGAAGCCCTGCTCTTCGCGCTCGATCTCTTTGCGCTTGGCTGCTGCGTGGAGCAGGCCTGAGCAGATCTCCGGCAGTTCGTTGTCGCCTTCCATGTCCGCAATCTCGTCGCGAACGGGCGAATTCATGGCGCGAAGGATCGCTCCCGTCTGGGTCGAATTATCGACCGGCGGCTCATTGCCCTCATCGACCGATTTCCAGAATGCCGCGACCTTATGCCGGATCTTGGCAATCAGCTTCGGGCGTGCCTCATAGCGATAGATGCGCAGGTCATTCCCGCCGATCAGTTCGCCGACCGCTCCCCAGGTAAATCCTGAGCAGGCGAGCTGGTGCTGAAGCTGCAACAGGATATGCAGCGGCGGCTCACCATCGACCCACGCTTGCTTATGCACCCGATAATCGACATTCTTGATCTCAAGAGCGCCCGGTGTGGATCGCCCTTCTTCGCCGCCCTCGATGACGAAATCGAGCGTAGCACCCAGTCCGCGACAGGACAGATCAGTGAAATGGCCGCCCTTGCGGATCTTCCAGCCTTCTTGCTCGGCGCAGCCGTAAGCGATTGCCTCTTCTAGACGGTTGCCCCAGCGCGTGCGCGGGTTATCGACTTCTGGGGCAGGCACGCGACCGGATTTAACGAGCCAGAGCCCATGCAGACCCATTGCGTAATCAGGTTGAGCGTCGAACAGGGCCGCGATCTCGGAGCCGCCGACATGCCTTGCGCGCAGGGCGTGCCATTCCTCGCCGGTGATCGTGAGGACTTCGTTCACGCCCCCTCTCCCTTCGCCTTGGCGAGCGCAGCGCGGGCTTTATCCCCACTATCAAGCGTAATCCCTAACTCCGCCTCCGTATTTTCTATGTAGTTGAGGCATTCTTCCAAAGCCTCGGCCAGTTCCGAAGCGGAGGTTTCGGGGGGTTGGGTGTAGACATGTACTCCGGTGCTTACCCTGCTGCCCCGCAAACCCGGATCAACCATGAATTGGCCGCTCTCGAAGGTAGCAATCACCTTCCCAGCCGGCTTCATGCTCACCAGCGTCGATTTCCCGCTCATGAGCGTGCCCCCTTCATCGCTGGTATTCCGAACCCGTTGCCGTGCGGTGCCACGCGCTTCTTGTCTGCAGCCATGCGTCTCTCGTGATCCGCGACCAGCCGCACTCGGGTCGGTGATCGGTCCAGCCCAAACGCCGGGTTGCTCAGGAATGCGATTGCCTCGCAGCTCTGCTCGATGCGCTGCTGCGCTGTCAGGCGGGGCGTCATTGTGCCGCCTCCCGCTCGTCGCAGCGCTTTCCAAGCATGAACTTCTGCTCGTCCAATTCCTGCAGAACTTCCCAATCCTGATCGTCCTTAGCGAGGGCTTCGAGGCGATCGGCCGCGCGCGCGAGAGCGTCGCGAGCGCCTTTGATGAAATCGAACTCAAGAATGATCTGGTCATCCCAGACGGTGATGCGTTCGTGCTTCATCACCCTGCCCTCTGCTCAAGCACAGCGCGGTTCGGCAACGCCTCGCCAAGGCGGCAGAACAGGCAATCAAGCTCGTCCGTATCGAACGCACCCCGGTCATTCACGCGGGACAGCTTGGCGTTCACCTGCTGCTCTGTGCGCGTAATCAGTTCGCGGATTTCCTCAGCAATCTCCGCGTCCTGGCTGACCGCCGCCTGATAGTTGCTCATTGCACCCGGGCGATAATACGGGCTGCGGGTATCGCTGCTCCGAAACTGCATTCCGTCTGGATATGCCATCTTCTTTCTCCATCACTGGAAACACTAGCCGGAAACCCGGCTTGTTCGGCCCCGGCGTACCGGGGTCGCGTCAAGCGGGGTCAGGCGGCGATGAGGGTTTCGGCGCGAAGAATGGCCCGTGCATTGAGTGCCTGACGGGCGACCAAATACTTCCGGTCTGCCCTCGAGAGCGGCGCCCCTTTAATCATCCCGGATGTGAGAACACGATCGAAAGTCTCGGCAAACTCGCGAAGCCTCGGGAGTTGCGACACACTTTTCCGCCAGACTTCGACTTCGGAAGCCAGCTGTTCGATTTTGGATGCGCGCTTTACGGAAGAATCAATCGAGCGGTTTCTGGGCTTGGTATGGCGACCAGTCGAACCGTGTCCGCAGGGGAATGCAGCCTCAAGCTCACACTGACCAGAGGCCGCATTGAGAAGCGCTTTGAGCCGGGCTTCTGCTTTGCCGAGCTTGCTGTTTTCCGGGATGTTGGTTTCGTTTGCCATCTGGCTTCCCCATCAGTGGTGATGGGGGGATTATGATAGGAAACGTCCTATCATGTAAATAAGAAAACTGGCTCAGATAGGATTTTTCTTGTTTTGCCTATTCCGCTAGCCCGACTGTCATTTCCACTGCCATTTGCCAACGACGCGCCCGTTGATATGAACCTCGCTTAAGGCCCGGTCATAGGTGGAATAAGCAGAGTTTATGCTCGATATGCGGATCATGACCGGATCCTGCGTACCAAAGATGACCTCGACCCGCTTCAGCACCAAACCAAGCCCGTCCCACAGAACATAGACGCCCGGCGGGGACGGCAGGACGTGGGAGCGGTCGACGAGCACCCGTTCCCCCGCATTGTAGTCTGGCTCCATGCTGTCGCCGGCCACGCGGATCACAGCGAGGCAATCGGGCCGTTCAGAGAATGCGGCCAGGTACTTGCGCGGGATGGACCACTGATCGACCGGATCCAATCCATTCTCCGCCGAGTCTGAAATCGGAAACGTTCCGTGGCCTGCTGCCGCCGCGATATCATATTCCGGTATCTGGGTCTGGGTGGGGCGCGTGATAGACGGCCTCGCCGCCACATCGACACGAGGTCCCGATTGTGATGACACTTGCAGCGTGGTGTCACCTCGGAAAAGATCCGGACTTACCCCAAATCGGCGGCCCAACGCCTCACGCTCGGGTTCCCCCAGGCTGCGTGGCGACCCTCGTTTGATGAACTGCTGCAGGTAGGCAGCATTCCGCCCAATCGCTTGCGAGACATTGGCAAGGTCGGTGCCGTTGTCCGCAATTAGGGTCAACAGGTTCATACGGGCTTGGTCGAGATTATGCATACCCTATTGTGCCTCGACAAATAGGAAAGATCCAATGTGAAGTTTCCTATTGCAAGATAGGATTCGTCCTACTATCGTCCTATCCATGGTGAAAGATCCTGACCCTATCCTGACCGATGTGGAGGCGTTTATCGCCCGCGTCGGCATGTCCGCCACGGCTTTCGGCTCGTCAGTGAATGGCGACCCTCGCCTTGTCCACGACCTTCGCTGTGGCCGCGAGTTGCGCCGTAAAACGCGTGAGAAAATCACGTCCTTCATGAGCGCCACCAACGGCGAACCAGAGGCCCGCCCATGAGCCTCCTGCACTTTCTCGAAATCATCATCCCCGCCTGCGCTGCCATTCGCCTGCTCGTCTGGGCGTCTGGCGTGACGCGGGCCGAAAGCTCGGAGGAACGGTCATGAGCGCCCCAGCCACCAAGCCGCCGTTCTCCCTGACCGGCACCGTCTCCGCGCTCGATTTGCAGAGCATCGCCGGTCGCCTCGAACGCAAGGGAGGCAAGAAATGAGTGATACGAAGAACTGCGAGTATTGCGGGGCTACGTTCAGCCGTAAGCCGGGTATGCGCCTTTCTAAATGGCCCCCGCGCCGCTTCTGCAGCGTGGCTTGCGGCGCGCACTGTGGAGGCAATGCCACCGGGAGCCGAGTTAAGAAAGAAAGAGCGTCCGGCACGACAAGTATCGACCCGAAGTATGACGATTACTCCCTTGAGGACGTAGTGCGCGATTGTGGCGGCATCGATGCACTCGCGGCGCACTTCGCGATATCGAAGCACGCGATCAGGTATTGGAACCGGGTGCCGACCAGGCGGCAATATGAAATCCGCGATTTATCCGGGATTCCGCTGGCCGTTATCGAGCGTGTCAAGAAATCGGAAGTCGTCGCCGAACAGCCGGCGAGCAAGCCGAAGATCACGCGTATTGAGCCGCTGCCTGCAGGTTCGGCAGAGACCTGGGGCGTGATGATGCCCGGTGTCTCATGGGCCGACGCTCAACGCGACATCGCGCAGATGGGCGGGCGCTGACATGAACAAGGCCCCCTGACCATCAAATGACGACCACGACCCCCACCGCAGCCGCAAACTGCTCGACCAGACGTTGGCGCGTCTGGCCCGTAGCGTGCGGATGCAGCACCGACCAAAGCCGGGCGGCGCGCATGATGTCGAGAGCGATCACGGGCGTATCCAACCGCTGCGTGAACCTTCTCGCATCTGCCTCGACCAGTGGCTTGTCGTGCTCGTGGGTGGTGGTGTCGTCGTCCATGAAAGCCTCAAGAACTGTGGGTCTGCTCCCCAGTGATTGGAGCAATTCATGTCCGTAGTTTCAGAATACTTTTCCGCCGTGGCGGAATTCGATGCGTCTCACGCCACGCCAGAAACCGTGACGGGATATTGCAAGGCAATGGTCCGCACCATGAGCGAGCAGGACGCTCCGTCCGCTCCACTGAAAGAGAAATTCCACCGCCTCGCCCGAGCAACGGGCCTGACGGAAGGACAAGCAAAACGGCTGTTTTACGGCGAGTGGTCGGCAATCCCGGCCCACGTCTTCCTAGCCGTCCAATCTGCCTATCGGCACCACCTCGACCGCGCCAGACGCCGGGCCGAACACCAGGCCGCGCTGTATCGCGATCTATCCGAAAGATGGGACAATGAATGCGCTGGTTCATCCACCGGCAAGCCGCAGAAATCCAGTGGCTTGCCTGCATCCTTCTACAGTCCGCACTCTGTCTGAAATGGGCGTCGGACCGGCTCAACAGTCTTGCGCTTCGCATGATGGCCTGGGCCGACCGGAACGCCGCCAGGTAAGGCGCAACCGGCTGGAAGAAGCGGACGTGATCGGAATCGTCAGGCGATGGGCTGACAGTTTCCCAAGTGAAGCCGCCGCAGCCCGCGCCGCTGGCATCAAGCGCCAGACGCTCCACCAGCAGCGCAACGCCGACAAGCCTCTGTCAGACAGGGTTCTCAAGGCCGCTGGCCTGCGCCGCGTCGTGACCGTGCATTACGAATTTATCGAGGATACCCGCTCATGACCAACGCAACCGATATGACAGGCCTTAACAGCGGCGAGACCATGTTTTTTGATCCTGATGAAGCCGCTGCAAGCCGTGCGCGTCAGGCTGCTGATCCTGAGTCCAAGGTGGGCGGGATTGCCGTGGATCGGCTCCGCTCAGTCATTGAGCGCGTGGAACGTTTGGAAGAAGAAAGGAAGGCGCTCGCCGGGGATATCCGCGATATCTTCGCCGAGGCCAAGAGCACGGGCTTCGACGTAAAAACGATCAAGCAGATCATCGCCCTTCGCAAGAAAGAGCCGAACGAGATCGAGGAGCAGGAAAACCTGCTCGACATCTACCGTCGCGCGCTGGGGATGTGAGCCATGAGGATGCTGAACCTATTTCGCACACCCTACGCCCGCCGCCTAGAAGACGAGATTGGGCGCCCGCGCGTCCTGCTCTGGGAGGCCAAGGCTGAACCTGCCCGCACGCTGGCTCTGATGGCCGCCAAGGATAAGCAGATCGCCACCCTCAAAGCCGCGAACCGCGCCCTGAAACGGGAGCGGGACCGGGCCGGGAGGTTTGCTCATGAGAATTAAAAAGATTGGCGATGCAGCGCTTTACCTTGGCGATTGCCGGGACATGCTTGATGCTCTTTGCAACGCACAATGCACGCTCACTGATCCGCCCTTCGGTATAGCCTATTCTTCGGGCCATGCGACTGACGCCCTATGGTCAGAGCGATCCATCCGGAACGACGAAGACAGCTCGGTGCGCGACCTTATTTTGGCGGCGCTGCCGAAGCCCTGTCTGGCGTTTGGATCTCCGCGAGTTCCTTGCCCCCCAGGAACACGCGCTCGCCTGATTTGGGACAAAGGCCCTGCCCTTGGGATGGGCGCGCTCGATATCCCGTGGAAGCCTTCCTACGAAGAGATATATGTTATCGGATCGGGTTTCGTAGGCTCGCGTGACGAAGGGGCGGTGATTTACTGCCCACCGGTTCAATCCATGGCCAAGAACGGTCGAGTTCACCCCAACGAAAAGCCGGTGCAGCTACTCAGGCGTCTTCTGAGGAAGATGCCAGACGGCACGGTCGCTGATCCTTTCATGGGGAGTGGCTCGACAGGTGTCGCGTGTGTGCTGGCCGGGCGCCCATTCATCGGGTGCGAGATCGACCCGAAGTATTTCGAGATTGCCTGCAAGCGTATCGAAGAGGCCACGCGCCAGTCAGATATGTTCATCCCCACGTCTTCGCCTCCAATGCCGTCAAGCCGAGATATGTTTGAGGGGATGATGCGATGACGCGTGAAATAACCTTCACCCTGGGCGACCCCTTCCCGCTGCTCAACAAGCAGATGCGCAAGCACTATCGGACCCGCCAGCGCGAGAAACTGGCGACTGGGCGCAAGATCGCGTCCCTGCTCGGCGCTGAGCGCCCGTCTGAGCCGTTCCGCAAGGCCGTGGTGCAGATCGTGCGCCATTCGACCGGCACGCCAGACAGGGACGGCCTCTATGGCGGCTGCAAGGATCTGCTCGACTGCCTGACCACGCCTCGCGTCGGTGCGGGCGGCAAGACAATCAACAAATACGGCCTCGGTCTGATCGTGGACGATGCGCCGCAATTCATCGACCTGAGTGTGACGGCGGAACGGTGCAAGCGCGCCGAACAGCGGACAGTCGTGACCATTCGCGAGGTGGTGGGATGAGAGCGTCAGGATACGAACGCCACGCCGACGAGTGGTATGTAGAGCCGCCCTGGGCTGTGGATGCGCTAATAGCCGCCGAGCGGTCATTCATCGGAACTGTGCTCGACCCTTGCTGTGGCGGGGGCAACATCGTGCGTCGGTTGGAGGCTGCAAATGTCAACATCTATGGCGCCGACATCAAGCCGCGATGGGTTCGCGCCGCCGTGGATACCTATCAGGGCTCCCTTGCCGGATACGCTCCTGATTCCGTGGTCAGCAACCCGCCGTATGACCAGGCCCGCGAGTTCATAGACTGCGCGTTGGCTCATACCCGCGACCGCGTTTGCGTGCTGCTGCGTCTCGCCTTCCTCGAAAGCATCAAGCGCCGGGAATGGTTCAAGGCAGTGCCGCTCGCCCGTGTCTGGGTGTCAAGCAAGCGCATGTCGATGCCGCCCGGTGGGTCTGATGTGCCCGCAAAAGGCGGTGCGATTGCTTATGCGTGGTTCGTGTTTGAGCACGGGTATTCGGGGCCACCGGTCATCGGTTTTCTGCCTGATGTGCCCGTGGTTGACGAGGTGGCGGCATGAGCAAGACGAAAACTGACGTCTGGATGCCGGTCTATATTGGCGACTATTTGGCCGACACAATGCGTCTCTCCACGGCGCAACATGGCGCATATTTTTTGCTCATGATGGAGTACTGGAAACAGGGGCCGCTTCCGAACGATCACGATGAGCTTTCGGCTATCGCTAGGGCTGATCGGAGAGTGTGGGATAAATCCATATGGCCGACGCTTAAACGCTTCTTTTCATTGGAAGATGACGGACTTTTCCACCAGAAAAGGGCTGATCGGGAAAGGGCATTTGCAGCGGAGAAAAGCGAAAAACGGTCAGCCGCAGCGCGTGCAAAGTGGGATGCAAGCGCCAAGCAAAAGCCATGCAAAAAGGATGCAAATGCATCTGCAAATGCATCCGATGTGGATATGCAAAACGGCGTGCAAAACTCCTGCAAACAGCATGATACGTGCGCATCACGCGCGGGCGCGTCACCTTCACCTTCACAGTATAATACACCTTCACTTCGTTCAGGTGACGCGGCTTCGCCCGTCGCTGAAGCGCAGGCTGTCGCTGTCATCCCCCCTGATCCTCCGATCGACGCCAGAACCGCGCTTTTCCGAACTGGCGTGACGACTGTGCAGGCCATGACCGGAATACCGGGGCCAAAGGTCCGAACGCTGATCGGGAAATGGCTGAAGGACTGTGGCGACGATTGCGCGATGCTGAACGAGATCATCGCCCATGCAGCCGACACGCGACCCGCTGAGCCGCAAGCATTCATCGCTGGGGCGATCCGCCACCGCACCGCGAGCGACTTCCGCCAACTGGAAACGAACTGGGGGCTCGATGACGTCGATCTCGACGCCGCGCTCCGAGACCACGAAAGGGCCTTGGGCCTATGAGCGAACTGATTGCAACCGATCGCCCGCAAGCAGCGAAGGCCATTGCGACGTGGCTTACCCGCCTCGCCCGCATGGTCCGGCATCAAGGCCAGATGACACCGCAGGAGCGCGGGGCCATGGTGGCGGAATACGCCGAAATGCTTCTCCGCACCGATCTGCCGGACGCTGCTTTCAACTTCGATGCGCTGCACTACGTCGCAGAGGGCTGCGAGTGGTGGCCTGCGTTCTCGGTCCTTGCGTCGAAGCTCCAAGAACACTGGGCAATCAAGCGCGTGCAGATGGAGAACCGGCAGCATCTGCGCATTGCCGGACCGGGTGACAGCGCGCCCATTTCCCCGAGCGACGAGAACTGGATGCGGTTCTGGCGGCGGAACGAGGATATGGGCTGGACGCAGGGCGATGAGAAGATCGCCGATGAGCGCGCCAAGGTCGCTCGCAAGCGGAACGGCCTGAGCATGATCCGGCGCTATGCCCCCGATGCCTATCAGCGCATCACGGGCAAGCTGGCCGAGGATCGCGGCACCGGGCAGGACTGGCACGATGCGCGACAACTCACGAGCACGCTCCGGGCTTTGCGAGACCATCCGTTCAAAGCCGTCATGCTTCGGGCCATCCAGGCAGCAGTGAAGAACCGGGCTCCTGAGCATCTTGGCCTCGTGCAAGACGCGATTGCGAGCGCCGGAATGGCTGCCAATCCCGAGCCTCCCAGACAGAGGGCCAGCGCATGAAAAACCAGCAAAACCGGGCGATTTCGGTACAAACGGGACTCGCGGTGTGGTACTGTCGGGCATGAGCGAAACGACGAAACGGGCGATCCCCACGGACCTCGGCACGCGATGGGCCGAACGAGTGGACGCAACGCACCTGATCGCCAAGCCCGTGCCCTATCATGCCGCGAGAGCCAATTTGCGGACCGCTGAGGGCGGCGCAGAGCGTGATACGACAAACTTCACCAATGGAAATTGGAGGGGGCTGTGCGGTGCGGGAATTGGCTCTAACGACATTGGCACTTCGCGCCATTATGACGGCGTATCCTCACGCAATCGGTTGATGGCGGTTGCGGAGCTTATCGGAACCTGATTTCCGTCTGGCGTTGGTAATCTCGAAGCCAGAGCCAGTTACTGCGGGCCTTCGGGCTTGCTAACGGCACCAAGGCCCTCATGTTCCACCGGAGACTCGCCATTGAATGATCGACAATCGATGTAATTTCTGATTACACTCTCCGAAATATGAAGTACAGTGCAAAAATCCAACCTGTACACTCCTCCAAGATAACTTCTATATTTCACTGAACTTATTATAGCGACATCGTATTCTTTGTTTCTATTTAAATGAAACATTTTTTCATTATTTAGAGAAAATGAAGTGATTTCCTCGCCATGTCCGTGCGGCATAATTTCGGTCCGGGAATGGTTCTGAAAAGTTTCGCATGAATGGGGTTGATCTCGAAGCTCAGAGAAACCACCGAAAACTGCTTTTTCGCACCGGGCCTCTAAGACTGCCGGGGTGTTGCCATAATTCGTGTATTCAACAACAAGCCTCGGTGGATCGAGACGTAACATATCTTGCACAACTTTCATCGCCAAATACGGTCGTTGCGACGAGAGAAAGGTTAGCTTGGCTGTCTGAGAACTATTTAGCGACGCCTCCGCAGATCTTGAGCTATTGCGGGCCGACCAAAAAGACCAAAGACAAGTCAATATCGTTATCGCTAAACTGCCAACCGCGATTCGACGCGTGATTATTTCGTGACGTGTACTCCGCACGACACTTTCGTTCGGACTGTATTTTTTATCTCGTTCATTTTTCTTTCTCATCAGCAAATTTCCCCTTCCCTGTTGACCGAGACAACCCCGATTGCCGTTCTCGTCTTACTGCGCGTACATAATTAAGGGTCAGCATTTCTCACGTTAAAATCGCGATAATATCACCAAAAATGTTAAATTGAAACGTTTCGTTAATCAGCGAGAAGCGCACTGCCCTTCCCATGTCAAAGGGGCGTCGAATGCGCGCGCACCAATTTTCCACCGCAATGATACTCACCCTTTGTTTGTGCTCTTGTCACAGAAAGCCTGAACACACCGCGGACCTGAGCCTGAAAAGCGTCAACTGAACCGCCCCGGGATTGGCGGAGACCTATTCACCTGAGAAGAAGGTCTGATGAGCAATTCTGTGAAGAAGTTTTCGCCTGAGGTTCGT
>Ga0157362_1000047_pt1 | contig 33785 bp, 29 predicted proteins | sample AttlaeALBM3_FD_111480 | JGI IMG/M metagenome (GOLD analysis project Ga0157362, IMG submission 111480) | Fungus gardens microbial communities from leaf cutter ant in Ribeirão Preto, State of São Paulo, Brazil - Atta laevigata ALBM3 | ecosystem: Host-associated > Fungi > Mycelium > Unclassified ... | reverse complement strand
TACAACGGCCAAGGCTCTTTCACCCAACCGGATTTCACACCGCAATGTCTCTCCGCCAAGCAAAGCGGTGCCCAGGCCTTTGTGCCGGTTCTCGACGCGCCTGGGGCCAACCGATTTGCCCGGGACTGCAAGAAGGTGGGGTACACGCCGCAATTTATGATTTATGCGCTCGGCATCGGCAACGAGAAACAATTCTTCGGAGTAGCTGAATTGGGTAATGCCTACGTCCCGCTCAACAGTTTCCCGTGGATGGCGGGGACGCAGGCGTTCCCGGGCAACGCCGCCATGCAGTACTTCCAGAAGATGGTGGCTCGCTACTATCCAGGCTTCCACAGCGGTGGTGCGGCGAGTCTTGGTTGGCAGTCCGGCGCCCTGCTCGTGGCGGCGGCGACGGCGAGCTCATCCATTTCTCCTTCTAAACCGGTAACCACAGCGAACCTGCTCGACGGTCTCTGGCAGTTCAAGGGTCAGGAGTGGACGACGCTCGGTGGGCTCGCCCCGCCCCTGGCTTTCGACAAGGGCAAGACGCCGGTGGTGCCATATTGCGTATTCAGTGCGACTTCGAATAAGGACAACACTGGGTGGGCCAAGGTTGACACCGCGATCAAGTGCGCCGACTTCCGCGTACCCAGTGACCCGCAGGCAAGCGCGAGTAAACCGGCGGTGCCAAAGTGAGACCGACAAGTAATAGGCCTTCTCGCGAGCGCGTGACATCTCGGAAGGAATAGGATCATGGATTCCCATCTCGAGTCGGTGGCGTCGTGAGAGCGTCGCGTTGGGCTTACGCCCTGCTGTCCATAGCAGCCGCGGGAGCGACCATCGCCGCGGGAACGACGGTCCTCGCCACGACCGCCGTGGCCGGGGTGCGGGCGTCGCAACCGCTGACCCCGTCCCGATGGGAGGCGTCATCGCAAGGCGATTCGATGTATTTCGAATTGGATGGCAAGGGGATCCCGATCTCGCCCACCAACTCGGCGGGCTCACTGACCACGCACAGTTTTGCGGACGACACCGGCGCCACGAACGCCTTCGCCGCGGCGCCATACTGGGGAAACGCCACCGAGCACGCGCCCGGCACGATAAACGGTGTGCTGAACAGTGACGGCTTCGGGTCCGTCCAGTTTCCGTTCACGCATCTCCCGCAGTACATCGAACTGTCCGCGCCTGGTCAGCACCAGCAGGAGGACGGCGGCTACTACCGCATCGCCGCAACCACGCGCAACAACCTTGCGGAGGCTAATGGGGAGCGGGGCGCCCCGGAGGCTATCCCTGCGCCCAACCGGCAGGAGACCTCCCACGCCGGCGTCGAGAGGAAGGACGACGGCACGATCGTGTCCAAAGCCGGGGGATCGGCCGCAGGTTTTGTGATGGGCGACCTCCAGGTCGGCGAGTCGATCGTCAGTGCGGTGGCCACGGACCGCATCGGCGATGCAAAACCGCAGATCGAGGGCCATTCGTCCGGCTGGTTCTCGATCGGCGGACAGCGGTTCGGGTTCGATGCGGACAAGGGATTCTCTTATGCCGGTCACGAGATGAGCCAGGAAGAGGCGCTCGGGTCGGCCAACGCGGCACTCAATGCGATCGGTGTGAAGTTGGACGTCCTACGGGGCCAGAGCACCGTTGACGAGGTCAGCGGTACCACCAACTACGTCATCGGCGGCCTGAGGATCACCACGACGCAGGTCATACCCAGGACCGGCGAGGTCAAGCTGGTCTACGTCCTGGGGCGCGCCGAGATCACTACCGTCAACCAGGCGCTCTCCTTCGGCAGTGAGGCGAGTTCGATCAAGCCGGGCGTCGCGGCGTCGCTGCACAGTGCGGCCCCGCTGCGGCCGAGCGCGCCGAACAAGGTGTCGGCGACCCGCAGGACCCAGCAGTGGTAGGCGCCGCCCCTCAGACCGACGACAACGCTCACCCGGCCGGGCGGGCCGGTCGGCAGGTTCCAAGCGTTGCCCCGCCTGACACGGCTACGTAGTCGATACGGGGTGGTGGTCTCGTAGTCGCTGCGGATGCCGGCTCTACTCGTGCCGGGAACAATGACGAACCTGGATTCCGCGAACGACGGCAGCGCTTGGGGTAGACCATGCTATTTGACACAGTCATTAGGGGTGGGCTGGTCGTCGACGGGACCAGGGCTCCTCGAATACGCGCCGATCTCGGCATCAAAGACGGCCGGGTGGCGAAGATTGGTCGACTGGCGGCGGACTCGGCCGAACGAGTCATCGACGCAGACGGTTGCATCGTCGCCCCCGGTTTCGTCGACCTGCACACTCATTACGACGCCCAGATCTTCTGGGATCCATACTGCACTTTGTCGGGATGGCACGGCGTCACCTCGGTGGTGATCGGTAACTGCGGATTCGGTTTCGCCCCCATGCGACCGGAGATGCGCGAACGGATGATGCTCTCCATGACCCGGGTGGAGGCCATCCCGTTGGCGTCGATGGAAGCCGGCCTCCCGTGGACGTGGGAGACCTATCCGGAGTTTCTTGGCGTCGTGGAGCAGCTGCCCAAGGGCGTGAACGTGCTGCCCTATGTGCCCCTCGGACCGTTGCTGGTGTGGGTGCTCGGGCTGGAAGCGGCGAAGTCCGGCCGGCGCGCGACGCCGGAAGAACTGGCGGAGCTGAAGCGGCTGTTGCACGAGGCCATGGACGCCGGCGGCTGTGGATGGTCCGCGCAGCGGCTTCCGCCGTACGGCGGGATGGCAAATCAACGTGACTTCGACGGCTCGCCCATGCCGACCGACTGTCTTCCCGACGAAACCGCCCTGGCGTTGGCCGGTGTCCTGGCCGAGCGCAACGAGGGCTTCATACAGATGACCTACGTCAGTGGGGATCCCAAGCACGACCTCGAACATTTCGAGGAGTTGGCAACGGTTTCCGGTCGCCCGATCCTCTACAACAACGTGGTCGGCCACGACCGCTATCCCCACCGCCACCGCAAGCAGATCCAGTGGCTCGAGTCCTGTCGGGAACGGGGGATACCGGTCTACGGTCAGGCCGTTTCGACCGGGGCAGGCTTCACGTTCGAGCTGGAGGGCTGGAATCTCTTCGACGACTCCGAGGCGTGGATGGAGGCCACCACCGGCAGCCACGACGAGAAGCTCTTCAAGCTGGGTGATCCGGCCCGGCGGGCGAAGCTTCGGGAGGAGAGCAAGGCGGTTGAGGCCGGCGCCGTCATCCAGTCGTTCGGCGGAATCGCCGTGGTCGGCGTGAACAAGCCGGAGCTGAAGAAGTACCTGAACATGACGTTGGACGATGTCGCCGCCGAGGAGAACAAGCACCCGGTCGACGCCATGCTCGACATCGGCGTGGAAGACGACCTGCAGGCAGTGTTCTACGCCCAGAGCTCGGCCAGCGATTACAGTGTTCTTCGCGAGATCGTCGAATATCCATACTCACTGTTGGGCGTCTCCGACGGGGGTGCCCACACCAAGTATTTCACGGCCGGCCGATATCCGACCGAGACCCTGATCCGCGACGTCCGCGAGAACCCCACCCTGACGCTCGAAGAGGCGCACTGGCGATTGTCGGCCTTCCCCGCCCACTGCGCCGGTTTCCGGGACCGGGGCACCTTGCGGGAGGGCGCACCGGCCGACATTCTCGTCTACAACTTGGACGAGCTTGCCATCACCGACTTGGAGGTCGTCCACGACTTCCCCGGCGGCGAGTGGCGGCGGATCCAACGCGCCATCGGCTATCACGCCATCATCGTCAACGGCGAGCCGACTTTCATCGACGGCAAACCGACCGGTGCCCTGCCGGGCCTTCTGCTGCGGCACGGTGGCGCCGCCACCACGGCGCAGGAACAAGCCGCGGCGAGCGTCGGAACACCAATGTGACGCCTCGGTTGGGTTTCCGTCTGAAGGAGGGAACCTGGGAGGAAGCCGAAGCATGCGTCGGCAGCGAGCTGGCACGCGTGACCGGGGCGGACGATGTTACTGTCGCGGACATCCGACGACGCCTAGAGGTACTGGCGTGGGACTGCCCACTCCACTACAGCGAGAAGGTCGCTCAACAACACGGTTACCGAACGCTCGTGGCACCGGCCACGATGTTGATGAGCTGGTCGGTTCCCGCCTATTGGCGGCCCGGTCAGCCGAGACCTCGCATGGATGAACCCGCCCTGGTAGCACCTCTGGCCGTGTGCAATATCCCTGCCCCGGGCCAATACATGTTCGCAACCCGCTCGGAGACGGAGTACTTCGAGCCGGTTTATCCGGGTGACCGGATCACGGCGACCTCAATCCTTCGTGAGCTGACCAGAAAGACGCTCGTGGTCGGGGATGGCGCCTTCTTCGTTGTCGAAACCACCTACACCAAACAGTCCGGGGAAGCCGCCGGCGTCGAGCTCATGACGTTCTTCCGTTACAGTGCGCCCGGGCCGGACGACCGTCCACGGGCCCGGCGTGAATCCACGCGGTCCGACCCGCGCGACGGACGGGCGGCGCCGCAGGCGTCGTTCGTGCTTCCGCTCACGATCCAGCGACTGGTCATGGAGGCGGCCGTCAATCGCGACTTCGCGCCGATCCACTTCGATTGCGACTTCGCCCGGGCCACCGGGGCCCCCGGGCCGTATGCGAACACCATGCTCCTGCAGGCGATGTTCGAGGCCATCATCCGCAACTGGATGGGTCCTGGCGGTCGGCTTCGCACGCTCGCCTTCGACATGCGTTCGTTCGCCACCGCCGGGACCACCTTGACCGCTCACCTGGAGGCGCCCACCGATCATTCCGAGGGGCAGCGGGATCTCGTCACCGTAGGGGTCTCGATCGGGGCCGCCGAGAAGCCGGCAGCGATCGGCACCGCGACGGTGTTGACCGGTGGCGAACGTGAACGCCCATGAATACGTTCTTGAACTACCTCGTCCCCGGCCTTACGAACGGCTCCACCTACGCGATCATCGCCCTCGGCCTCGTCCTGACGTACAAGACCACGGGGGTCCTCAACTTCGCGCATGGGGGATTCGCCGCAGCCGGGGCGTATCTGTTTTACCAGGTCCGCGTTAACAACGATTTGCCCTGGTTCTGGGCCATGCTGATCGCGCTGACGCTGGTCGGGGTCGGCGGCGGTTTGCTGATGGCGGGGTTGGGCGCCCTGCTGCAAGAGGTCCCGGACGTCTTGGTGGTTGCCGCGACTGTCGGCCTACTGGTGTTCCTGCAATCGCTAATGACGGCAATTTACGGTAGATCGACCATTCTGTTCGATGCCTACTTGCCACAGGATGTCGTGTTCACCGCCGGCGATGTGCGTGTCGCCTACGACGACCTCATCAAGATCGGTTTTGCGATCGTTTCGGGAATCGCTCTGGCACTGGTCTTCGGCAAGACCCGTACCGGCAAGGAAACTGCTGCCGTGGTGGACGACCCGCATCTGCTGAGTCTTCATCGAGTCAATCCTTTCGTTGTGCGGTGTCGAGCTTGGGTCCTGGGGATCAGCTTCTCCGCCCTCGCAGGGATGTTCCTGGCGCCCGTGCTGGGTATCTCGGCCGACACGATGGTGCTTCTGGTTATCGCCGCCTACGGCGCCGCGGCGGTGGGCCTGTTCAAGAACCTGCCACTCACCATCGTCGGGGCATTCACGATCGGTATCCTCGTCGCTTACTTGCCGTCGCAGACTAGTGGGTCATCCCACCATTTCATTGCCACGCTTCCGCAACAGATTCCGTTCATCGTGTTGTTCGGGGTGTTCCTGGTCACCCCCCGACGGTTCCTGCAGGAACTTGGCGTGCGCAGGGTCCATCCGCTCCGTCCGATCCGGGAGTTCGCGCCTAGGGTCAACGCGGCGGGCCTCACCGGGTTGACCGTTTTCCTCGCCACGGCGCCGTTCTGGGTGTCGGACGCCGACATCAACCAGTGGGCATCCGGCCTGGGGTACGCGATCGTATTCGCTGCCCTGAGTTTGTTGGTGTGGATTTCGGGGCAGGTGTCGCTGGCGTCGATGGCCTTCGCGGCGATCGGTGCTGCAACCACCGGACACATGCTCGGCCACGGCTTGTCGTGGCCGGTTGCGGTGCTCATCGGCGCGCTGGCGACGCTGCCGTTCGGGATTGTTATCGCGATCCCCTCGATTCGATTGGCGGGGGTCTATGTCGCGGTGGCCACCTTCGGCTTCGGCATCGTCATCCAGGAAGTCGTCTACCCCATGAGTGCATTCTTCGGTGAGATTCAGCGGAGGGTCGACGTTCCACGGCCGGTGATCCTCGGGATCGACTTCACCAGCAACAACGCCTACTACTTTCTGGCCCTGGTCACGCTGGGGTTGGTGTTGTCGCTGATTCTCGCAATTCGCCGCAGTCGTTTGAGCCTCCTGCTCCGAGCGATGTCCTCATCCCCGAACGCGGTCGAGGTACACGGGGCCAACGTCACCCTGATGAAGGTCACCGTGTTCTGCATCTCCGCGGCGCTCTTCGCCGTCGGCGGGGCGACGATCGCGGGCGTGCCCCAGTCGGCCAGTGGGACGATCCAAGGCTCATACAACTACACGGTCTCGCTCGTACTGATCGCTGTGCTGACCGTCACTGGGCGCCGTCCGGTGCTCTCCCCCATTATCGCCGCGGCGCTCTACCAGGTCATCCGGGTGTACCCGCCCTTCGACACCAAGACATTCATCGACTATCAGGGCGTGATTTTCGGAGTCGCCGCCGTCATCATCGCGATCCTGCCCGCGACAGACTTCGGAAAAACTGCGCACGGCAAACGGCAGATGGGCGGGCGAGGGGGCGGCGAAGCAAGGCCGGAGGGCCGCATGCGCCGGAAAGACCTGACCCGACAGGGTGCTCCGGCGGTTGTGCCGGCACCTGATGCCGTTCACCGCTAAGAGGGTGTCTCACGTGGCGAGCTGTTCCCTCGCCACGTCCGTGCATGGCTGGGGTGGTTCTCTGCGCGGTCCTACTGCGGCGCGGCCACGTGAGACACCCTCTAAACCAGGCCGGAATCTCGGGCCAGGCGGGCGAGTTCCGCCCGCGAACGAACGCCGAGCTTCTGTTGGACGTTCGCTCGGTGAGTCTCGATGGTTCGCACCGACAGTCCCAGTTTCTCGGCCATTTCGGGGTTCGTGAACCCGACGGCGAGCAGCCGAAGAACCTCCAACTCCCGTGGCGACAGCTCCGGAAACTGGCCCCCGACACCGGACGGGGCTGCCTTGTGGTTGAGCAGGGCCGCGCCGAGGTTGGGATGAACGTAGGTGTCGCCGGAGGCCACAGTCCGCAACGCCGCCACGAGCTCAACATCGGCTGCCTTCTTGACGACGTATCCCGCCGCGCCGGCGGCGAAGGCCTCCCTCAGGTACGCCACATCGTCGTGCATCGTCAGGACCAGGACGTGAGTCCGCGGGTGCTCGGCCCGTATGCGTCGCGTCGCAGAAATGCCATCGTCGCCCGGTAGCGACAGGTCCATGACCACAACATCGGGACGAGTCGTTCCAACGAGCCTGATGGCGTCCTCGGCGGTGGCGGCTTCGCCGACCACATCGAACCCCGGCTCGTCCTCGAGCAGCCGACGCAACCCGGCCCGAACCACGGTGTGGTCGTCACACAGGACGATGCGGATAAGAGTCTCAGACAATGGGAACCTCGAGCACGATCGTTGCGCCGTCCCCCACCGCCGACACGATCATGAGTGTGCCACCCACGAGCTGCGCCCGCTCGGTCATTCCCCGCAGACCGAGGTGCCCCGTCTCGATGGCGGCAGGATCGAACCCCACTCCGTCATCTTCCACCACGATGCGCATGCGCTCTTCCGATCGAGTGGCCACGACGCTGCAGGTGGAGGCCCCGGAGTGACGAACGGCGTTCGTCAGGGCCTCTTGGACCACCCGGTAGGCGGTTGTCTCCACATCCGGGTGCAGGCGGCATCCCGGGCCAAGTTGGCCTGCTTCCAGATGCACCGTGACCCCGTTGTGGGCGGTCACCTCAAGGGCGAGTCTTTGGAGCGCGTCCACCAACCCCAAGTCGTCGAGGATGGTTGGGCGCAGCTCGAATGCCAGCCGTTGCACGTCGCCCAGGGCGTCATCTGCGACCTTGCGCAGCTGCCCGATGCGGGTAAGCAGTTGGTTCGCGTCGAAGGGCCGATCCCTTATCGCACCCTCCAACGAACGGACATCGAGGAGGAACGAGGTGAGCGCTTGGCCGACCTCGTCGTGCAGGTCGCGCGCGACCCTCGCGCGCTCAGCCTCCTGTGCGGCGACGACGGCGACCCGTGCCTCTTGACGGATCACCTCCCGCTCGAACGCCGCCCCGGCCAGGTGCGCGATGAACTCGGCGAGCCGTTCTTCGTCCTCACCGAAGAGGTTTTCCAGACCGAAGTGGTAGGCAAGGAAATAGCCGACCACCTCGCCGCGGCCGAGAATGGGAGCGCAGAGGGCAGACTTCACGCCGGCGAGGACGAGGCTGTCGACGATGTCCGCATCGTCAGCGCGCAACCCGCCGAGCGCCACCGGGCGCTGGCATTCGATGGCCCGTTGGACAAGCAACTTTCGCCAAGGTTGCCCCGCCGGGAAACCTGGCTCGGAGTCTTCGGCGTGGCTGCCGTCGGTCCGTGCCACTTCGCACCGGTCAGCGCGTAACAGCATGAGCGCAGTCTCTCGAACTGCCGCGGCAATCTCCTCAGCAGAACCCGCCGAGATCAGCCGTGCGCCCGCGTCGAGGAGCGTGGCAAACCGCTCGGCCAGTGCGACCGAGGTGGGACGAGCAGGTGGCTGGAACGGGTTCAACGGTGAGGGCCGGCCGGAGTTTTCGTCCTGCCAATCGTGCTGCTTCGAGGACATCAGCAGCCGCTGGCGGGCGTTCTCGGTCAGTTCCGCTCCCGCCCGATGCCGGGTCGCGACGCGGTCGCTCCAATCGAGCAGCAACTGGGCCCGGCGATACCGCCCGCACCGCGCCGCGCTGGCGGCGACCTCTCGCAGGGAATGCGGGAGATCGTTGGGGTAGAAGATCGCGTATCGCAGGCTCCGACGCGCCGCCCGCCTGGCTTGCCGGAAAACCCGTCGGCCCTCCTTCCCACCAGCCGACGTCCGCTGCCCGGACATCTGGCGTTCGGCTGCCTCGCGCGAGAGGGTCGCCAACCAGGGAAAGACCCCGACGAAATAGAGGATCCTGGCCCCGGACCGTTCCACGAGCGTCACGGCCTCCTCGAGCACGGCGAGTGCCTCATCCGGCCGCCCTGTCGCGCGGAGTTCAAGCGACCTTGCCTGCAGCGCCGCGGCCCGGGTGTGCAGGTCGGCACCGGCGTCTCGCAGCGTGGCCTCCACCAACTCAGGTCTCAGGTACCCACCCGCCACCTTGGCCTGGACCAGCAGTGACTCGGCTTGGGCGAGCACGTCTCCGATTTCTGCCGCGGCCTTGTACACCGACGACGCAGCCTCGGCGGCCTCGTGAAGGCGACCCATCCGGCACAGGCATAGTGCCCGGTTCCAGGCGGCAAAGTTCAGCTCCCAAGGGTCTCCTGCTTGTTCCAACAGCTGGACGGCGCGCCCGAAATGCTCCGCGGCCTCGGAATAGCGTCGGGCCGCGTACAGCACGCAGCCACGCATGCTCAGCGCCTGCGCCTCACCCCAGAGATTCCCGCGTTCGTGGTGGAGGGCAACGCCGCGATCGGCGTAGTTCAACCCATATCGCCAGAGGAAGGGGAAGGTCAGCGCCACGCCGGCACCGTGGATGGCATAGCTGTGCGCCAGCTCGCCGCTGTTGGCACTTCCCCTTTCCGCAACGTTGAGGTGACGCAGCATTACCCACACCGCCGCGGACCTGCGCCGCTTGAACGACCAGGCGTACTGGAGTCGGGCCAGAAGGCGCGCGGTTAGTTGGTGCTTTTCGTCTGAGCCGGCCCGGCGCCGCCGCAGCCCGAGCACGATGACGCCGCGCAGCCCAAGTTCCCGGGCCAGGCGATGGGTCAGGGACAACCCGCCATCGGGGACTCGCTCACCCAGGAGCCGAAGGGCGACTTCGATTCGGTCTGCCGCGGCGTCGACATCGTCACACTTGAATGCGAGCTCGCCGAGCTGACCCTCCAGGCGCGCGGCACTGACCTTGTCGGTAGCAAGTGACCGGGCGAATCGCAATCGCTCTTCGGCCTCGGGGTATCGGCCACGCAACATCAGTACCTGCCCAAGGGCCTCCGCGACCTCCTGACGTGTGGCCCGATCCGCTCGCTCCGTACCGCGCTCTGCGATGCGGTACTGGACCTCGGCCACCTCCAGTCCGTGACGAGAGCGGGCGAGTTTTCCGGCCGCAAGCGCGTATTCCGCTGCCCGTTCGGACTCCCCGGCGGCGTCGAAGTGGTAGGCGAGGTCCAAGGCCCGGGCCGGCTCGGTGCGCTCGATCTCCAGCGCAGCGCGGAGGTGCAAACGGGTCAGGTCGACCGGATCGAGGCTACTCAGCAGAACCTCTCGCAGGCGGTCGTGGACGAACATGTACCGCTCCGAGGCCGCGCTCCACACGATGTGCCTGGTGCATGCCTGGGTGAGCGCGTCAGCGGTCTCGGTGTCGCTGAGTCCGGCGAGGGAGCGGGCAAGACGAACGTCGAACTCTCGCCCGAGCACGGCCGCGGCATCGAGCAGACGACGCGTCGGCTGCGCGAGCAGACCGATGCGACCGGCGAGGATCGCCGCTGCTTCGCGGGATGCCTGCCACGCCACCGGTTCCGATCCCAGCAGCCAGCGGCGACCGTCGCTCCTCAACGCGCCCGCCTCGATGAGCCCGAGCAATACCGCGGACGCCATGAAGGGGTTCCCGTCGGAAAGCTTCACCACCGTGTCCACGGCCTCAGTCGGGATCGTGCCGGCCATGGACTCCACCACCTTCGCGGTCTCCTCCGGTGCGAGGGGTCGCAAGGCGATGCGGAAAGCATCGCGCGGCATCCACTGCGGATATCCGTCGCGGAACTCCTCGGGACGCACGGCCGCGACCATCATCACGTGGCGCCGTTTCTCGCCCTCGCCGGGAGCGTGGACAGTCCACTCGCAGAGCACGCGGGCGGTCAGCTCGTCGACCCAATGCGCGTCGTCGAGGACGACCACGGCGGGCTTCCGGGGCGACCCGAGCGCGTCGAGGAGGCGGACCAGGGCGATGACGCTTCGCGCCTGACCGAACGACTCCGGCCCGGTGACGTTGCTCCCCTCGGGCAGGGCGAGGATCTCCCGTAGCTCGGGCACTACCTCGCACAGGGCACCGCGGCCGTCGCCCACGCTGTCCGTCAGCCGCTCCGTCATGGCGGGGCTCCGCCGCGCGGCCGCGAGAAGATCGGTCACGACGCCGCTGAGGATCTGCAGTGGGCGCGGCGCGACTCGCTGCACGCCGTACCCTCGAAATACCGCTGCGCCGGTTGCGGCCGCTCGTTGGCAGAACTCATCCAGGAGACGAGACTTTCCGCCTCCGGAGCAGGCTTCCAGCACAACCAACCCGCCGCTGCCCGCGACGGCCTCCGCCAGATGGTGATCCAAGAGCGCCAGTTCGTCCTCGCGACCGATCAGCGCCGGTTGAGCGATAGTTGCGCGCTGGTCGGCAGCCCCCACCACGATGCTGGGGTCCTGGACACCTTGTTGCAGTCCGTGGACGACCGCGTCGAGATCGGTCAAGGCAGCGGTAGCGGACCGGTAGCGCTGGCGAGCATCGGGGTGCAGCAGGCGTTGCACGATCTGGTCCAGTGCCCTGGGGACCGGTACGCCGAGGCTCCGCACGGATGGCGGAGGCGTCGACAACTGCTTACGCAGCAGGTCACGCATGCTCGCCGAGGCGAAGGGCGAATGGCCGACAAGGCATTCGAAGAGCACGGCGCCCAGCGAGTACAGATCGGCCCGCTCGTCAACCTCTTGATTCAGGGCGCCCGCCAGCTCCGGCGCCATGTAGTGGGCGAAACCAGTCGGCTGCGCAGGGATCGACGTCGCCACGGTCGTACCTCGGAGGTTTCCGAAGTCGATGAGGGTTGCCTGGCCGTGCTTGGTGTCACTCAGCACGATGTTGGACGGTTTCACGTTCGCGTGCAGGATGCCCCGGGCATGAACCGACTTCAACGCCTTCAGCAAGCAACCGGCGACGGTGAGCGACTCCGGTACCGACAGCGGGCCTTCAGCCAGCCGCTGCTCAAGCGTCGGGCCGGGCACGAAGGGCATCACAACGTAGAGCCGATCCTCGGTGTATCCCACGTCGAGCAACGGGGCGAACCACTGCTCGTCGTGCGCGCGCGGGGTCCTGGCCCGCTGCTCGAGGCGGCTGCTCAACTCAGGAGGGACCAACCCGGCCGGGGCGGTCTTGATCACCACCTCCATGCCGGTGGCGACCTCCACAGCAAATGTTGTCTCGACACCCTCGGATCGCCTGATCAGCCGGACGAACCGGTACTGCCCGCGGATTTCGCGGATTTCGGAGGCGAAGATGCTGGGTTCGGGGACGTCGGTCTGAAGCTCAGGACCTCGGTTGGCCTCCCAGCCGTGCGGGGCCACGCCCACACACTACAACTGCGAGTGGCCCAAGACGTGCCTCGCCGTTGGCCCCCGGTAGCCGAGAGTAGTGAACGAGTGCACGTAGTGCAGGTTCTCCCGTAGGACACCGGAAAGGATCTGCCGAAGGCGCACAAGTCAACGGGTGGGCCGCCGGGGGATCGAACCCCGAACCCGCGGATTAAAAGTGGGCAGACACCGATCGGCTGCCGTGTCTGCGCAGGTCAGCCGTGGCAGCGGCGGTGTCTGTGGTGCCGGCCACCGGATGCAGTTGATTGCCGGAGCTGACGCGTCGAGCGATCGCCTGGACGATCACTCGCCATGAAGTCCTGAGGCTGAGAGGTCGCTCGACCTCGGTCCAGTGCGGTATGGCCCTCACCGTTCCAGAGCCGCCAGCCCCGCGTCGACGAGGTCCGGTACCGCCTCGGCCGCGCGATGCGCGTTGCGGCCGGCGTCGGCGCCCTGCAGCGCCCGGTGGGCGATGCCCTCGGCGATCACGGCTAGCTTGAGGTGCGCGAGGCCGAGGTAGAACGACCAAGAGTCCAGGTCCCGCCCGGAGGCCTTCGCGTACGCGTGCGCCAAGTCGTCCGGTGACGGCAGACGCGGGCTGGTCCAGGCCGCGGGCAACCCGAGGATCACGTCGAGCGCAGCATGCCGGTACACGCACATCAGCGCGACGTCGGTCAGCGGATCGCCCAGCGTCGAGAGCTCCCAGTCCACGACCGCCCGCACGATCGTCGGGTCGTCCCGGTGCAGGATCGCGTTGTCGAGCCGGAAGTCGCCGTGCAAGACGGCCGGGTCGGGAGAGCGCGGCACGTCGGCCGCGAGACGCTCGTGCAGCCGCTCCACGTCGGGCAGGTCCCGCGTCCGGACGGCGTCCCACTGGCGCCGCCACAGCGCAACCTGGCGCTCCAGGAATCCCGCGGGCCGGCCGAACTCCGCGAGGCCGACGGAGGCGGGATCGACCGCGTGCAACGACACCAGCACCTCGATCAGGGTCTGCGTCACCGCGGCAACCTGATCATCCGTCATATTGCCGAGCTCGTCGCGGTCGCGCAGCACGGTGCCGTCGATCCAGGTGGTGACCGTGAACGGGGCGCCCAGCACCGCGTCGTCCTCGCACAGCAGCAGCGGCGGCGCCACGGGGACGTCGGTGCGGGACAGACTCGCGGTGACCCGGAACTCCCGACCGACGTCGTGGGCCGACGCGGTACGGCCCGCCGCCGGTGGTCGTCGGACGGCCCAACGGGTGACCCCGTCGGTGACCGCGTAGGTCAGGTTGGACCGGCCACCGGCGATGAGTGTCGACTGCAGGGCGCCCACCACGGGGATGTCGTGCTCGCGCAGGTACCGCTCCAACGCCGCCAGCTCGAGGGTCACGAGGCCGCCTTCCGGTGCGCGGACACTACTCGGCGTGCGATCGCCATCCGGTGCACCTCCGACGGGCCGTCGTAGACCCGGAATGGTCGCACCTCACGGGCGATCCGCGCGATCGGCAGGTCGGCGCTCATGCCCTGTCCGCCGCAGAGCTGCATCGCCCTGTCGGTCACCCGCCCGATCGCCTCGGCCCCGAACGTCTTCGCGATGGAGGTCTCCTGAGCTGCCTCCCGACCCGCGTCCAGCTGGACGCACGCGTGGTGCAGCAGAGCACGCGTGGCCGCCAGGTCGATCTCGTTGTCGGCGATCATCTGCTGCGCCATCCCGAGGTCCGAGAGCCGCCCGCCGAATGTGGAACGACGCGCGGTGTAGGCGATCGCCGCGTCCTGGGCCCGGACCGCCGCGCCCAACCACCGCATCACGTGGGTCATCCGGGCGGGCCCAAGCCGGACTTGCGCGTAGCGGAAGCCTGCGTCGACCTCACCGAGCACAGCGTCGTCGCCGACGACGACGCCGGCGAAGTCGACGTCACAGTGCCCGCCGACCATCGACCGGTCGAGCGTCGGGACGTGCCGTCCGACCTTAAGACCCGGCGTGCCGGCCGGGACCAGGAACATCGTGGCGCCACCACGATCGCCGGGCGCGCCGCTGGTGCGGGCCATGACGATTAGGAACCCCGCGCCGTCGGCGCCGGTGATGAACGTCTTACGCCCCTCGATCCGCCACCCGCCCGGCGCGCGGGTCGCGACGGTACGCAACGTCGACGGATCGGAGCCCGCCCCCGCAGGCTCGGTCATCGCGAACGCCGAGCGCACCTCGCCGCGGGCCAGCGGTGCCAGGAAGGTCTCCCGCTGGCCGGGCGTGGCCACGCGGTCGAGCAAGTGCAGGTTGCCCTCGTCGGGCGCCGCGGCGCCGAGGGCGAGGGGGCCGAACAAGCCGTAGCCGGCCGCCTCGAACACGTCTGCACACTGACGCAGCGTCAGACCGCCGCCGTAGGCGGGCGGGGCGTGCGGGCCGAAGATCCCCTCGGCCCGCGCGGCGGCCTGCAGCTTCACCCGCAGTTCGTCGCCGCCCGCGGCGGCGATGTCGCCGTCGTGCGCGTCCTCCACCGGGAGCACTTCGCGGACGACGAAGTCCCGGACCCGCCGGGCCAGATCCGTGGCGTCGATCATCGCGGGGCCATCCGGATGGCGCCGTCAAGACGGATCGTCTCGCCGTTGAGCATTGGGTTGGCGATGATGTGCGCGACCATCGCGGCATACTCGCTCGGATCGCCCAGCCGCGATGGGTGCGGGACCTGCGCCTCGAGCGAGGCGATGAACTCGTAGGACAACGTGGCGAACATCGGGGTGCGGAACAGCCCGGGTGCGATGGTCACCGCGCGCACCTTCTGGTTGGCCAGGTCCCGGGCGATCGGCAACGTCATGCCGACGATCCCGCCTTTCGACGCGGAGTACGCGGCCTGGCCCACCTGCCCGTCGAAGGCCGCGACCGACGAGGTACTCACGATGACCCCGCGTTCCCCGTCGACTTCGTCGGTCGCGATCATCGCGGCCGCGGCCAGCCGGATCATGTTGAAGGTGCCGATGAGGTTGACAATCACGATGCGGCTGAATTGGTCGAGCGGTAGTGGGCCCTCCTTGCCGATGGTCCGTCCCGGGGTCCCGATTCCCGCGCAGTTCACCAGCACCCGCACCGGGCCAAGGCTCGCCGCGCGGTCGACGGCGGCCTGGGCCTGGTCAGGGTCCGTGACGTCGGTGGGGACGAAGGCGACACCGTCGCCGAGTTCGTCGACGATTGCCTTGCCGGCCGAGGACGGGAGGTCGGCGATGACAACGCGGGCACCGGCCGCGTGCAGAGTACGGACGGTGGCCAGGCCGAGGCCGGACGCCCCGCCCGTGACGATCGCGGCGGCTCCAGTGAGCTGCATGGCTATCTCCTTGATGATGCGACGGTCACGCCGATGCCAGCCAATCGGGCCAGGCCTCGCCGGGACCAGGTCGGTCGATAGGGGCGTCGGTTCGCCGGACGCGGTGCGAGGTGCCCGGCGACCTGGTCGTAAAGCGGGCACCGGGAGACGCCGGCGTCGGTGTAGGCGACATGTGTCGCCGGCTCGTCACGCTTCCACTTCGCGAAGACCTCCGCGAACCGGACCGTAGCTGGAACCCACCGCGCGATGTCGCCGACCCCAAACGTCAGATCAGTCCGTCGGCCCCTCAGGCCGGCGACGTCCAATTTGGCCCGCCGGTCAATCTCGGCAGACGCCCAGCTGGGCACGGTGCATGGAAGTCCAATCGATCGAACGCTTGCTAGATCACCCGACCGCGCCCGAGGCGGCCACCAACGCGCCTGCGAGTGACTGACGCAGCGTTACCAGCAACGTGAACTCACCGGTGAAGACCTTCTCGCCGCGCTGATTCTCCGCGACCATCGCAAAGGTCACCGCTCCATTGGTCTCGCGCCGTCGCAGCGCTGTCACCTCGGCAAGCGGTGTCAGGGTGTCCTGGAAGAAGACCGGCCCGAGGAAGCGCAGGTTGTCGATCGCGACCACCGCCTCGGCCTGAATGTCCAGGTGGGTGATGCGCTGAGCCAACTGGCCAATCGTCAGGGCGAATGTGAACGGCCCGTGTGCGATCCGGGCGCCGAAGCGAGTGCCCTCTGCGGCCGACTGATCCATGTGGAGCTTGTAGAAGTCCCCGGTCAGCCCGGCGTACGTCACGATGTGAGCCTCCGTCACGGTAATGGCGGAGCCTCCAAACACGTACCCCTCGCTGAGGTCTTCGAAATACAGAGGCGATGTTCCGAGCACAGGCACTCCAAAGCGCGATGGCAACGGTCGGGGCGAGTGGCTGAAGTTTGTGGCTACCAGCTCGTCGGGATCTGCCCGAAGCCAGTGAGGGTCTTCTTGAAGGCTTCGGCTTCCCTAATCACGACCTCCATCAAGCCCTTCCGCATGTGGATTCGCTTGGCCGCCACAGCGCCCACCGGATCGAGTTTGCCGGTGGCGACCTTCTCCCAGTTCGCGGGAGTCGCCTGCAGATCGAAATCGATCTGCTCATCGGGCAGTTCGTTGCCCGGACGCCACCACAGCAGGGCTCCTTCCTTGGCCTGGAACTGACAGAGCGGACCATCCGGAACTCCGAACTGCACCGCGTAGGAGAACCGGACAGGTTCGACGAGCACGGGTTGAGACACGGTCGGCCAGAGTGCGAGTGCCTGCGCGCACCATTCGGGGCCGAAGAGATCAGCGGTCATGACGACTCCTCAGGAGGCCGTGAACTTGTCGTAGTGGATGGATACGCGATCGCTCAGGCCGCTCATCGTGAGGAGGTCCAAGCAGGCGTCGATAAGGCCGGGAGGCCCGCACAGGTATGCGTCATGGGCATCGATATCAACGATCTGACGCCGCACCACCTCGTGGACGAGACCGGCCTCGGCGCGAAGTCCCGCAGGCACCGTCTCGTCGGAGATCGCGAACACTGTGCGGCAGTCCGGCAACCGCGCGGCGAGCGCCCCGAGTTCGTCCTGCAGCAGAAGGTCCCGTGGGGCGCGGACCCCGTAGAACAGCCGCACGGGTCTGGAATCTCCGTCGTCGGCGAGCCTGTGCAGCATCGACAACAGCGGACCCAGACCCGCCCCGCCCCCGATCAGCAATAGCGGTCGCTCCCGCGCGCGGATCCAGAACGAGCCTTGCGGCCCACGCACCGTCAGCTGCTCCCCGACGCCGAGTTCGGCAAGGCGTCCGGAGAACTGGCCGTTCGGCACGAGCTTCACCAGGAAGCGCAGTCGGTCCGGCGCGTCAGCAGATCCAGCCATCGAGTAGGCCCGGACGATATCGGTGCCGGCGATGCCGAGCTCGGCGAACTGTCCGGCCTTGAACACCATGGGGCGGTCCAGCTCGAGTTCGAGGCACCGGATGTCGTGGGTGAGAGTGTCGATCCGAACGACACCGCCTTTGTAGTCCTCGGCGGGCAGGCGCTCGGCCGTGAGCTCGGAAGCGTCGAGGGCTTCCATCTCGACCGTCAGGTCCTCGGCGGCGTAGGAACTGCAGAGCAACGCATAGCCTTGCTCACGCTCGAAGTCGGTCAACCCCGCTCCGGTCGACTCCTCGTCGACCTCGCCCTCGAGCACCTGCGCCTTGCAGGTCCCGCAGTTCCCTTTGCGGCATCCGTACGGTAACGACAGTCCGGCGCGCAGGGCGGCGTTCAGGACCGTCTCATCCCCGCCGCAGTCGAAGGTGACGCCCGCGGGGAGGACGGTCACGGCGTGCTCACCCACCGCCACTCCCCTGTGCCGACTCCTCCTCCAGCACCCCGGCCGTCATCTCACTGTGGAACGAAATCTGATCGTCGGCCAACGCGGGGCGGCCGTAATAAGCCGACAGGATCGACTGGAACTCCGCGGCACCGAACGAGTAACCAAGAACTTCCTCGACATCGGAGTAGCGGATGACCAATTCGCCGATGCCGGTCTCGATGCGCACGTACGTAGCACGACGCGAGACCCGCACCGCCGGTCCCAGTTCGGCCGTCAGCACTTCGATCACCGCGTCGGCCTCTGCGCCTGCTGCGAGGCAGACACCGACGTCGTCGTGCTGCATCAAGACGTTGTCGTGGGTCATTCGTTCATCCCAGCGCGCTCGTAGTCGAATACCCGCGTAGCTTCCTGACGGCCCATCAACTGCGCCGCCTCGGCGAGACCGGGCTCGGCGAGCTCACCCTCGAGCCAGCCGAACACGGACTGAGCGGCCTCAGCTGCACGCGCCTGCCAGTTGCTCTCCCACGCCTTCAGCTTCGGCGTGTTGGCGTCGTCGGCTGCGACCAGGAAGCTTCGGAGCGCAGCCGCGCACTTGGCGTTTCGCAGCCAGTCGGTGGATGCCGAACCGGCGAGAGCCGGGCTCAACGTGTCGCGGCGAGATGCCGCGGTGAGTGTGAACACAAGGCGTCGAAGCGGTTCGAGCAACCACGGCTCAACGGCTGTGTTGACCGCGATCACGATCTCGACCCAGTCCTCGGTTGCCCAGACCGATTCCACAAGACGGCGGCACGGTTGCCAGGCCTCAGCTGACAACCAGTGCTCTCGCCCGACCGCCGCATCGAAGCCGGTGAGGGCGGATTCGAGGTCCAGTCCGAGGACCACGATCCCTTGTGCGTGTCTGAGCTTGTCTGCGGCTGCGAAAAGCAGAGCGGTGGTGATGGTGTCGGAGAGCGCCTCCCGGGCCGCTACGTTGAGGGCGCGGAAAAGGCCGTACTCCAGATGGGCGACCGGCAGGTACGCTCCGAGCAGACCTACGTCGGCCCATTCCCGGTCCATGCTCGCTGCGATGCCGTTCGCGACGGCCGTCGCCGTGGCACGGTCGAGGTTCTTCTCCACCTCCGACTGCATTGCGAAGTACGGCCGCTGCCAGGTCTGGTTCGGGTCGCGGAAGGCGTACCAGTCCGCGCACCGGATCACGGTCCCGGCCGGGTCGAAGATCGGTCGTCCGTCGTTGCGCAGGATGATGTCGCCGCATGCCTGCAGGCCACCGCCGTGTGGCCCGGGCTGTGTGAAGCAGGTGACGGCTTCGTACTCGGTGAGTCGCCTTCCGGCTGGGGCGATGTAGTCGAAGTCTCGCGCCCCTCCGAGTTCTGCGGGGAACATGGCGGACGCGGTTGTGGTGGTCACGCGGTGACCTTGCGTTCGGCGAGGGGGTAGCGGAGTTCGAACCCGATCCGCCGAAGGTCGTCGATGGTCCACATCCGCTCGGTCTGCAGATGCGGCTGGCCGATGAGGGTCTTTCCGTCGGGACGGAGTAGGCCCATCTCGACGACAACGTCCGCCAGGTTCCATCCGTGAAAGCGTTCACCGAAGTTCTGGTGCGCGTTGTAGCGTGCAGGGTGGCGATGGAACACGTCGCGGCACACTGTCGAGCAGAAGGCGTGCCATCGGCCGCCGTGCTCTTCGGTGTGGACCTCGGCCAGGTCCAGCCTAGGGAAGACGCAGGGGTTGAGACACACGCGACACAGCGGTGGGATCTCGGGAAGCGCATCCATCGCCAGTGTGCCGTTGGCGGGGTCCGCCCATTCGACGGCGTCCTCCCAGAACGGTCCGAAGTAGCTGTACCAACCCGGATAGTGCTGTTCGAACCAATCGAACGCGCTCTCCGGAACCGGGGCCTGCCGCCAGAAGTTCAAGGGCCAGAGCGCGTAGAGCAACATCGCCGCCGTGTGGCCCATCCAAGGGATGTCCCGACGGGCAAGCCTCAGGGAGTCGGGGACGACGAGCCCAAACTTCTCGAGCTTGGACAGGTAACCGCCGCCGTAGTCGTGCCAGACCCAGTCGTCCCAGTATTCCCGATAGGGCCGTGCCTCTTGCGACGGCGTGCGGCAATAGTCGAACATCACCGGGACGACCACGTCGAAGAACTTGTGGTTGCGCCAGATCATCGCGTCGAGGTCCCGCTGGACCAGCGGCAGATTGTCGTCCACGCTGAGAACGGCCGCCAGGGTCGAGAAACCGTTGGCCATGTGTCGGCCTTCGTCCGACTGGATGCTGAGGAACAGGCTCGGCAGGACGCTGTCCCCGGACAGCGCAGCCTGCTCAGTCATCGCGACGAACACAGGGTTCGTGTACGCGGCCTCTCCGACCACTTGCAACGACAAGCAACCCACGATCGGGTCGTCGGCCACGTAGGTGCTGGTGTAGGACCGCGCGGCCATGAGCAAGGGGTTCCACTCACGGCATCGACGGGAGACGTTGAATCCGGCCGGGTCGTGATAGCTCTTCGCGTAGTAGCGCGCCAGCCAGGCCTCGGACTGTGCGTGCCGGATCTCGTCGAGCTCCTGCGCCAGGTAGCCCTGCCGCAGCTCGACATTCTCGACCGTCTCGGACAGCTGCATCATGCATTGCGAGGCGAAGTACTCGGCGTCGCAGAGGCTGGGCAGGAGCGCCTTGAGAATCTCCACGTACCGGGGGTCGCCCTTGTTCGTGCCGTCCGTGCGGGCGAGAACGCCCTGCAGTGATCCGTAGACCCGATCGTCCTTGTCGTTCTCCATGGCGAAGAAGTCACGCATGATGTGCCGGAACGGGTCCTTGGTCCGGGCCGGGATCTTGTACTCGGTGGGATACCGGTCGGGCGACCGCACGTAGCTGTGCTCCCACTCGAGGCTCTTGACGCGCTCGTGTGCCTTGAGCAACGACCGTGCCATGCAGGTTCACGCTCCTGGTTGTCGTCCCAGCCGGGACATCGGACTGTCGGACTAGAACGAAGTGATGACGTTGATACCGACGGTGTCGAAGGTGTTCATCGCCTTCAGGACGCGACTCGCCTCTTCGAGCGGGATCCGCTCATTCACCAGAGATCCGGGGCGCAACTTGCCAGCGGCGACCTGGCGAAGCATCTCGGGATAGTCTGCCCGGGCAAGGCCCATCGCGCCGGTGAACTCCACCTCGAGGACGAGCATCAGGTCAACCGGCAGCGGAATCATCCCGGACTGGTCCGACGACGTCATACCGGCCTGCACGTGGCGGCCTCCGTGACGGAGGCTCAGCACGCACTGGGCAGTGGTACCCGGGCGGGTCGTGGCGTCGATCGAGAGATCCACGCCACCGCCGCTGATCTCCTTCACCGCTTCGGGAACGTTGGTCGTGGCCGAGGAATTGATCACGGCCGCAGCACCCTCCGCGGTCGCCTTGGTCAGCTTGGCGTCGTAGATGTCCACCGCGATGACGAAACAACCTACTGCCGCGGCGATCTGCACGGCGGCGAGACCCATCCCGCCCGCGCCATAGACCAACACCCACTGCCCTGGCCGCGCACGGCCGTTGACCACGACTGCGTTATAGGACGTCATGTACCGGCAGCCCAGGGCCGCCGCGTCCGTGAAGTCGAGGACCTCGGGCAACCCGATGCAGTTCACATCGGCAGTGGGTACTGCGACCAGCTCGGCGTAGCCTCCCGAGTGAGTGAAGCCGGGCACGTTGATGTTCAGGCAGAGGTTGGTTCGGCCACGTCCACAGTTGGCGCACCGCCCGCAACCCTCGGCGAATGGAACGGTCACCCGGTCCCCGATTCGCACCTGCTGCACGTCGCTGCCAACGTCGACGACGGTTCCGGAGAACTCGTGACCCGGGATGACGGGGAGCGGCGGGAGGAAGCCCACCCAGTCCCAGTCGCCGTTCCAGGTGTGCCAGTCGGTACGGCAGATGCCCTCCGCCTCGATGCGCACCAGCGCGTCGGTCGGTCCGATCTTCGGATCGGCCACCTGCGCGATCTCCAGCGGTTGCTGGTGGGCGACGATCTGCGCTGCCTTCATCCGCTTCACCCACTTCGTTGTTGGGTCGACCAAAAACCAACCGATCGTTCGGCAGATTATCACTCCGATGAAGGGGTGGCAAGAGGGCTTCGCGAAGCTTGTCTGACCTTCCGTCAGATCTAGCGAATCAGCTCTTACGGCTGCGACGCGCGGGCTTAGCTCCAGCAACGCCGGCGAACAAGACGCTGAGGACGATCTGGCCGAGCTCCTCGGGATGCACCCGGCCGGAGGGCTGATACCACTCGATGAGTGAGTTGACCGTGCCAAACATTAGGCGGGCCAAGAGCGCCGGCTCGACGTCGGCGCGAACCCCGCCTTCGTGCTGCGCACGGGTAATGATGGCTTCCACCCGCTTGTCGACGGCGCGTCGCTTGTCCAGCCCGGCGCGTTCCACCTCGCTGTTCCCGCGAAGGCGCAGCAGCAGGGCGACTTCGCGTCGATACGTGCTCTGCACCGAGATCGCGTTGCGGATCACGTACTCCAGCTGATCCAGCGCCGAAGCTTTGAGTGCTTCGGCCTCGTCGAGCACCGCGTTCAGCGCGTCGAGGCCGCGCGCCAGTGCACGACGGAGGAGCTCCTCCTTGCTCTGGACGTGATGGTAGATGCTCGACTTGCGGATGCCTGCGGCTTCGGCGATATCCGCCATAGAGGTCGCGTCGTAGCCCTGCTTGGTGAAGAGGTCCAGCACCATGTCGGTTAGCGATTCGAGGTCGTAGGGAGCTCGGACGCTGAGCGATGGTCGAGCCACCGGGCGACTCCTTGTATCAAGGCTCCGCGCTGACTTGCATAGCCGCGCGGAGTTCGCGTTTGAGTATCTTGCCGGTCACGCCGCGTGGCAGTGTCTCGACCAGACGGATGACCTTCGGCACCTCGAATGTTGCCAGGCGCGTGCGGCAATGAGCGATGAGGCTATCGGCAGTGACCGAACCGTCGGACACGACTGCCGCACAGACGATCTCCCCCCACCGGTCGTCCGCCAGTCCCACGACCGCGACCTCGCGAACCCCGACATGCTCCGCGATCACGTTCTCAACCGCGGACGGGTACACGTTGTAGCCGCCGGTCACGATCATGAAGTTCTTCCGGTCCACGAGGTAGAGATACCCATCCTCGTCAAACCGACCAAGGTCACCGGTGCGCAACCAGCCTCCCTCCAGCGCGGCTGTAGTCTCTGCCGGCAGGTTGAGATAGCCGGCCATTAACGTGCTCGATCGGACGCACACCTCCCCCACCTCGCCTCCCGCCACGTCAGCTCCGTCCAGGTCGCGGATGGCGATCTCGCAGTGCAGTGTCGGGCGACCACACGAGGTGAGGAGGTCGGGGCGACCCGCCAGCGCGGCCAAATGGTCGACATGGTGAAGGATCGCGAACCAACCACCCGCACCCTCGGTCGAGCCATACCACTGCTGGATTTCGCACCCGAATGTGTCTATGGCCCGCCGGACGAGCGCGGGTGTGGCGGGCGCCGAGCCGTACATCACCAGGCGAAGGCACGAGAGGTCGTGGGCAGAGCGCTGGGGGTGTTCCAGCACGTCGTGCAGCATCGTTGGCACCCACAGTACGGAGGTCACCCGTTCTGACGCGATCGCTTGGATGGCGTCGAGCGGCGAGAACCTCGGCATCAGCACGATCGTCGACCCGGTGAACACGTTCCAGGTCGCCAACAGCACGGGTACTCCGGCGGCCGGCAGGCAGTGAAGGTACACGTCGTCACGGCGCGCTCCTGCCTGAAGCCAGGTGTTCATCTGGGCGTCCACGATGCTGGTGTGCGTCCACGTCACGCCTTTGGGGCGTCCGGTGGAACCGGTCGTGTACGAGATGACGGCGAGCTCATCGCCCGCCAACTCGGGCCAGTGCGCGAAGCGTGGGTGCCGGTCGATTAGCCGTTCGTAGTCCAGGGGCAGTCCGTGATCGCCGATACCGACGACACGCTCGACGGTCTCCAGCCTGTCGGCCACAGCCCGATAGGAGGATTCGCAGGACGCATCGATGATCAGGACCTTGACCTGAGCGTCGTTGCAGATGTGTGCAATTTCGTCCGCGGAATAGCGGTAGTTGATCCCCGTGCGAAGCGCGCCCAGGGTCAGGACCGCGAACCATGTCTCGGGAATATGCAGGCCGTCCGGTCCGAACACGCCGACCGCGTCTCCCCGACGCACGCCAAGGTGATCGAGAGCTGCGGCCAGACGCCAACTGCGATCGGCGGTCTCACCCCAGGTGCGTTTTCGACCTTCGCACACATAGGCGATTCGCGACGGCCAGGTCTCGGCGTTGCGCCGGAGATAGTCGCGAACGAGCATCCAGGTTCCTTCTCTTTCGGCGAAGTTCAGAGGACGATCGTGACGGTCTTCTCCTCAGTGTTCTCCACGCTCCCCGCCCATCCGAGCTCTCGACCGACGCCACTGGTCTTCATCCCACCCCACGGCAGACCGGGGTCGACGGCGGCCCAGCCATTGACCGACACCGATCCGGCACGCACCTGGCCGGCCGGCCGATGGGCGTGCGACACGTCGCGGGTCCAGATCGTCGCCGTCACGGCATGATCGATGTCCTTCGGGCCACCCGACGAGACGTCGCAGATGTGTTGCCCCGTGCTGGGGCTCAAAACCGGGAACGTGCCGGACGCGGATTCCGACCACTCGCCGGCGATGAACTGCCCGTGCTGCAACGTCTGCGCCTGCATTGACCCTCCGGAAACAAGAATCAGCACGATCTGACCGACGTCAGATTAACCGACCGATCGGTCGGTGGTTCACCTTCGCGGACGGACGATCCCGCTGTCAAGACCCTCGATTGCCACCAAGGACCGCGCTTGCGGTCCCGTTGACAAGGCCAGTGGAGATCCGTAAGTTAAACGACCGACCGTTCGGTGGGTTTTGGAGGACACGTGCACGCTGACTCGCAAACGGCATTCGACAACCTCGTCAGAGCTGACGAACAGATCGAGCCTGACGACTGGATGCCTGATGCCTACCGGGCCACATTGATCCGCCAGATCGCCCAGCACGCACACTCCGAGATCATCGGTATGCAGCCCGAAGGAGACTGGATCACGCGCGCGCCTTCCCTGCGCCGTAAGGCAATCCTGCTCGCGAAGGTTCAGGACGAGGCCGGGCACAGCCTGTATCTCTACGGCGCAGCGGAGACGCTGGGTGAGTCGCGGGCGAACCTACTGGAGCGGCTGCACTCCGGGCGACAGAAGTACTCCACGATCTTCAACTACCCGACCCCGACCTGGGCCGATGTCGGCACTATCGGGTGGCTGGTCGACGGCGCAGCGATCGTCAACCAGGTACCGATTTGTCGATGCTCGTTCGGGCCGTACGCGCGGGCGATGACCCGGATCTGCAAGGAGGAGTCCTTCCATCAGCGGCAGGGTTTCGAACTGCTCAGCGCCATGATGGCCGGAACGCCCGGCCAACAAGCCATGGTTCAGGCCGCGGTCGACCGGTGGTGGTGGCCGACACTGATGATGTTCGGACCGCCCGACGCGGACTCGCCGAACAGCGCCCAGTCGATGGCCTGGGGCATCAAGCGCCATTCCAACGATGATCTGCGACAGCGGTACATCGACATGACGGTCCCGCAGGCCAAAGTTCTCGGGGTCACCCTCCCCGATCCCGAGCTGCGCTGGAACCCCGAGCGTGAGCACTACGACTTCGGTCCGATCGACTGGGGCGAGTTCCGGCAGGTCCTAGCCGGTAACGGTCCCTGCAACGTCGAACGCATCACCCGATGCGTGAAGGCGCATGAGGACGGAGCTTGGGTCCGGGAGGCCGCCGCGGCCTTCGCCGCCAAGTCGGCCGCTGGTCGAGGTGCGGCGTGAGCGAGGACCTCAGCGGTATGGAGCATCTCGACGGATGGCCGCTGTGGGAGGTGTTCGTACGTCCGCATCGAGGACTCAGCCACGGCCACGTCGGCAGCTTGCATGCGCCGGACGCGGAGATGGCCATCCGCAACGCCAGGGATGTATTTACCCGTCGACAAGAAGGCACGTCGATCTGGGTGGTGCCCTCGTCGGCCGTGACGGCATCGCAGGCCGAGAACAAGGCCTCCTACTTCGACCCCGCCGCCGACAAACAGTTCCGCCATCCGACCTATTACCGGGTGCCCAAAGAGGTGCCGCAGATCTGATGACCGACTTCACCCCGGCCCAGACCCTGGCGGACTACGCCCTCTGTCTGGGCGATGACGCGCTCTTGCTCGCGCAACGACTGGGAGCCTGGCTGACCAGGTTGCCGACGCTCGAGGAGGAGGTTGCGTTGGCCAACATCGCGCTGGACCTGCTGGGCCAAGCCCGTCTGCTCCTCGCGCACGCCGGATCCTTCAGCGGGCACGACGAGGACGCGCTGGCCTATCGCAGGTCACCCGAGGCCTACCGCTGTGTCCACCTCGTGGAACAACCGAACGGCGATTTCGCGTTCACCATCGCTCGGCAGTTTCTCTTCTCTGCCTACCAATACGACCTCTACTCCGCCCTGCAGCAATCGGCGGATCCGGTTCTCGCCGCTATCGCTGCCAAGGCCATCAAGGAAGTCTGGTACCACCGCGACCACTGCGAGCAGTGGGTTCACCGGCTGGGCGGTGGGACGACCGAGTCCAACACTCGCGTCCAGCAGGGACTGGACGCGGCGTGGCAGTTCGTGGACGAGCTGTTCACGCCCGATGCGACGACCTCGGCGGCCATTTCCGCGCACGTCGGCGTGGACCCCTCGACGCTCCGGCCGTCCTGGGATGCCTACCTCCTCCCGGTGATCCGTGCGTGCGGCCTCAACGTCCCCCGGGTCCCCAACGCACCGGGCGGTGGACGCCGCGGTGTCCGATCGGAGCACTTCGAGGCACTCCACGTAGAGATGACCGAGCTGCACCTCGCACATCCCGGAGCGTTCTGGTGAACCCGGCAATGCTTCAGGACATCAGGCGGGCGGTCTCGGCCGTGCCCGACCCGGAACTCCCCATGGTCAGCATCGCCGACCTCGGGATCCTCCGTGAGGTCACCGAGTCCGATGGCACGGTCACGGTCGTCGTCACGCCCACGTACTCGGGCTGTCCTGCGATGGACGCCATCCGTGATGACGTCCGCACCGCAGCGATCGCCGCTGGTGCAACCGAGGTCGTGATTCGCACCGTTCTCTCACCGCCTTGGACCACCGATTGGCTGACCGATACCGCGCACCGGATCCTGGCCGAGAACGGGATCGCGCCGCCCCAGCCACAGGCCGCCCCGAGTGGCGTCCCGTTGGCGCTCTCCATCCGTTGCCCCCAATGCGGCTCCCTCGCGACAGAGCAGTCCTCACAGTTCGGGGCCACGGCCTGCACCGCTCTCCACCGCTGCCGAGAGTGTCTGGAGCCCTTCACCCACATGAAAGCAATCTGAATGACTGCGCCTACCGCGAGCCGTCGAAGCGGCCGCTTCCACACCCTCCGGGTTGCCGGCGTGGAGCGGCTCACCCCCGAGGCCGTGGCCATCACGTTTGATGTGCCGGACCATCTCCTCGACGAATATCTGTTCGCGCCCGGGCAGCACGTCAGTATCCGCAGTGACCACGGCGGACCTGCGGCGCGGCGCAGCTACTCGATCGCGTCGCCGGCGCCGGACGGTCCACTGCGGATCGGCGTCAAGCGGATTCCTGGCGGCGCCTTCTCCACCTGGGCCGTCGAACGCCTCGTTCCAGGGGACGAGCTCGACGTGATGACACCCAGCGGAACCTTCGGAACTGACGCCAGATCACTCCAAGCCCGCCGCCGCGTGGCCATAGCGGCGGGCAGCGGGATCACGCCGGTGCTGTCGATCGTGGCGAGCCTGTTGCATCATTCGCCCCAGACCGAGGTCTCGCTGGTCTACGGCAGCCGGAGCACCGACCGGATCATGTTCTTCGAGGAGCTCGAGGACCTCAAGAATCGGTATCCGAGCCGCTTCCAGCTCCTTCATGTGCTCAGCCGGGAATCCGGTGCCTTCCCCCACCGGCACGGGCGATTGGATCGAGCCAAGCTCTCCACGATGCTCGGCACCGCGGTCCCCCTCACCGCGGATGCCTACTACCTCTGCGGTCCGCTCGACGCGGTCGAGGACTGGCAAGGCGTGCTTGTCGATGCCGGCGTCGACGCCGGCCGCGTGCATCGCGAGCTCTTCTACATCGGCGAGCCTGGCGTGCGAACTACTTCAGCCGCGACCGAGCTACAGGATCCCGGCCGCGTCATCTTCACCCTCGCGGGCCATGGGGGTGCCGTTGTTCTGGATCGCGGCGACACGATCCTTGATGCCGTCTCCAGGGCCCGGAGCGACGCGCCCTTCGCCTGTCGCGCCGGCGTGTGCGGAACGTGCCGGGCCCTGGTCGTCCAGGGTCACGCCGATATGGCACAGCGCTATGCACTGAGCGACGCCGAGGCGGCTCGGGGATTCGTCCTCACCTGTCAGGCCCGGCCGACAACCGATCTCATCGAGATCGACTACGACCGATGAACAGCACGAGCGCTCCCCCGCGAGCGCAGCAGGCCCCCTACGACGCCGAATCTCTACTTGCCGTCAGCGCACGGATTTTCACCGAACGGGGCTACGACGGCACGAGCATGCGTCATCTCGCCGATGCGGCGGGCATTACCAAGTCCTCCTTCTACTATCACGTCAGCGGCAAGGAAGAACTTCTGAAACGTGCGCTGGACCGCTCGATCGGTGCCCTGTGTGATGTGCTGGAAAACGCTCGACGCGAACACGTTCGCGCCATCGATCGCCTGGAAGCGGTGCTCCGTGGCTCGGTCCACCTGCTCGCCGCAGAACTCCCCTACGTCACGCTTCTTCTGCGCGTCCGCGGCAACAGTGAGATCGAACGCGCCGCGCTGGAACGCCGGCGCGAGTTCGATCTCCAACTCGCGGCGCTGGCGGCACAAGCAGCAGCGGAAGGCGATCTACGGCGCGATGTGCCGCCGGCGGTCCTGACGCGCCTTCTGTTCGGAATGATCAACTCGCTCATCGAATGGTACGAGCCCGGCGGAGAGATCGCGGCTGAAGACCTCGCCGGGATCCTCGTAGAAACGCTGTTCCACGGGATCCACGGCGTACCTGAGTGCCCGTCATGACGGCCGGAACTCCTGAACGAGCCGAGCCGCTCGGTGTGCAGGATCTGTTCCGTCTCGACGATCGCGTCGTCATCGTGACCGGCGCCAGCTCCGGATTGGGCGCGCGATTCGCGCGCGTCCTGGCAGACGCCGGCGCCAGAGTCGTACTCGCCGCGCGCCGTCAGCAACGGCTCGACGGCCTCGTTGCCGAGCTCAATTCTCGTGGCCGCATCGCGACGAGCTACCCGTGTGACGTTGCCGACCCTTCGGCTTGTGCCGCACTTGTCGACGCCACGGTCGCGTCGTTCGGACGCGTGGACGTTCTGGTGAACAACGCCGGGATCGGACCGGCTCGGGCCGCTGCACAGGAGACTCCCGAGAGCTTCCGCGCCGTCGTCGACATCAACCTCCTCGGCGTCTTCTGGATGGCCCAAGCGTGTGTCCCGCACATGCAGCCGGGGTCCTCGATCATCAACGTGGCCAGCGTTCTCGGCTTGGTGGCCTCCCGCTTCCCGCAAGCCTCTTACTGCGCAACCAAGGCCGGGGTCATCGGGTTGACCAGAGATCTGGCTCAACAGTGGTCGGCCCGGAAGGGCGTGCGCGTCAACGCGCTGTGCCCCGGTTACTTCATCACCGAGATGAACGAGCAGCACCGTCACCAGCTCGAGCCCATGATCCGCGACCAAACAATGCTGGGCCGATTCGGCGACCCGTCCGAACTCGACGGAGCGCTGTTGTTCCTGTCCAGCTCTGCTTCCACGTACATCACTGGATCCGTCCTCGTTGTCGACGGCGGACTCACTTCGCTCTGATCGGCGCCGCGCGCGCCGCCTCATCCATCTGATGCCCCGGAGGAACTATGCCCGAAGCCGTGATCGTCGCGACTGCCCGCAGCCCCATAGGGCGTGCCCACAAGGGATCGCTAAAGGACATCCGCCCTGACGACCTGACAGTTCAGATCGTCAGCGCTGCGCTTGCCCAGGTGCCCCAACTCCCTCTCGAAGAACTGGACGACCTGTTGCTCGGTTGCGGCCTTCCGGGCGGCGAGCAGGGCTTCAATCTCGGCCGGATCGTGACCCTGCTGCTCGGTCAGGATCGTCTTCCCGCCGCCACGATCACCCGCTACTGCGCCTCGTCGCTTCAGACGACTCGGATGGCCTTCCACGCGATCAAAGCCGGCGAGGGAGACGTGTTCATCTCGGCAGGCGTGGAATGCGTCTCCCGTTACGGCGCCGGCAACAGCGACTCTCTGCCGGACAGCAAGAACCCGCTCTTCTCCGACGCTGAGCGGCGTAGCGATGCCCTGACCGCCGGCGGCCAGACCGGGTGGGAGGACCCGCGAACCCGCGGCCAGTTCCCCGACGCCTACATCTCAATGGGGCAGACCGCCGAAAACGTAGCGCTCATCTGCGGCGTCAGCCGGGCAGATATGGATGCCTTCGGCGCCCGCTCTCAGAACCTCGCCGAGAAGGCCATCGCCGATGGCTTCTACAAGGCTGAGATTACGCCGGTGCTGCTGCCCGACGGAACGTTGGCCGACACGGACGATGGTCCGCGCGCGGGCGTGACGGTCGCCACTGTCTCTTCGCTCAAACCTGTCTTCCGTCCCGATGGCCGAATCACAGCTGGCAATTGTTGCCCCTTGAACGACGGCGCTGCGGCTCTCGTCGTCATGTCGGACACTAAGGCTCGCGAGCTCGGCATCACCCCACTCGCCCGAATCGTCTCCACCGGCGTCACCGGGCTCTCGCCGGAGATCATGGGCCTAGGGCCGGTCCAGGCCTCGTTGCAGGCACTTGCGCGCGCAGGCATGACCATTGACGACGTCGACCTCATCGAGATCAACGAGGCCTTTGCGGCCCAAGTCATCCCATCGGCGCACCAATTGGGGGTCGAGCCTTTTGGTGACAAGCTCAACGTCCATGGCGGCGCCATCGCGCTGGGGCACCCATTCGGTATGACGGGCGCTCGGATCACCGCCACCTTGCTCAACGGCCTGCGTTTCAGAGACCAATCCATTGGTCTGGAAACCATGTGCGTCGGCGGCGGCCAAGGCATGGCCATGGTGCTCGAACGGCTGTCCTAAGGTAGTCAGCCAACCAGGGCTGCTGACACGGGTTCGCGGTGATGGACGCATGAGACCGCCGAGTGCGGTGGTGTGCCTGTCCTTCGGAGGCTTCGTGCCCCGTGCGGCGCTTGGCTGACGTTCTGCGGTCCGCCTGCGACCGACCGTGCTGATGGCTGGCACTCCGACTTAGGGTCACCTTGCCAATGAGATTCATCGGCAGATCCCGCGGCATAAATCCGGCATTCTCGCGTGTCGCAGGTCAACGGGTGGGCCGCGGCGGATCGAACCCCGAAACCGCGGATCAAAAGAGGGCTGCCGGCTACGTGCTGGCCTGTATCACGCCGGCGCGCTTGACCGCGGCGGTGTCCGCGCTGTCTCTGGTGCCTCGCGGCGACTGAGTTTGATTGGCATCGTGATTGTCAGATGATCTTTAGCCGACCGGCCTGAGCGCGCGCTGACGGGGTCTCAGATCCAGGAACACGAAACGGGCGAGGTTCGCCAGCCTGGTCGGGGCGACAGTTGGAGTTCACAGGGGCAGAAGCTCGGCGCCTGAGCCTCACAACTCTGTCTCTCCGGTCCCGCCCGGGCCGGCGGTGGCGGGGAGGGCACTCAGCCGTTGCGCTTCTGGATGTTCGCCCACTCGTCCTTGAGACCCACGGTGCGGTGGAAGGTCCCGGGAGTGTCCGGGTCCGCGGCGAAGTAGCCCAGCCGCTCGAACTGCACGACCTCGCCGGGCTTGGTGTCGGCCAGCACGGGCTCGGCCTTGGCACCGGAGATCGTGCGGCGCGAGCCCGGGTTCACGGTCGGTTCGGTGCCGTCGCTGCCGGGCCGGGGGTCGGCGAACAGCCTTTCGTACAGATGCACGGTGACGTCGACGGCGTGGGCCGCGCTCACCCAGTGCATGGTGGCCTTGACCTTCCGGCCGTCCGGCGCGGATCCGCCACGGGTCTGCGGGTCGTACGTGCATCGCACCTCGGTGACATGTGCGTCCGCGTCGGTGATCACGTCGGTGGCCGTGACGAAGTAGGCGCCGCGCAGCCGGACCTCCCGGCCCGGCGCGAGCCGGAAGTACTTCGGCGGTGGATCGAGCTTGAAGTCGTCCTGCTCGATCCAGAGTTCGCCGCTGAACGGCACGCTGCGCACTCCGGCCGCGGGGTCCTCCGGGTTCTCGAGCAGCTCGACGTGCTCGACATGACCCTCGGGCCAGTTGGTTATGACGAGCTTCAGCGGTTCGATCACGGCCATCCGGCGTAGCGCGTGCGCGTTGTGGTGGGCGCGGACGAACGACTCGAGGAACTCGATCTCGACCGTGGAGTTGGTCTTCGCGACCCCGAGCGTCGTCACGAACTCCCGGATCGCCGCGGCCGGATATCCCCTGCGTCGCATGCCCTGCAGCGTGGGCATCCGGGCGTCGTCCCAGCCGTCGACCGTGCCGTCCTCGACGAGCTTGCGCAGGTGACGCTTGGACATGACGGTGTGCGTCAGCGCCAGCCGGGCGAACTCAATCTGCTGGGGCCTCTCCCGCGGCAGGTCGAGGTGGTCGAGGCACCAGTCGTAGAGCGGCCGTTGGTCGGTGAACTCGAGCGTGCAGATCGAGTGGGTCACGCCCTCGATCGCGTCCGACTGCCCGTGCGCCCAGTCGTAGGTGGGGTAGATGATCCAGTCGGTTCCGGTGCGGACGTGCGGGACCCGGCGGATCCGGTAAAGCACCGGGTCGCGCAGGGCCATGACGCTCGCCTGCATGTCGATCTTCGCGCGAAGGACGCGTGAGCCGTCGGCGAACTCCCCGTCGCGCATGCCCCGGAGCAGGGCGAGGTTCTCCTCGACGTCGCGGTTGCGGTGGGGCGACTCGATGCCGGGCTTGCCGAAGCCGCCGCGCTGTGCCCGGATGGTGTCGCCGTCCTGGTCGTCGACGTAGGCCAGGCCCTTGCCCACCAGCACTTCTGCCCAGTCGTAGATCTGGCCGAAGTAGTCGGAGGCGTAGAAGACTCCTGCCGGGGTGAAGCCGAGCCAGGCGACGTCGGCGAGGATCGCCTCGACGTACTCGTGGTCCTCCGCCTCGGGGTTGGTGTCGTCGAAGCGCAGGTTGCAGATCCCGCCGAAGTCCGCAGCGATGCCGAAGTTCAGGCAGATGCTCTTGGCGTGGCCGATGTGCAGGTAGCCGTTGGGCTCCGGCGGGAAGCGCGTCTGCACCCGGTTGCCGTACTTTCCGCACGCGAGGTCGCCGCGGATCAGGTCGCGGATGAAGTCGCTCGGCGCGGGGTCGGCGTTCACCCGGTCATGTTTTCAGGTCCGGCGGACCGACTTGTAGCGGGAGGGTGACCGTCCTGCGAGAGGCAGGCCGGCCGACCGGTGAGCGGGTCGCCGCCGTGCGCCGTCTTGGCGACGGCGATGACGTCGCGGATCGTCTCCGCGCCGGCGGGGCAACGCGCACAGGCGGTCCATCACCACCCGGCCTACGGGTGTACAAACTTCGAGATGGTCAGTTACCGCGACGCGTGGGAGACGATCGCCACCGCCGTCGCCCGCCCCGGGGTGACGGCGACGGTGCAGTAC